>Ga0208179_1000601_pt1 | contig 22283 bp, 24 predicted proteins | sample Malvired_Geostar_FD_184238 | JGI IMG/M metagenome (GOLD analysis project Ga0208179, IMG submission 184238) | Marine viral communities from the Global Malaspina Expedition - Malaspina viral metaG DeepMed_Geostar (SPAdes) (version 2) | ecosystem: Environmental > Aquatic > Marine > Oceanic | place... | reverse complement strand
GGTGGCGGGGGCCGCTGAGCCGGCTTGCAAATCGCCCCGGGGGCTCGAGCCACCCGGGGCGATTGAATCAACCTGCGTGGATGAACGCTGCCACGTCGTCCATCAGTTCCTGCGCTGCAGCCTTGAGCTCATCGCCTTCCCGACCGGAATGGCGGATCTTGCCAACGATCTCGCCTTCGGCATTCTTCATCACCAGCTCCAGGCCTACCCCGGACTGCGACAGATGGTCGCCGGCATAGGGAATCCAGCGCTTGGCGCGGTTGGCACGCTGGGCCCAGAACACCGCCGCTTCGACGGTCAACACGGGCGCATCGGCATCACGCGAACCAGCGCGCGCGAGCACTTTCGGCAGCGCCTGCTCCAGGACCTCTTCCATGTCCGCATCGACGAGCAGGGTGAGATTTTCCACCCGCTCGACATTGAACTGGTGCGCGGACAGGTCCAGGCCCGGCTCCAGCCAGATCCATTCCATCGCCTCACTCGCTTCGAGGTCGGAATAATCCTCGATGATCCCCCGCCCGTACTCCTCGAGTTGGGCTTCCGGCACTGCGGCGTGCAGCGAAGTCAGTGGCAGTGATGCGGCGATGGCGATGGCGAGGGCGAACGCAGTGCGCATGAAGTATCTCCATTTCTGATGTGTGGACGGTTTCCGTGTCGGGGCGGAAAGAACAGTGCGGCACGATGCACCCGTCCGGACAGCCAATGCGTCCATCACATCCCCCCTCCCCGGCCGGCATGATACCGGGACGGCGCCGCGGCTGGACTGGTAACGCGGCATCCACGACCACACCGGCAAACTCAGGGTCCCGTGGTTATCCGGAGAAGACATGGCACTGCGCGCATTCGGCCTCAACTGCACCCTGAAACCGTCGCCAGGCGACTCCTCGACCAACAAGATGATGGACCTGCTGCTGCGGGAGCTGGGCAAGCACGGCGTGGAAGGGGGAAGCGAACGTGCCGTCGACCACGACATCAAGCCCGGCGTCACCTCCGACGAGGGCGACGGAGATGCCTGGCCAGCCCTGCGCCAGCGTGTGCTCGATGCCGACATCCTCGTGCTGGCCACGCCGATCTGGCTCGGCCAGCCATCCAGCGTTGCCAAGCGCGTGCTGGAGCGGATGGATGCGTTCCTCGGCGAGGCCGACGACAAGGGCCGCTATCCGTCTTTCGGCAAGGTGGCGCTGGTCGGCGTCGTAGGCAACGAGGACGGCGCCCACCACGTCACCGCCGAGCTTTACCAGGCGCTGGGCGACGTCGGTTTCACCATCCCCGCGGCGGCCTCGGCTTACTGGGTGGGCGAGGCAATGGGCAGCGTCGACTTCAAGGATCTCGACGAAGTACCCGACAAGGTCTCCAGCACGATCTCGATGGCTGCCAGCAACGCCGCGCACCTGGCCGGTCTGTTGAAGGCGCAGCCCTACCCGGGCACCTGAGCTGCACGAGAGGAGCGGCCCGGCGCCGGGCCGCCGTCACACCTGCGCCGTCTTCCACCTGCCACGCGAGAACAGCCACAGGGTGAAGACGCCCACCAGCGTCTCCGACACCAACACGCCCCAGAACACGCCCGATTGCTGCCAACCCAGGTGCAGGGCCAGCCACCACGACAGCGGGATCTGGATCAGCCAGAAGAACACCAGGTTGATCTTGGTGGGGGTCACCGTGTCGCCGGCACCGTTGAAGGCCTGTACCGCGACCATCCACCAGCCGTAGACAAAGAACGAGTACGACAGGATCCGCAGCCACTCCGCACCAATCGCGACCACCGCCGGATCGGGGCTGAAGAAGCCGACCAGCTGCGCCGGGAACAGGAAGAACGCCGCCGACACCAGCACCAGGTAAGCCATGTTGTACCAGCCGATCCGCCAGACCGACGCCTCGGCGCGATCGGGTTCGCTCGCGCCCAGGTTCTGCCCGACCAGGGTCGCGGCGGCGTTGGACATGCCCCAGGCCGGCATCATCGTGAACATCATGATGCGCATGGCGATGGTGGCACCGGCGACCGCCTCGCTGCCGACGCTGGCCAGGATGCGCATCAGGAAGATCCACGACGTCATCGCGACGATCATCTGCCCGACCCCGCCCAGCGAGGTCCGCACGATGTTGAGCAGCGTCGCGCCCTCCCAGGCGAGATGCGATGCCATCACGCGCAGGTGCTTGCCGCCCCGGAACAGGATCCACAACTGCATCAGCACGCCAGCACCGCGACCCAGGGTACTGGCGATGGCGGCCCCTTCGATGCCGAGCGCGGGCACCGGGCCCCAGCCGAAGATCAGCAATGGATCGAGCACGATGTTCAGCGCGTTGGCGAACCACAGCACCCGCATCGCGCTGGAGGCATCGCCGGCGCCGCGGAAAATCGCGTTGATCACGAACAACAGCATGATCACGGCGTTGCCGCCCAGCGCCCACTGCATGTAGCGGTATCCGTGCTCGAGCGTCCAGGCGTCGGCCCCCATGATGCGCAACAGGTCCTGCGCCCAGACGATGCCGATGATCGCGAACGGCAGCGACACCAGCAGCGCCAGCCAGATCGCCTGCACGGCACTGATCGCCGCGGCCTCCTGCCGGTGCTCGCCCACGCGCCGCGCCACTACCGCGGTGACGGCCATCGACAGCCCCATCGCCACCGAATACAGCAGGAACAGGTAGCTCTCGGTCAGCCCGACCGTCGCCACCGCCGACGCACCGAGCCGGCCGACGAAGTAGATGTCCACCACCGCGAAGGTGGACTCGAGCACCAGCTCCAGGACCATCGGTACCGCAAGCAGGAACACCGCGCGGCGCAGCGGGATCTTCGTGTAATCCGCGCTGGTGCCGCGGATGGCGTCGCGCAGTTCGCTCCACAACGATGGCGATCCGGCGTTCTCAACAACGCCGGCCGTCGATGCGCCGGCGTCGGATGAGGATCGGGATTCGTGGCTCATTCTTGGACCCCTTCGTGTCGCAGGCGGGATGGTAGAGCGCCGGGCGCTCCGGGTCTTCCACACAACGACGGACACAGCACCCCGGAATCGACACCGACCGGCGCACTTGTCACCCCGACCCGTCGTGCACAGTATCGGCGCCTGTATGGATAGCGCTCTCATGCCCCGCAACCCGCGCCCGGCCTCAGCTCTTGCACTAGTCGCACTGGCGGCGGTCCTGTGCTTCGCGGCAACCGCCTTCTCGGTCCACGGCCTGCGACCGGAGCTGGCGTGGGTGGACGCACAAATGAGCGTCTACCTGGTGGGGCCGTGGGCCGGCATGCTGCGGGCCGGCTACGTCGCGCTCGCCATCGGTATCCTCACCCTTGGCATTGGCCTCTACCGCGAACCGCCGCGCCCCCGGCGCAGCGCGGCACCACTGCTGATGTTCGCCATCGCCGCAGCGTCGCTGGTGGTCACCGCCTTCGCACCCATGCGTTTTCCCGAAGAAGAGCAGCGCCTCGTGCACCTGGTGCACGGCACCTCGGCGCAGGCGGCGTTCCTGTGCGCGACGACGGGCATGTCGCTGCAGGCATGGCGACTTCGGCAAGCGCCCGCTTGGCGGCGGATATCGCCCGTCCTGCTCGGCTGGGCGCTGGTCTGTTTTACTGGCGTCTGGGTGCTGGCGCTGTTCCGCGACTTGCCACGCGGGCTGTCGCAGAAGGCGCTGGTCGCCGCGATCGTGCTGTGGTTCGGTTTCGTGGCGTGGCGACTGTGGCGCGAGGCATCACGCCGCCATCGGACCATGGGCGAAACACCTCGGATCTGCTGCTGAACACCCACCGGGTGGCTACCCGGGCGGTCGATGGGCAATGGCCTTCAACTCAATGGTCAGGACAATTCGCCTGAAGGTCATATCCGAGGTAGTAGTACCCACTCCACAGAGCTTCACCTCCGCCAGCCGAGCTTGGCTCCACTTCGAAGCGCAGGCCCTCGGCGGTGGTGCAATAACCGAAGCTCTCCTGTTGACCGTCGCCGTCGAGGTCCAGGTAGGTTTCCGGATCGCCCTCCGGTGCAAGGGCAACCAAGCCTATTGCGAAATCTGAAGGCAGACGCGGCTCTACCAGGTAGAACGACCAGCCCGCTTCCTGATTGGCGGTCCGGCGGTCTTCCAGAAGTGCAGGACAGTCACTGGAGCCCGTGGCACGCCCCGCGACTTTCGCAGTCATCACATTCCGAGACTCGGAATCCACTGATACGAGCGTCAGCTTGGTCCCAGGGGCTACGCGATCGTCAGACAAAGCGATGCAACCGCCATGCATCCAGCCGATCAATCCGGGCAGATCGGATACGCCACCTGCCGCCCGCGGGAGAGTCGCAGCACAGCTTCCAAGCAGGACGCACACAACTGCGATAGTGACGGCGACATTGGCGCGCTCATTGTTGGACATGGAGCTATCTTCCGTTGAAGGACCAATGGGGGGCATCGGAGCGCAGCTTCAGCACGCCATAGGAAGCACCCACCTCGTGTAGCGGGAGATTGGCGTTTACGTTCGGGCTCCAGGACACGGCCACCGGCGCTCCGCCCTTGCGAGCCAGCTCCATCGTTCCGCTCCACCGGATGCTCATATCGACCGCCCTGCCGGCAATGTGGTTGCTGGTCAGCGCAGGTGCGTGGATGCTTCTCGGCGGCATTGCCAATCCGAAAGCGCGTGCGAGTTCCGCCGCGCCTGCCCTGCTCTTCGCCACGTCCCCGTGGTCCCAACGTATGCCGATGCCGGCCATCGGCGCGGCATCAGCTGGATGACATTTGCCGTTGGCAATCTTCCAGGACCAGTGGAACAGATAGGCGCGCTTGGGACTACGGCGGGTAGCCGACACGTCTACTTGCGCACCTGCCTCCTTCAGTACTGCGAGGAAGGTTTCGACGTTCCGGCGAAACGATGCTTCGAGATCCTCGATCCGTCGACTGTTGCGGGCGTGCGTGTTAGCCCACGTCACCCAGTGTGCGCCGCTTCTGGCGTCCATGCTCTCCTCCTTGAGTTGTTGTTGCAGATTCCTCGACCGCTCCCTGCAGTCGATCTCCATTCTAGCCTTTCGCCCAATGCCTGCTCGGCGCGCTATTGCTCCAGATCGCTGACGAAGGTTGGCAGGGTCCAGGCACCGCCGGCAGCCACCATCCGACACATCCCCGTGGTGGCTTCATAGTCCTGCACGAAGGTCTCGCCGTTCCATGTCCAGCTGGCGTGCCACCGGCAGTCCCCTAAGCCCCTGCCCTTCTGGCTGGCCACGATGACGCCCGCCTCGTGGGATTGGGCGTCGGTGGTGACCAGCCGTGGCCGGTACGGCGCAACTGCGTCCACGACCCAGAACCCGCGCCCCGCGTTGTAGGCAGCCATCCAGCAGCGAACCGAGACCAGCATGGTGTTGTCGTCGAGGCGCTCGATCTCAGCCGACTCGTTCCACTCTTCCGGCTCCAGTCCCCGGCATTCCTGGTCGCCCGGCAGGTTCTCCTGCAGCGCGTTGCGCAGGTCCGGATTCGACAGCAATCGTTCGTCCTCCGGGCGGGTCGGCGCAACTGCGGCAAGGTGGATCGTCGGCGCCGGCAGCGGTGGCAGTACATCGTCCTCGCTACGGCTGCCCCGGCGGACCAGGGCGCCGGGCGTGTACAGCCGGCCCTGGAACTCGTCCATCTTCAGCAGGACAGCGGTGGCGCCCTTGTCGGACAGCTGTCAGCGGCGGCCGTCGTCAGCGACGAAGGCGATGTCGGCCTCGCCGGTGACTGCACGGAGCAGTGAAGCGACGTGGGCAGATGACAATGCGACGCTTCCGTCACCCGAAGCGCCATCCACCGGCCCCAGGTCGCGACCGTCGATGTGCAGTGACAGCTCGACAGGACCCACCACTTCATCGTACTGCCCCAGCATCAACTGACCAGCTACTGCCGCGCGCGGGCCTGCTTCCCGCGTCAGCAGCACCGACACCGCATGCTCGTCGTCGTAATCCTGGTAGCCGGCGGCGCGGCAGGTACGGGTGTTGTCGCAGGCCAGTGTCCAGTCATGGTGGGTGAAGCTGACAGTGGGTTCCGCTGCCCGGGATGGCGGTGCAGCCGCGGTAATTGGTCCCGCCAGCGCAATCCCCGCCAGCGCAGTCAGGGGAAGAAAAAGGGCTTTGGCTCGTGTCATCGCTTCTGCCTTGGGAGAATCAATCCGCTGATCGCGGGAAATGCACGATCTGCGCGGCGGGCATCAGCCTTTGCCGGAGCAGGTCGAGTGGGCGGTGGTGGTCCATGTTGTGCCGAGCGTTGCGGCCCAGCGCCGGGTGCTGGAAGAACCCATGCTTCCACTCGCCCAGCGCCTCTTCCGCCAGCGAGCGGCCGTTGTGCTCGAACCCCATCCAGGCGCCGTACTTGCGCTGGTTGAGCGAGGCCAGCAGGCTGCGGTCGCGGGTACTGGCAAAGGCGAAACCGGCGTAGAAGCCGTTCAGCTCGGCATCCACCCGTGCCCCACGGATGCCGAAATGCGCGCACAGCGAGGAGAACTGCAGCAGCGCGCGCTCGTGCAGCACCCGCAGCCCGGCGGCGTTGCCGTTGAGCACCAGCACCGCACCGGTAGCGCTGTTGAGCATCACAACAAAGGGCTTGCGGCGCCAGAAGTCGATGTCCGCATACCACTCGCCCAGCGGGTTGGCCTGTGGGGCGGGTTCCGGCGGCCGGGCCGGCTGCTTCAGGCGCTTGAGCAGCCTGGCAGTGCATCGAAGTACGGTCACGTCACAAGCACCTGATCGTTTCCATGGGCCTAGTGGTAGTCGTCCTCGCGCTGGTGGCGCACGGCGAGGATGGTGATGGTGGTGCTGTCGTCGATCTCGAACAGCGCGACATAGCCGGCGCCACCGAAGGGGATCGGCAGTTCGCGCAGGAAAGGGTTCGCATTGTCCACCTTGCGGCAGGCGAACGGCATTTCTGCAAGGAAGCCGTAGCCACGCTCGATCGCGGCGCGCGCCCGCAAGGCCGCTGCGAAGTCCACGGGCGCGAGGAACTCCAGCAAGCGCTCCAGATCGTCCTGAGCACCCTTGCTGATCCGGACCCGGAAGCTCACCGGGTGTCGGGGTTGTGCGCAGCGAGGATGGCGTCGAGCCGGGCCAGCGATTCTTCCTGGCTGTAGTGAACGCCGGTGCGTTTGGCATCATCGCGTGCGGCCAGGCCGCGGGCGATGAATTCGGCCTGCATCCGGCGGCGGTTCACTTCATCGCGGAGGGTCTGCTCCATGAAGCTGGACAGGCTCTCGCCGTCGTGGAGGACGGACTCGGCCGCCTGGCGCAGTTCCGGTGCAACGCGCAGCGACGGCATGGTGGCCGATTTCATCGGGGCGGATTTCACGGCAGTACTCTCTGTGCAAGTTCGCGTTGCATTTGCGACGCAAAACTAGCACATGCCAGTCCGGCTCGCCAACGCCCTAACAAGGCCATTGGAATGGAAGCCGGCGACCATACCGAGTGATCTCGAGGCTAAAACACCATCGGCAGCTTGAGCCCCTGCTGCCTCGCATACTGCTTGGCGATCTCGTAGCCCGCGTCGGCGTGTCGCATCACACCCGTTCCCGGGTCATTCCACAGCACGCGGGCGATGCGCTTGTCGGCTTCCTCGCTGCCGTCGCAGACGATCACCACGCCACTGTGCTGGCTGTAGCCCATGCCGACGCCACCGCCATGGTGCAGGGATACCCAGGTCGCGCCGCCGGCGACGTTGAGCATCGCGTTGAGCAGCGGCCAGTCGGACACGGCATCGCTGCCGTCCTGCATCGCCTCGGTTTCGCGGTTGGGCGAGGCGACGCTGCCGCTGTCGAGGTGGTCGCGGCCGATCACCACCGGCGCCTTGAGCTCGCCATTGCGCACCATCTCGTTGAAGGCGAGGCCAAGCTTGTGGCGCTGGCCGAGGCCGACCCAGCAGATGCGCGCCGGCAGGCCCTGGAAGCTGATGCGCTCCTTCGCCATGTCCAGCCAGTTGTGCAGGTGGGCATCGTCGGGAATCAGTTCCTTGACCTTGGCGTCGGTCTTGTAGATGTCTTCGGGATCACCACTCAGCGCGACCCAGCGGAACGGGCCGATGCCGCGGCAGAACAGCGGACGCACGTACGCCGGGACAAAGCCGGGGAAGTCGAAGGCATTGGTGCAGCCTTCGTCCTTGGCCATCTGGCGGATGTTGTTGCCGTAGTCGAAGGTCGGGATGCCCTGCTTCTCGAACGCGAGCATGGCCTCGACGTGTACGCGCATCGACTTCTTCGCCTCGTCGCGAACGCGCTCGGGATTCGCCTTCTGTTCGGTCAGCCACTGGTCGACGCTCCAGCCGATCGGCAGGTAGCCGTGCACGGGGTCGTGCGCGCTGGTCTGGTCGGTGACGGCGTCGGGGCGCACGCCGCGCTTCACCAGCTCGGGCAGGATTTCTGCGGCGTTGCCGAGCAGCGCGACCGATTTGGCCTCGCCTGCGCTGGTGTAGCGATCGAGCCGGGCGAGAGCCTCATCGAGGTCGTCGGCCTGCTCGTCGACGTAACGCGTCTTCAGGCGCATGTCGATGCGGCTCTGCTGGCACTCGATGTTGAGGCTGCAGGCGCCGGCCAGGCTGGCGGCCAGTGGCTGCGCACCGCCCATGCCGCCGAGTCCCGCGGTGAGGATCCACTTGCCGTTGAGGTCGCCGCCGTAGTGCTGGCGGCCCATCTCGACGAAGGTTTCGTAGGTGCCCTGGACGATGCCCTGGCTGCCGATGTAGATCCAGCTGCCGGCGGTCATCTGGCCGTACATCATCAGGCCCTTCCTATCGAGCTCGTGGAAGTGCTCCCAGGTGGACCAGGCCGGCACCAGGTTGGAGTTGGCGATCAATACGCGCGGTGCGTCGGCGTGGGTCGGGAAGATGCCGACCGGCTTGCCCGACTGCACCAGCAGGGTCTCGTCGTCGCCAAGCTGCTTGAGCGATTCCAGGATGGCGTCGTAGGACGCCCAGTCGCGTGCGGCGCGGCCGATGCCGCCGTACACCACCAGCTCGGCCGGGTTCTCGGCGACCTCCGCGTCCAGGTTGTTCTGGATCATCCGGAACGGCGCCTCGGTCAGCCATGAGCGGCAATTGAGCTCGCTGCCGCGGGGGGCGCGGATGACGCGGCTGGGGTCGTGGCGACCGTGGTCGGAGGGGCTGGACATCGGCGGCTTCCTGTAGTGGAACGAAGGCCGCGATTATCGCATCGAGCCCCGGGCACCGCTGGATGGCAGGACGCCCGGCGGGGCCGGGCGTCGGGGATTGCAATCACCTGGGTTTTCCAGGCGCTTCAGCGGATCGCAGGGTCCAGTCGGCGCAAGGCATCCGCCACGTCGATGGCGCCGGTGCGCTCCAGGTCGGAACGGGAATAGACGCGGCCGTTGGCGCTCACGCAGTCGTTCCTGTCGAGGCCCTCGACTTTCTCGAGCTCGTCCCTGGAACGCCGGTCGTTCCGCGGTGCCTTGATATGCGAACCGGTGTAGCGGACGCAGTTGCGGTCGGCGTCGGCCTGGGTACGCTCGGCCTCCGCCCGCTTTTCGTCGAGCGTCGTGTCCTGCGGCACGTGCGGGTTGACCTGGGGCTCCGACACCTGGGCCAGTGCGAGCGCGGGCGATGCGAGCAATGTGGCGAGCAGCAGCAACTTCATGGTGCTTCTCCGGGGGTGTTTGGGACCCTTGAAGATACGCCCGGCCGGCGTGGTGGCGTAGCGGCCGGGCACTTTCGTTCAGATGGCTGTCATCCACGCCGCACCGGGGAATCGCCAGCAGCGGCGTTACAGGGAGGCGCATACCTGAAACATCGGCTGGGTATCATCAGCGGATGCCAGCTTTCAGGTCCGCGGCCACCGCAGCCGCACTCGCGCTTTCCAGTCTCCTCGGCCTTGCCCTTGCCGGATGCGCCAGCCACGCCAACATCGCCGATGGCCCGCCGGCCGCCGCCGACGCCGTCACCGCGCCTTCGGTGCTGCTGATCTCCATCGACGGGTTCCGTGCCGATTACCTCGAGCTGGGCATCACGCCCAATCTGGACAGGATCGCCGCCAGCGGGGTCCGGGCGCAGTGGATGACCCCCTCCTACCCCAGCCTGACCTTCCCCAACCACTACACGCTCGTCACCGGCTTGCGTCCGGACCACCATGGCATCGTGCACAACACGATGCGCGACGAGGTACTTGGGGATTTCAGCCTGCGCAATCGCGATGCCGTCTCCGATGGCCGCTGGTGGGGCGGGGAGCCGCTGTGGATCACCGCCGAACGCGCCGGGATGCCGACCGCCACGCTCTTCTGGCCGGGTAGCGAAGCGGCGATCCAGGGCGTAAGGCCGACGCGCTGGATGCCGTTCGATGACAGCCTGCCGATGCCGGAACGGGTCGACATCGTGCTGGGATGGATGTCGGAACAGCCTTCCACCCGCCCCCGGTTCGCCACCCTGTATTTCGAGGCGCTGGACCATGCCGGCCACGACCATGGACCCGACTCGCCGCAGGCGCATGCGGCCATCGCCGAGGTCGACGCCGCCATCGGGCGGTTGCTGGATGGGCTGGAAGACCGGGGCGTCGCCGGACAGGTCAACCTGGTGGTGGTGTCCGACCATGGCATGGCCACCGTGCCTCCGGGCGCATCGGTCGCAACGGAGTCCATGGTCGACCCGGGCAACGCACGTCTCGTCACCGGCGGCCAGTCCCTTGGGTTCGAACCGCTGCCCGGGCGGACCCGCCAGGCGGAAGCACAATTGCTGGGCCGGCACGACGGCTATGCCTGCTGGCGAAAGGAGGCGCTGCCGGAGCGGTGGCATTACGGCAGCCATCCGCGGGTCCCGTCCATCGTCTGCCAGATGGACGAGGGCCGCGATGCCCTGCCCGCGGAGTGGCTGGGCCGCCGCCCACCCGAACGCGCCCGCGGCTCCCACGGTTTCGATCCCGGCCTGCCTTCGATGCGCGCCCTGTTCCTGGCGCAGGGCCCTGCTTTCCGGCAGGGCGTGGCCGTCCCCGCCATCGACAACGTGGACGTGTATCCCGTCCTGGCCCGCTTGCTCGGCGTGGAGCCGGCCCCGAACGATGGTGACGCGGAGGCGCTGGCGCCAGCGCTGCGGGCCCCGTAAAGCGGGACATTGATGTCCGGATCCGGCCAGTTCGGGCCTGTTCCCGGTGCTAGCCTGCGTCCATGTCATCCATGGATGCCCGCGTCGCTCTCGATCCGCTGGTCTGCGAACAGGCCCGCCTGAGCCGGGACGCCCGGTTCGACGGCCTGTTCTTCACCGCCGTCGGCAGCACCGGCATCTATTGCCGGCCGGTCTGCCCGGCGCCACCGCCCCGCCCCGAGAACGTCACCTACTACGACAACGCCGCCGCGGCCGAGGCCGCGGGCTACCGGCCGTGCCTGCGTTGCCGTCCCGAACTTGCACCGGGCGATGACAGCTGGCGCCGTGGCGACGCGGTGGTCGCCCGTGCGCTGAAGCTGATCGAGGACGGATTGCTCTCGATGGAACCCGTGGCGGAACTTGCCCGCCGCGTCGGCGTCGGCGACCGGCAGTTGCGCCGACTGTTCGTCGATCGTCTCGGCGCCGCACCGGGTGGCGTGCACGCCACCCGGAGGCTGCTGTTCGCCAAGCAGTTGCTGACCGAAACCGGCATGCCGATCATCGACGTCGCGATGGCTGCCGGCTTCGGCAGCCTGCGCCGCTTCAATGCCGCCTTCCGCGATGCCTACCGCATGGCGCCGCGGGAACTGCGCCGTTGGCCGCCGGGCCCCGCGCACGACGCGATCATCTTGAAGCTCGGGTATCGGCCCCCGTACGACTTTCCGGCCCTGCTGGACTTCCTCCGCAGCCGATCCCTGCCGGGGGTCGAGCGGGTGGACACCGACAGCTATGCGAGGTTGCTGGCGCCGGAGGATACCGGCGCCGGCCCCGGCTGGCTGCAGGTCACCCCCTGGCGCGACGGGCACGCACTTGAACTGCAGGTGCACGGCGCCGCGACCACCCATCTGCTGGCGATCGTCACGCGCGTCCGCCGCATGTTCGACCTGGATGCCGACCCCCAGGTCATCGCCGCCACGCTTTCGCGCGACCCCTTGCTGGCACCGCTGATGCAGGCCCGCCCCGGCCTGCGGCTGCCCGGGGGCTGGGATGGATTCGAGATCGCCGTGCGCGCCATCCTCGGGCAACAGGTCAGCGTGGCGGCTGCCCGCACCTTGGCGGCGCGACTGGTGGAACGTTTTGGAGCCGAAGTCGAACCTGCACCGGCGACCGACCTGCACCGGCTGTTCCCGCGTGCCTCCACTCTCGCCGACGCGGATCTCACAGGTATCGGGGTCACCCGCACCCGTGCCGCCACCATCCGCGGCGTCGCACGTGCCTTGCTGGATGGACGGGTGGATTTCAGGTCCGAGCAGACCCTGGAGCAGTTCGCCTCTCGTTGGACGGCGCTGCCGGGGATCGGCCCGTGGACCGCGCAATACATTGCGATGCGCGTGCTGCGCCACCCCGATGCATTCCCGGCCGAGGACCTGGTGCTGCGCAGGGTCGCCTCGAACGATGGCGATCCGCTGACCACGCGCTCGCTGATGGAGGCGGCGTCGGGCTGGCAGCCCTGGCGGGCCTACGCGGTCATGCACCTGTGGCGCCACGCGGCGGAAGCCACGCCGCCGGCCCGATCGCGATCGCCCATCCATGCCGACCCCACGCTGGCCGGAGCCGCACTCCGCCCCCCTGAAGCAGCCGAGGCAAGACGATGATTACCTTCACCACGATCAATAGCCCCGTAGGGCCACTGATGCTGGCGGCCTCCGATGACGGACTGCAGGCCATCGAGTTCCACCCCTCCCGGCACCACGTCAAGCGTGGGCCGGACTGGCAGGAAGGCGACCACCCCCTGCTGGCACTCGCTCGCACGCAACTGCGGGAGTATTTCGCCGGCAGCCGCCGCCACTTCGACCTGCCCCTCGCGCCGCGCGGCACGGACTTCCAGCGCAGCGTCTGGCTGGCGCTGGCCGACATTCCGTTCGGCAGCACCCTGAGCTACGCCGCGCTGGCCACCCGGGTCGGCCGCCCGAGCGCCACCCGTGCGGTGGGCGCCGCCAACGGCCGCAACCCGCTGCCGATCGTCCTGCCGTGCCACCGCGTCATCGGCGCCGACGGCAGCCTCACCGGCTTCGGTGGCGGCCTGCCGACGAAGCGCTTCCTGCTGGAGCTGGAAGGCGCGCTGGCTCCTGAAGCACCGCCAGCCGACCTCTTCGCCACGGGCTGAGCCCTGGTAACGACCGCGAACCCCTGCCTGTACATGGCTGATGCGCTCGTTGCTCCGGCCTGCTCCTGTAGGAGCGGCTTCAGCCGCGATCGTGAAATGGATGGCCTGGCCGGACATCCGATCGCGGCTGAAGCCGCTCCTACGACCGAAGGAAGTCCCCGTGGGACAAGAGCGATGGCGACGTAAGCCGTCTAGTCCGCCAGCAGGCGCTCCATCGCGGCACGATAGTTCTGCGCGACCAGGTCGCTGCGATAGTGCCGGCCGTTGTCGACCACGCACTTGCCGCCCACCCACGCCTCGCGCACCAGCGGCCGGTTGCCGCTGAAGACCCAGCGATCGATGGCATCTTCGTCCTGTGCGCCTGCAAGCTGCGCGGCGGCGACATCCAGCACCAGCGCATCCGCGTATTCGCCTTCGTAGAGGCCACCAATCGGATGGCCGGTGGAATCGCCGGCACTGCTGGCCACGTGGTGCAGCAGGCTCTCGCCGACGCTGGGGAAGCGCTCGGTGGCCGCGATGTTGCGTCGGTGGGTTACCAGTCGTTGGCCGTATTCCAGCCACCGCAGTTCCTCGACCGGTGACACAGAAATGTGCGAGTCCGATCCGATGCCCCAGCGTCCACCGGCATCGAGGAAGTCGCGCAGGCGGAACAGCCCGTCACCCAGGTTGGCTTCGGTGGTGGGGCAGATGGCGACCGTCGCGCCGCTTGCGGCCACGCGGCGCACTTCGGCGTCGTCCAGGTGCGTCGCATGCACCAGCGTCCAGAGGGGCCCGACGTCCGCTTGGTCGAGCAACCACTGCACCGGTCGGGCGCCGCGCCGTTCCACGCATTCGTCCACTTCTGCAGTCTGCTCGGCGATGTGCACGTGGATGCGGCTGTCCGACGGCAGCGCCGCGAGCACTTCGGTCATCGCCGCCTCCGGCACCGCGCGCAGGCTGTGCAGCGCGCAGTCGACCCGCACCAGCGGTCCTTCCTCGTTGCGCAGCGCGTCCAGCAAGCGGAGATAGCCTTCCACGTCGTGGCCGAAGCGCTTCTGCCGCTCGCCCAGCGCGCGGCCGTCGAAGCCACCCGTCATGTACAGCACTGGCAGCAGGGTCAGGCGGATGCCGGTTTCACGGGCCGCGGCCACCAGCGCGCGGGACATCGCCGCCGGATCTTCATACGGCTTTCCGTCCGGCGCGTGATGGAGGTAGTGGAACTCGCACACGGTGGTGTATCCGGCTTCGAGCATCTCCGCGTACAGCTGCGCGGCGACGGCGTGCAGCGTCTCGGGCGTGAACCGCGCCGCAAAGCGGTACATGGTCTCGCGCCAGGTCCAGAACGAGTCGGCGGGGTTCGTCTGGCGCTCGCCCATGCCCGCCATCGCCCGCTGGAAGGCATGCGAATGCAGGTTGGCGATGCCGGGCAGCACGCGCTGGTCGGTGGTGCCGCCATGGCGGCCGGCGGTGATGTGGCCATGCGCATCGACGTCGAGCTTGACACCGTCCTGCCAGCCGTCGGGGTGCCAGGTCCTGGCGTTTGGAATCGTCCTCATGGGGCCATTGTCGCGTGGCCGGCGTGAAATCGGCGACCGCCTACAATGGCCCGATGGCGAACGAGTCGAACAACAAGTGGGACGGCATCATCATCGGCGCCTCGCTGGCGACGCTGGATGCCGACAGCGGCTACGGCGGGATCGAAGATGGTGCGATGGCCTGGCGGGACGGCCACATCGCCTGGGTCGGCCGCCGCCGCGACCTGCCCGGGACGCCCGGAGATTTGGCAGGGGAGGTCGTCGAAGGCGACGGCTGGATCACCCCGGGGCTGGTCGACTGCCATACCCACCTCGTGTTCGCCGGCGACCGCGCACGTGAATTCGAGATGCGGCTGCAGGGCGCGAGCTACGAGGACATCGCACGGGCCGGTGGCGGCATCCTCTCCACGGTCCGCGCCGTGCGCGAGGTGGACGAGGACGAGCTGCTGCGACAGTCCCTGCCCCGGGCGCTTGCCCTGCTGGCGGACGGCGCCACCACGCTCGAGATCAAGTCCGGCTACGGCCTGGACTTCGACAACGAACGCAAGATGCTGCGCGTGGCGCGCCGGATCGGTGAGCAGCTCGGGGTGACGGTCCGCACGACCTACCTGGCGGCGCATGCGCTGCCGCCGGAGTTCGCCGGCCGCTCCGACGCCTACATCGACGAAGTGGTGGCCTGGTTGCCACGGCTGCACGACGAGGGCCTGGTCGACGCGGTCGACGCCTTCTGCGAAGGCATCGGTTTCGACCCGGCGCAGACGCGCAGGGTCTTCGACGCAGCGCGTGCGCTCGGATTGCCGGTGAAACTCCACGCCGACCAGCTGAGCGACCTTGGCGGTGCCGGGCTGGTGGCGGAGTTCGGAGGCCTGTCGGCCGACCACGTCGAACACACCAGCGCCGACAGCGTCCGCGCCATGGCCGCTTCGGGCGCGGTCGCGGTGTTGCTGCCCGGCGCCTTCCATGTCCTGCGCGAGACAACGCTGCCACCACTGGACGCCTTCCGGGAGCACGGCGTGCCGATGGCCCTGGCGACCGACTGCAACCCCGGCACCTCCCCACTGCAGTCGATGCGCCAGGCCATGCAGCTCGCCTGCACCCACTTCAGGCTGACCCCGGAGGAGGCGCTGCGCGGTGCCACCGTCCACGCCGCCAAGGCGCTGGGACTCGACGACCGCGGGGTACTCCGCGTCGGCCAGCGCGCCGACTTCGTGCAATGGGCGATCCGCCACCCATCCGAACTGGGGTACTGGCTGGGGGGGCGGTTGGCCGCGCAGGTCCGATGTGGCGGCATCCTCGCCCGCTGAATGCGGTTAGGCCCACGTTGCCGCAACAACGAAAAAGCCCCGCGACAGGCGGGGCTTTTTTCACCGACCGTAGCGGGCCGGGATTACTCCTTGACGACGGTCTTCTTGGCGACCTTCTTGGCAGGCGCCTTGCTCGCGGTCTTGGTGGCTTTCTTCACCACCGGCGCGGGGGCTGCCCCGGTCGTCTTCGTCACGGTCTTGCGGGCGTTGCCGTAGCTGGAGTTGAAACGCTTGCCCTTGGCGGTCTTGCGGTCGCCCTTGCCCATGGTCTTGCTCCCAGATGGTTCGATCGATGTGCGCTCGCACAAAACGGCGCGAATAGCAGCCTAGATTAGCACGCCCGCCAGCCCCGAAGCATCAATGCGCGCACCCGGCGTCATGGACGTGGCCGTGGTTCAGGCGCAGGTTGATGACGTGGCCAAGGCCCACCAGCGTCCCGCCGAGCGTCATCGCGACGGCATGCGGCACGACCGACTCGTGCAGTGGCGGGTACAGCACCCCCACCCACAGGATCAGCAACCCGGGAACCAGCAGCCACAGCGCCCGCGCCGCGCCGTGCCGCCGGTAGCCCCACACCAGGCTGCCAAGCCCCAGCAGGGTCGCGAACACCACGAACGCCTGCTCCAGCCCGGCACTGGCCAGGGCCACCATGCCCACGGACGGCAACAGCGCGATAGCGACGGGCAGGAGCGCGCAGTGCAGCGCACAGATGATCGAGCCGTAGGCGCCGACCCGGTCGAACAGATTGCGTCTGGAAGATGGAGACATGACTTACGGGGGGCTGGACAGGATATCGTTATAATATAACATTCCGTCTCCTCCGCAACCTCTTGCCCCTCGGACATGGCCCAAGCAACCCTCCCGCATCACCTGCCACTGTTCCTCGCGTTGTCACTGGCGGTGCATGGCGCCCAGGCCGCCGAGCCGGCCCAGTCCAACCCGCACGACCATGACCCGGTCGACCTGGCCGCGATCGAGGTCCGCGCCACCCCGCTGCCCGGCACCGCGGACGATCTGGTGCGACCGGTGGAGGTGCTCGCCGGCGCCCGGCTGGAAGCGGCCAAGTCCAACTCGCTGGGCGGAACGGTCGACAAGCTGCCCGGCGTGCAGTCGTCCTATTTCGGACCTGGCGTTGGCCGCCCGATCATCCGGGGCTTCGATGGGGCCCGCGTGCAGGTGTTGAGCGATGGACTGGGATCGGGCGACGTGTCGACGGTGAGCGTCGACCACGCCGTGTCCATCGAGCCGTTCCTGGCCGAACAGATCGAAGTGTTGAAGGGGCCGGCCACGTTGCTGTACGGCAGCGGCGCCATCGGTGGCGCGGTCAACGTGGTCGACGGCAGGGTGCCCGAAGCGGCCACCACCCAACCCCTGCAAGGACGCGCGGAGCTTCGTGGCGGCACCGTCAACGACCAGCGCACCGGGATGGTCCGGCTCGACGGCACCTCGGCATCCGGGAACGTCGTATTCCACTTCGACGCACTCCACCGCGAAACCGGGGACTACGACATCCCCGGCCATGCCGAGAGCGCGCGGCTGCTGGCCGAGGAAGGCGAGACGCCGGAACCCGGCACCGGGGGCACCCTGGCCAACAGCAGCGTGCGTACCGACAGCGCCGCACTCGGTGTGTCCCGGGTCGGCGACCGCGGGTTCGTCGGCGTCGGCTACAGCCTGTTCAACAACCGCTACGGGGTGCCGGGCCACGCGCACGAGGAAGCACACGACCACGATCACGACGACCACGATGATCACGACGACGACGACCATGCCGACGAGGCGCTGCACGGCGAGGAAGGCGTACGCATCGTGATGGATCAGCGCCGCACCGAACTGCGCGGCGGGCTGGACCGGCTGGGGCCTTTCGAATCGCTGCGGGCCAAGCTGGCCCGCACCGAGTACACCCATACCGAATTCGAGGATGGCGAGGTCGGCACCGTGTTCGACAACACCAGTACCGAGGCGCGGGTCGAGCTGGTGCACCAGCCGATCTCGGGCTGGGATGGCGCGTTCGGGGTGCAGTGGTCGCAGCGCGAGTTCCTCGCCGTGGGCGACGAGGCCTTCGTCCCGGGATCGGAAGCGCGGGACCTGGGTGTGTTCTGGATCGCCGAGCACGGCTTCTTCGAAGACCGGACGCAGCTGGAGGTCGGACTGCGGCATGACCGCAACGAGGTCGACGTCGCGGACGGCGCCGCCATTGGTCCCGACCGTGACTTCGACACCACCAGCCTCTCCGCCGCCCTGCGCTGGAACCTGAGCGATGCGGCCCACCTGTCGTTCGGACTGGATCGCGCCCAACGCTCCCCCACCGCCGAGGAGCTGTACTCCAACGGCCTGCACGTGGCCACCGGCAGCGTCGAACTGGGGGACCCGGACCTGGACGTCGAGACCGCCAACCGTGCCGAGATCGGCGTGCATTGGCACAACGGCCCGCTGGAACTTGCGGCGTCGATCTGGCACGTGCGCTACGACGACTTCGTCTACCTGGCCGAAACCGGCATCGACGAAGGCGACGGCCCGGTACGTGCCTGGACCCAGCAGGACGCACGGTTCGATGGAGCCGAAGCCTCGCTCGACTGGACCTTCTTCGAGAACCGGACGGGTGCGTGGGCACTGCGGGTATTCGGGGACGTGGTGAAGGCGGAACTCGACGGCAGCGGCTCGCGCGACATGAATGTTGCGGTCCCGCACGGCGACCATGCGCACCACTACGAGGTGTCGCTGCCGAACAGCGGCAACCTGCCGCGCATCGCCCCTGCCCGGGTGGGAGGCGAGCTGCGGTGGGAAAATGCCGCCTGGCGCGCCTCGGTGGGTGCGGTCCGCTATGCCGAGCAGGACGACGTGGCCGAGTACGAGACGGTAACGCCGGGCTACACGCTGGTGGATGCGCACCTCGCCTGGCATCTGGACACGCCGGGCGGGAACGCGGTCGAAGTGTTCGTCGACGGGAGCAACCTGCTGGACGAGGAGGCGCGGCCGCACACTTCGTTCCTCAAGGACCTGGCGCCGCTCCCCGGCCGAGGCATCGAGTTCGGGGTCCGCGGGTTCTTCTGATGGCCGGGCCCCTGCGGCGGCGCGGTCGCCGCAGGGGTCAGCGGCTGGCGCTCCTGGTGAACCTGTAGGAGCGGCTTCAGCCGCGATCGTGAACCATCATGGGATCCGATTCCGTGATCGCGGCTGAAGCCGCTCCTACAACAGCGGTTACGAGCGCGGGGTTCAGCCGGCCTTCGCGCATTCCGCGCACAGGCCGTGCACTTCCAGCGTCTGCGCCTGTGGCACGAAGCCCAGCGCGCGGGCGCGGATGTCCAGCGACTCGACCACCTGCCGGTCCTCCAGCTCGGTCGCCGAATGGCAGCGGTCGCAGATCAGGAACGGCACGGCGTGCTGTTCGCCGCCGGGATGGTGGCAGCCGACGAAGGCGTTGATCGACGTCAGCTTGTGGATGAAGCCGTGCTCGAACAGGAAATCGAGCGCGCGGTACACCGTCGGCGGCGCCGCGGCATCGTGGGTGGCCTTCATCAGGTCCAGCAGCTCGTAGGCCTTCACCGGCCGCTCGGCGTCGGCGATCAGGCGCAGGGCGTGCGCACGGATCGGTGTCAGGCGAAGCCCGCGCTTGTCGCACACGCGCTCGACCTCGCTGACGAATGCGTCGGCATCGTGCACGTGGTGCAGCGGATCGGTGCAGGCGTGGTCGTGGCTCATGGTCCGGGCCTCATGCCCCTGATCTAGTTCCCTTCGGGGATCTTTGCAAGCGCGGCATCGATGCGGGCCAGCGCCTGCTCGCGGCCGGCGAGGTACACCGTATGGGAAATATCCGGGCTGACCTGGGTCCCGGTGATCGCCACGCGCATCGGCTGGGCGACCTTGCCCATTCCGAGTTCGAGCGCGGCGGCGGTGTCGTGCAGGACCGCATTGATCGCTTCGGCAGTCCACTCCGGCAGGTCAGCCAAACGACCGCGTGCGTCGGCAAGCGGCGCCTTCGCAGCCGGCTTCAGGTGCTTGGCCACTGCCGCTTCGTCGTACTCGACCAGCGGCCCGAACCACACCGCGGCGCGCTCTGCCATTTCCTTGAGGGTCTGGACCCGATCGCGCAGGGCGATGACGACATCCGCCGGTGCCGGGCCGGCATCGAGGTCGTAACCCGCCTCGCGCAGGTGCCAGGCCAGGTGCGCGGCGACTTCGGCCGGATCATCGGCCTTCAGATATTGCTGGTTGAGCCAGCCCAGCTTGGCCGGATCCAATCGCGATGCCTTGGCGTTGACGTCCTTCAGGTCGAACAGCGACTTCATCTCCTCGATCGAGAAGATCTCCTGGTCACCGTGGGACCAGCCCAGCCGGACCAGGTAGTTGAGCAGCGCGTGCGGCAGGTAGCCGGCGTCGCGGTACTGCATCACGTCGGCGGCGCCGGTGCGCTTGGACAGCTTGGCCCCTTCCGGGTCGAGGATCATCGGCAGGTGGGCGAAGTGCGGGACTTCCGCGCCAAGCGCCTTGTAGATGTTGATCTGGCGCGGGGTGTTGTTGACGTGGTCATCGCCACGCACCACGTCGGTGATCCCCATGTCGAGGTCGTCCACGACCACCGCGAAGTTGTAGGTTGCGTAACCGTCGGACCTGAAGATCACCAGGTCGTCGAGTTCGCTGTTGGCGATCTCGATGCGTCCCTTGACCTTGTCGTCCCACGCCACCACGCCGTCGAGCGGGTTCTTGAAGCGGATGACCCGGTTCGGATCATCGCGATAGCCGGCGTCCTTGTCGCGATAGGCGCCGTTGTAGCGCGGCTTCTCGTTGGCGGCCATCGCGGCCTCGCGCATCGCCTCGAGCTCTTCCTTGGTTTCGTAGGCGTAATAGGCGTGGCCGGCCGCGACCAGCTGTTCGGCGACCTCGCGGTAGCGGTCGAGCCGGTGGGTCTGGTAGATCGGACCTTCGTCGTAATCCAGTCCCAGCCATTCCATCGCCTGCAGGATCGCGTCGATCGCGGCCTGCGTACTGCGTTCGCGGTCGGTGTCCTCGATGCGCAGGATGAACTGGCCACCGCGGCGACGCGCCTCCAGCCAGCAGTACAGTGCGGTGCGCGCACCGCCGATGTGCAGGTAGCCGGTGGGGCTGGGGGCAAAACGGGTGCGGCAGGTCATGCAGGCAGGCTCGTGACGGCAAGCCGGTGATTTTAGCCGGTGCCGGCGCCCCATGCCGGACTTGGGCCCTGTATGCCGGACTTCGGGCCCCTGTAGGAGCGGCTTCAGCCGCGATCTGATGCTCATCGGCGCCGATTCCAGGATCGCGGCTGAAGCCGCTCCTACAAAAGCGCCCGGAGATGGGGCGGAGAGTGACCCGCTCCGGCACGATTACAATTCCGCCATGACCACGCTCTTCATCTCCGATCTCCACCTCGACGCCGAGCGCCCCGCCATCACCGAGCTGTTCGGGCGCTTCCTCCGGGAAGAAGCCCGGGGCGCGGATGCGCTCTACATCCTCGGCGACCTGTTCGAGGCGTGGGTCGGCGATGACGACCCGTCCGACACCGGCGCCTTCGTGGCCGATGCGCTGCGCGCACTGGTCGAAGCAGGCACGCCGGTGGCATTCATGCATGGCAACCGGGATTTCCTGCTGGGCCAAGACTTCGCCCGGCGCGCCGGGATGTCGATCCTGCCCGACCCCAGCGTGGTGGTCCTGCACGGCAAGCCGGTACTGCTGATGCACGGTGACACCCTATGCACCGGGGACGTCGCCTACCAGCAGTTCCGCACCCAGACGCGCGACCCTGCGTGGCGGAAGCAGTTCCTCTCGCAACCGTTGGCCGCCCGGCTCGCCTTCGCCCGGCAGGCACGTGCGGCCAGCAAGGCGCACCAGCAGGGGCTGCAGGGCGAGGGGCGGATGGAGACCATCACCGACGTGGCACCCGATGCTGTGGGGCAGACATTCTCCCGGTTCGGCATCGACACATTGATCCATGGCCACACGCACCGTCCGGCGGTGCACGAGCTGGACGTGGACGGACGGCAGTGCCAGCGCATCGTGCTGGGCGACTGGTACGAGCAGGGCTCGGTGCTGCGCGTGGATGAAAAAGGGTTCCATCTGGAGTCCCTCGCCGCCGGGACTTCCTCGGCCCCGTAGGAGCGACGTCAGTCGCGACCTGTACATCGCGACCCGAACCCGCGGGGTCGCGACTCACGTCGCTCCTTATAGGAGGCATCGGGCGATAATCCGGTGCCCCCGACCGATCATCGGGTGGACCGGGGCAGGCTGTGTCGCTCCCTAGGCCGTGAGCCTGCAATGTAGATCCAGCGCCCCTGTCCA
>Ga0208179_1000594_pt1 | contig 22500 bp, 22 predicted proteins | sample Malvired_Geostar_FD_184238 | JGI IMG/M metagenome (GOLD analysis project Ga0208179, IMG submission 184238) | Marine viral communities from the Global Malaspina Expedition - Malaspina viral metaG DeepMed_Geostar (SPAdes) (version 2) | ecosystem: Environmental > Aquatic > Marine > Oceanic | place... | reverse complement strand
GCGAGCCTCACCCGCCGCCCACGATTTCCGCTCAAGGGAGAGCTACGATGTCCACCCGTTCCACCATCGCCAAGGGCGCCGTCGCCGCGGTTGCGGGCGTCGCCACTCTCGCCGGCGCCGCCCTGGCCCCGACCATGGCTTCAGCCCAGTCCTACGGCTATTACGGCCAGACCCAGGGCAACACCTATTACGACCCTTGCCGCCGTGATCAGACCAATCGCAGCACCGCCGGCGCCCTCATCGGCGGCGCGCTGGGCGCGGTGATCGGCTCGAACGCCGCGGCCGGCGGCGTGCGCACCGAAGGTGCCCTGCTGGGCGGGGCGCTCGGCGCTGCGGCGGGCGCTGCGGTCGGCAACCGGGCTGCGGCCTGTGCGCCGGGCTATGACAACCGCACGACCCAGAACAGCTACTACAACGACGGCCGCTACTACGATCAGAACCGCTACGGTCAGGGCTACGGCCAGTCGTATGGCTACAGCCAGCCCCAATATCAGGGCGGCTATTATCAGAGCGGCGCGGCGCCCGGCTATTACGGCTCGACCTATGACAGCAACCGCTACGGCTACTCCTCGTCCAGCTCCTACGGCCAGGCCTATGACCGCTACGGCCGCACCTATTCGGTGGCCCAGCAGCCCGGCGCCGATGGCTGCAGCATCGCCGAGAGCCCGATCTACATGCCGGACGGCTCGACCCAGAAGCGCTTCGTGCGGGTCTGCCGCGACAATTCGGGCCGCTATCAGGTCGTCGACTAAGACCTGAACCTGCTTGAGATCATGGGCCGTCCACCTTCGGGTGGGCGGCCTTTTTCGTGGGTCAGGCCGTCTTGGTCGCCCAGACCAGGAACTCCACATTCCCATCGCCCCCGGTGATGGGGCTGGGGGCGGAGTCGTTCACGGTCCAGCCGGCCGCCGCCAGAAAGGCCTGGGCGTCGGCCAGGGCCCGTGCGCGGGCGGCCTCGTCCTTGACCACGCCGCCCTTGCCGACGCCGGCTGGTCCCACCTCGAACTGGGGCTTGACTAGCACCACCAGGTCCGCGCCCGGCGCCGCCAGAGCCAGCGCCCTGGGCAGGGCCTTCGTCAGGCTGATGAAGCTGACATCACAGACGACGAGGTTGGGCGCAAAGCCGATGCGGTCTTCATCCAGGTCCCGGGCGTCCGTGGCCTCAAGGCTCAGGACCCGCGGGTCGCCGGCGATCCTGGGATGCAGCTGGCCACGCCCGACATCAACGGCGCAGACCCGGGCGGCCCCGCCGTTCAGGCAGACCTCGGTGAACCCGCCGGTGGAGGCGCCGACATCCAGGACGTTCCGCCCCTCGACCCTGATCGGCCAGATCTCCAGGGCGTGGGCCAGCTTCAGCGCCGCGCGGCCCACCCAGGGGTGAGCCGCCTCAGCGACGATCTCTACGTCCTCGTCCAGCAGGTCGGCGGGGCGCCGCACGGGCTCGCCGCCGGCCACGACCCGGCCCGCCTCGATGGCGGCCCGGGCCTTGGCGCGGCTGTCGAACAGGCCACGCTCGACCAGCAGCAGGTCGGCGCGCTGACGGCCCATGGGTCAGGCGTCAGCCGGTTCCTCGAACAGCTTCTTGAGCTCGTTCTTGAGGATTTTCCCGTTGGCGTTCCGCGGCAGGGTCTCGTGCCAGAACTTGACCGCGATCGGCACCTTGAAGGCCGCCAGATGCTCGGCCACATGAGCCCGCAGCTCCTGCTCGGTGACTTCCGCACCGGGCTTCAGGGTGACCACGGCGGCCGGCTCTTCGCCCAGGGTGCGGTGAGGCACGCCGACGATGGCGGCGTCCATGATCGCCGGGTGGTCATAGAGGACGTTCTCGACCTCGACGCAGTAGATGTTCTCGCCGCCGCGGATCAGCATGTCCTTGGCCCGGTCGATGATGAAGCAGAAGCCTTCTTCATCCAGCCGCGCCAGGTCGCCGGTGCGCACCCAGCCGTCGACGAAGGTCTGGGCGGTGGCCTCGGGCTTGTTCCAATAGCCCTTCACGACCATCGGCCCCTTGGCCCACAACTCGCCCACGGCGCCGACCGGCAGTTCGGTGACCCCGTCGGCGGGATCGACGATCTTCAGCTCGGCCACCGGAGCGGCGGGGCCGCAGCTGTCGGGGCGGTTCACATAGTCCTCGGCGCCGTTGCTGGTCACGGTGGCGCAGGTCTCGGTCATGCCCCAGCCCTGGCCGGGCTGCGACTTGGGGAAGGTCTCGCTGAGGCGGCGAACCAGCTCCGGCGCCGAAGGCGCGCCGCCATAGGCTACGGACTCCAGCGACGAGAGGTCGTAATTCGCCCGGGCCGGATGCTCGATCAGCTGCCAGGCGATGGTCGGCACGCCGCCCGCCGATTGGATCTTCTCGCGCTCGATCAGCTCGAAGGCCCGCACCGCGTCCCACTTGTGCATCATCACAAGCTTGGCGCCGCCGAACAGGCTGGGGTTCAGCACCGCGAAACAGCCGGTGACGTGGAAGAACGGCACCGAGATCAGCGACGAGCGTTGCGGGCCGTCCGGATCAGGCGCCGGGGGCATTTCGCCCCGCCGCAGGAAGCGCCGCGCGCCGGCGGCGCCGGCCGTCAGGATGTTGGAGTTCACGCCGCGATGGGTGCCGAGCGCGCCCTTGGGCTTACCCGTGGTGCCCGAGGTATAGAAGATGGTGGCGTCATCATCCTGGTCGATCTCGACGTCCGGCAGCGGCAGGTCGGGTAGATCCCCCCAGCTGTTGGCGCCGCCCAGGACATCCTCAAGCTTGGTCACGTCAGGATGGGCGATCTCGTCGCTTTCCCGCGAGACATAGACGCGGACGAGGTCCTTGCAATTGGGCAGATGCTCGGTCAGGCGCTCATAGCGCTCGGCGTCCAGCACCACGACCTTGGCGCCGGAATCAGTCAGGCCGTACTCCAGCTCCGGTCCGGTCCACCAGGCGTTGAGCGGGGTGACGATGGCGCCCAGCGAGGCGCCGGCATAAAAGGCCACCACCCATTCAGGCAGGTTGCGCATGACGATGGCGACCCGGTCGCCCTTGGTCACGCCCTGGCTGGCGAATTCCTTGGCGAGCGTCGCCACGGCGCGGTGGAAGGCCTCGAAGGAGACGCGCTCGTCCTCATAGACCAGGAAGATTCGTTCGCCATGGGCGCGGCCGGCCTCGACGACCGACCTCAGGGACGGCGGCGAGTTCTTCCACGCCTTCATGGTCACGCCGCGCACGGTGACCTCTTCGATCTCCAGCGGGGAGCCCGGCGCGCCCAGCAGGGCGTGAGCGTCGGCGATGGACATGGCTGGCCAGCCAGGAGGCAGGGCGGCCTCGGTCATGGACGTTCTCCTAATGCTTGCGCAGGGCTCACACAGGCCCCGCGTCGTCGTGAGTGAACAAGCATAACCTGGGGCTGGAGGCAAACATGTGTTCGTGGCGATCAGGCCGGGGCTGCGGCGGCGGGCCGCAGGGGTCTGCAAGAGGCCCTTAAGGACGCTTCGCCAACGTAGGCGGCTAGTATCTGGGAGCGTTTTCCATGGACCCCGCCACCGCCGCCCGTCTCGCCGCCCTGGAACGGATGGCTATCCTCGATTCGGCGCCCGATGGGGCGTTTGATTCCCTGGTGGGGCTTACAGCCCAGATTTTCGCCGCACCGATCTGCGCCTTCACTCTGCTCGACGCGGACAGACAGTGGTTCAAGGCGCAGGTGGGACTTAACCTGACGCACACCGACATCGCCTTGTCCTTCTGCGCCCACGCCTTGACGGCGGGTGAAGCGGTGTTCGAGGTGGCGGACGTCCGAAGGCACGCGGGGTTGGCGACCAATCCACTGGTCACGGGCGAGATGGGATTGCGCTACTATGCCGGAGCGGTGATCCATGCCCCGGAGGGCGAAGCGATCGGCGCCCTCTGCATCTTGGACACCGCACCGCGCCAGCCGATGTCCGCCGCTCAGCGCCAGCAGTTGCGCACCCTCGCCGACGCCGTGGAGGACGCTCTGCGCCTGCGGCGGGAATTGACCCTTCACCGCGAGACCGAGGCCCGCCTCATCCACAGCGAGGCGAGCTATCGGATGCTCTCCGACCACTGCCATGACATTCTGGTTCGTGTCGGGCGCAGCGGACAGATCTCCTATGCATCGCCATCGACGCGCGCGCTCGGCTACGCCCCGGACGAGGTGGTCGGGCGCAGCCTGACGGATTTCGTCCTGCCCACGGCGCGGGAGGCTGTAATGCGGGCGCTCGACCGCCTGTTCGACGCCCCGCCGGCCGACGAGGTGATGCAGTCTCCCTATCCCGTGCTCAGCCGGTCGGGGGACACCGTTTGGCTGGAAGGCGCCTCAAGTCTGGTGCGGGACATGGAGGGACGGGTCACCGAGGTGGTGAGCGTCTACCGCGACGTCACCGCTCAACTCGCCCTTCAGAAGCGACTGGAGGCGGCGGTGGAGGCGAAGGCCGCCTTCCTGGCCAATATGAGCCATGAACTGCGCACGCCGCTGACCAGTATCCTGGGCTTCACCGCCCTGCTGACCCAGACGCCGAACATGCCGCAGGCGGCGACCGACCACGTGGCGCGCATCGCCACTTCCGGCCAGGCCCTGCTGGCTCTGATCAACGATATTCTGGACGTTTCCAAACTGGAGGCCGGCCATATCGAATTGGAGATCGAACCGGCGCATATCCCCGCCCTCGCCCAAGAGGTGCGTGACATCCTTTCGGTCCAGGCCTCGGTAAAGGGCGTCGCCCTGCAGATCACCGACGAGCTTCGGCATCCCGATCGTAAGGTGGATCGTCTGCGCCTGCGCCAGGTGCTGTTGAACCTGGTTGGCAATGCGGTCAAGTTCACCGAACAGGGTGCGGTGCGTATCCGCCTCAGCGAAGCCGACGGCGACGCCGGCGATGAGCGAATGCGCATTGAGGTGATCGACAGCGGGCCTGGCATACCCGACGCTCATCGCAAGCGGCTTTTCCAACGCTTCGCGCAGGGCGACTCCAGTGTCACGCGCCGACATGGCGGCTCAGGCCTTGGCTTGGCCATCTGCCGCGAATTGGTGGAGTTGATGGGCGGGCAGATCGGCGCCGAAAGTCACGATCGGCCCGGCGCCTGCTTCTGGCTGGAGATTCCTGCCGCCTCGGCGCCGCCCGAGGTCGCCTCGGCTGCGCCCCCGCCCGCCCAAGCCAGTCCAGATCCCGGCCTAACCGGCCGGGTGCTGATCGTCGACGACCACCCGGTCAATCGGGAACTGGTGCGACTCTTCCTAGCTGGGCCCGAGATCTCTACGGTCGAGGCAGACAACGGCCAGACCGCCATCGAGCGAGCGATGGCCGAGCCCTTCGACCTGATCCTGATGGACGTAAACATGCCGGTGATGGATGGACTGGCCGCATGCAGCGCCATTCGCGCGAGCTGCCCACTTAACGCCGAGACGCCGATTGTCGCCCTCACCGCACAGACCGGGCTCGAGATCGAGGACAAGTGTTTCGCCGCAGGCATGGACGCCGTGTTGTCCAAGCCCATAGCGCACCGCGACCTGTTGGCGCTTGCAGCCCAGGTCATGGGGTCGACGACGAAGGTCAGGATCGCCGCCGCCTGAGGCGGTGGCGATCCGCACGCTCAACCGACCCCGGCCAGACGCTGCAGGGCTGCTTCGAGCTTGGCCTTGGCGGCCTCGGCCTCGGCCATCCGCTCGCGGTTCTCCTCGACCACCTCTTCCGGCGCGCGGGCCACGAAGTCGGGGTTGCCCAGCTTCTTGGCGGTGTGCGCCACGTCCGAGGCCAGGGTGGCGATCTCCTTGGTCAGGCGCGCCCGCTCGGCCGCCAGATCGATGAAGGCCGCCACCGGCAGTGCCAGGGTCGCACCCTCAACCACGAAGGGGATGGCGCCGTCCGGGGCGCGCTCGACAGCCTGAACGCTGGCCACCCTTAGGGTCTGACAAATGACCGGCGCCGAGCGCTCCAGAATCTCACGCTGGGTGGGGCTGGCCTCGATGACCAGCAGGTCGGGTCGGGCGCCGGGGGGCACGTTCAGCTCTGCGCGGACCGAGCGGCCCTCGCTGACCGCAGCGATGATCAGCCCGATCTCGGCTTCCGCCGCCTTGTCCATCAGATCCTCGCCCAGCTCGGGCCAGGATGCAGTCATCAGGAAGCCCTGATGCTGGCGCGCGGCCCCCTCGCCCGCGGTCTGGGCCCAGAGCTCTTCAGTGAGGAAGGGCATGATCGGGTGCAGCAGGGTCAGGATGACGTCCAGGATCCAGGCCGCCGTGGCCTGGGTCTCGGCTTTTGCCGCGGCGTCCTCGCCGTTCAGCAGCGGCTTGGCGAGTTCGACGTACCAGTCGCAATAGACGTTCCAGATGAAGCGGTAGAGCAGGCCCGCGGCCTCATCGAAGCCGCAGCCGTCCAGGGCCCTGGTCACCGCCTGGCTGGTGCGGACGGCCTCGCCGACGATCCAGCGGTTGAGCGGAACCTGCAGGGCGGCCGGGTCAAAACCATCGGCCCGCGCACAGCCGTTCATCTGGCAAAAGCGCGTGGCGTTCCACAGCTTGGTGCCGAAGTTCCGATAGCCTTCAATGCGTTGACGCGAGAGCTTGATGTCGCGCGCCTGGCCCGACATGGCCGTCAGCGTGAAGCGCAGGGCGTCGGCGCCGAATTCATCCACCAGCTCCAGCGGGTCCAGGACGTTGCCCTTGGATTTGGACATCTTCTTGCCCTCGGCGTCGCGGACCAGGGCGTTGATGAAGACCCGCTTGAAGGGGACTTCGCCAGTGAAGTGGATGCCCTGCATCATCATCCGGGCGACCCAGAAGAAGATGATGTCGAAGCCGGTGATCAGGGTGTGGGTCGGATAGAAGCGCGCCAGGTCGCTGGTCTTGTCCGGCCAGCCCATGGTCGAGAAGGGCCACAGCCCCGAGGAGAACCAGGTGTCGAGGACGTCCTCGTCCTGGACCAGGGGCTCATCGTGGCCATAGTGCTCGCGGGCGGCGGCCTTGGCCTGGCCTTCCGTCTCGGCCACGAAGGGCTTGCCGTCAGGGCCATACCAGGCCGGAATGCGATGGCCCCACCAGAGCTGGCGGGAGATGCACCAGGGCTGGATGTTCCGCATCCATTCGAAATAGGTCTTGTCCCAGTTGCGGGGCTCGAAGACCGTGCGCCCCTCCTCCACCGCCCTGATGGCGGGGCCGGCCAGGATCTTGGCGTCAACGTACCACTGGTCGGTCAGATAGGGCTCGACCACCACGCCGGAGCGGTCGCCGTGCGGGACCACGTGGCGGGTCTTTTCAATCTCGCGCAGCAGGCCGAGCGCCTCGAAGGCCTCGACCACCTTCTTGCGGGCGGCGAACCGGTCCAGGCCGCGATAGGCCTCCGGCGCGTTCTCGTTGATCCGCGCATAGTCGTCAAAGACGTTGATGACCGGCAGGTTGTGGCGCTTGCCCACCTGGAAGTCGTTGAAATCGTGGGCGGGCGTGATCTTCACCGCGCCCGAGCCCTTTTCCGGGTCGGGATACTCGTCGGCGATGATCGGGATCGGCCGGTTCACGATCGGCAGCCGCACGGCCTTGCCGACCAGGTGCTTGTAGCGCTCATCGTCGGGATGGACCGCAACGGCCGTGTCGCCGAGCATGGTCTCAGGCCGGGTGGTGGCCACGACGATCTCGCCGGAACCATCCTCCAGCGGATAGGCGAAATGCCAATAGGCGCCGTCGACCTCGCGCTGCTCGACCTCGATGTCGGAGATGGCCGTCTGGAAATGCGGGTCCCAGTTCACCAGCCGCTTGTCGCGATAGATCAGGCCTTCCTTGTGAAGCTGGACGAACACCTTGCGCACGGCGTCTGACAGGCCTTCGTCCAGGGTGAAGCGCTCACGGCTCCAGTCGCAGGAGGCGCCCAGGCGGCGCAGCTGGTTGACGATGGTCCCGCCGGACTTGGCCTTCCACTCCCAGATCTTCTCCACGAAGGCCTCGCGGCCCATGTCGCGGCGACTGATGTTGCCGGCCTCGGCGAGCTGACGTTCGACGATGTTCTGGGTGGCGATGCCCGCATGGTCGGTGCCGGGCAACCACAGGGCGGCCTTGCCTCGCATCCGCTCGAACCGGATCAGCACATCCTGCAGCGTGTTGTTCAGCGCATGGCCGATGTGCAGGGAGCCGGTCACGTTGGGCGGCGGGATGACGATGGAGAACGGCTCGGCGTTCGGGTCGTCGGTGGGGGCGAAGGCGCCCGACTGCTCCCAGGCCTCATAGAGGCGGGGCTCGGCGGTCTTGGGATCGAAGGTTTTTTCAAGCATGGCGGATCAGGGGGTCCATACAGGCCCGCGCATCTGCGCGAAAGCCGGATGCTGCGCCGAAACGAACGAACCCGCCCTGGCGGGCGGGTTCGGCGACTCACACGTCCTTGAGGGGCGTGAGAGACAGATAGACTAGCGTACGCGCCCGCGGGCGATGCGTTCGACCTCTTCGCGGACCGAGGCCTCGACGATCTGCGGGAGGTTGTCGTCCAGCCACTGCTTGAGCAGGGGGCGAAGCATCTCGCGGACCACGTCTTCCAGGGTGCGGTCGGTGTGCGGCATGCCGATCGCCGCCGACAACTGCCCGAAGGCCGAGGCCGCGGCCGTCGCCGCCGTCTGGCTCAGCAGGCCCTCGTCAGAGGACGGCTCGGAATAGGACGGTTCCGGCTCGGACGCCGGCGGGCCCGAATAGGCCGCCGATTCCGGCTCTGCGGCGGCCGGCGCGGTCGTGGGGCTGTAGACGTCGAGATCACCGACCTGATCGACCCGGTCGGTCAACTCCAGGGGCTCGTCCTCCTCCTCGGCGGCCGGCGGCTCATAGGCGGGGGCCGGCGGCGCCTCGGGCTCAGGCTCTGGCGTATAGGCCGGCGCCTCGGCGGCGGCTTCCTCGGGGGCGGCCTCGCCCGCCTCTGCCGGCGCCTCGTCCGCAGGCGCGTCGTCCTCCGAAATGATGCGGCGAATGGAGGCGAGAATCTCCTCCATCGTCGGTTCTTGGGAGGTCTGATCGGACATGTGGCCGCCGTTATGACTTCAGGTGAGAATCCGAGCGCCAGCCTAGGCGCGATAGACCGATCCTGCAATTTTCCCCTGTCGGCGCAAGGCGCTTATCGCGTCGCGCGAAGGGCGACAGGCAGAAGCCTAGAGCCTGATGCGATCAGGCGGAATCGTCTGATCGTTGAATCAGCCTCCAAACTCCGAGTCTTGAGCGCGTTTCCTCCGATAACCGGTTCCCACTTATCGGAACGCGCTCTAGTTGGCCGTGGCCATCGGCGTATCCCGCGGCAGCTCCTCGGTCACCGGCACGAAGGCCGAATCCACCAGGCCGATGGGCTCTTCCCAAGGCGTCCAGCCCCAGGTGAAGCGCAGGTCGCGAGAATTGGCCTGGGCGTCGTAGCGATCCACGTCGGGGATCAGGTTGGCGGCGTCCAGGCGTCCGACGGCCGACAACACCGAGGCGGCCGCCACATATTCATCCCGACGCGCTGAAATCTGGGCCAGTTCAGCGGCGCGCAGCTCCTGCTCGGCGTTCAGGACGTCGATGGTGGTGCGCAGGCCCACCTGCTGTTCCTGACGCACGCCCTCGGCGGCGATCCGCGCGGCGCGGACCTGCTCGTCGGTGGAGCCGATATTGGCCCGGGCGGCCAGCAGCTGGCTCCAGGCCTGAGTGACGTTCTGCAGCGCCGTGCGGCGTGCCTGTTCGACGCCGAGTTCGCTGGCGGTCTCGCGCTCGCGGGCGGCGCGGACACGGGAATTGGTCAGGCCACCTGTGAAGAGCGGCACGGTGACCGTCGCCCGGCCGGTGATGTTGCGGGAATAGTCGGAGGGCTCGAAGGGTTCGGCCAGACCGCTCCACCCCAGACTGGCGTTCAGGGCCAGGTTGGGCATGCGTTCGGCGCGGGCCGCCGACACGCGGGCCTCGGCGGCCTGGGCGTTGTACATGGCCTGCCGGACCTGCGGGTTGTTGATCTCGGCGGCCTCGAAGGCGGCCTCGACCGACGGCGGCAGGATGGCCGCCAGCGGCGGCTCGGGCTCCAGATCGCCGGGGTTCTGGCCGACAATGGCGGCATAGGCGGCGCGGCTGATGGCCAGCTGGGCCTCGGCCGATCGCATCTGCGCCTCGGCGGCGGCCAGGCGGGCCTGGGACTGGGCGACGTCGGTGCGGGTGATCTCGCCGACCTCGAACCGGGCGTCGGATTCTTCGAGCTGGCGGCGCAGCACCTGGACATTGTCCTGGCGGATGCGCAGGGCCTCGATATCGCGGCGCACATCCACATAGGCGACGATCACGCCACCCAGGACCTCGGCCTCGATGCGGCGCAGGTTTTCCTGGCCGGCCAGGACATCGGCCTGGGCCGCCGACACCGCCGAGGCCACGCGGCCACCGGTCCAGACCGGTTGCGACAGGTTGAAGGTGGCTGCGCCCGAGTTTCTCTCTTGGATGCCATTGGCGGCGGCGTCGGGGATACCGTCGCCGTTCGTGTCCACCAGGGTTGCGCCCGACTGCTGAGGCGTGCGGGTCTCGTTGTACCCGGCGCTCGCCGAGGCGCTGAGGCTGGGCCGCCAGCCGGACCGGGCCTGCACCGTGCTTTCATCCAGGGCCCGCAGCGTGGCGCGCTGGGCCTGAAGCGTCGGATTGGTCTGATAGGCCAGCGCGATGGCGTCGGCCAGGGACTCGGCGGCCACTGGGGATCCGAAGGCCAGACCAGCGCTGAAGACGGCGGCCAGCAGGCCTGCACGACGGCTGATGAACATGCGTAATCCCCGACGAAGACAAGACAGATGACCCTATATGACCGGCTGTTTCCAACTCGACCAGGGGTCCTAACCTTAAGCTTTTTTCACGCCCGGCTTTCGGTTGTGTTTCAGCACGCCCTAGAAGGCGAATCCTTGCTCAGGCTCAAACCCGGCCAGATGACGGGGCGTGGCGTCGAATATTTCACGACGGGCAAGACCGGTCTCCGTGCGGGCATAGAGGGTCGCCTTCCCCACGGGGCCGGCGCGCTCGATCACCGCCAGACGGCCGCCGGGCGCCAGGGCTGCGGTCCAGCTCTCCGGCGCGCGGGCCACGGCGCCCTCGCAGATCATGACGTCGAACTCGCCGGTCGGCAGGGTCTTCAGATCCTCGCCGTCCAGGCGGCTCACCTTCAGGCCCGCATGCTCAAGCACGGCGGCGCCATAGGGGGCGGCGATGGCCAGGGCGCGCTCGCCCGGCTGGATGGCCAGGGCGTGGAGCAGTTTGGCCACGTCCCGCGGGGCCAGCATCCAGCGGCCGGGCGCATACTCCACCTCGGCGTCGGCATAGGCCAGATAGGCCTTGCCCGGCGGAATGAGGCTTTCGCGGGGAATGACGCGCATGGCGTCCTGCACCCGCACGTCGGTCACATCATTGGTCCGGACCTGACTGTCGACCATGTTCAGGCGGGCGGCGGAGAAGTCGACCATGGGACCTCGACGGTATTCCTGTGAAGCGCGCTTATAGGTCCGCCCTTGAGCCGAGCGCAATCGCCCGCTGCAAGAGAGATTGCCGCGGGCGGGCGGTTCTGTTAGCGATCCGCCTCCGCTCAAGGCGGCGCACCCTTCCTAAGGGGCGCCGGCGCAGGATGGCCTGGTGGCGGAGTGGTTACGCAGCGGACTGCAAATCCGTGCACCCCGGTTCGATTCCGGGCCAGGCCTCCATTTTTCACCAATGTCGATGCGACCGAGCCGCCGGGGCGAATCGGCGATCGGCGCGCCCCTCAGATCCATGGACCCGCACCCGATGAGCCCGGCCGACAAAGACTTCGTCTATGACGAGACCGGCGAGTGGGTGAGCGCCAGCGAGGCGGCGGCCAAAGCGGCCACGGCCGGTCAGGTCGAGGTTCGCGATTCTGTGGGAAATCTGCTGGCCGACGGCGACAGCGTGACCCTGGTCAAGGACCTGAAGGTCAAGGGCGCGGGCCAGACCCTGAAGCGCGGCACGGTGATCAAGTCGATCCGGCTGACCGGCGACGATCAGGAGATCGACTGTCGCTACGAGGGTATCAAGGGCCTGGTGCTGCGGGCCGAGTTCGTGCGCAAGAGCTGAGACGAGACCAGCCCCTCCGCCGAAACGGAGGGGCCGGATCGAAACTAGTCGGTTTCGGCCCAGGTGGCGCCGGTGGATCGATTGTAGAAGATCGACACGGTGGAGATTGTGCAGAGGTCCAGCCGCGGCCAGACGGCTTCTTCGCCATCGTCGTAGACGACCTTGAGATCGAAGCTGCAGGCGTTCTCGGCGGAGTCGAATTGAATTTCGACCTCTTCGCCGTCGCCGAGCACATCGGCGCCCATGACATCTTCTTCCCACTCATCAGAGCGGCTGGGCGCCACGTAGACCTGTTCGATCGTATAGCCGGTGCCGTTGGAGAGGGTGAAATCCTGCTCGCCAGCCATGACCGGGGTGGCGGCCAGGATGAGCGCGGCGGTGAGGCCTGCGGAAAGCAACTTCATGGTCGTTATTTTTTCCTGTTGAAGCTTGAGCGGTAGCACCCAAGTCCCCCAGGCGACAGGCTAATACACGATCGACGACCGAAGTTATCCCAAGGCGTGCGGCGAGCCGCCACAGGCCTATCGGACCGCAATCACCTCAACCTCGGCCCCGTTCACCAGCGCCACGTCGCCGACGTTGCGGCCCATCAGGGCCCGGGCGATCGGCGAGACATAGGAGATGCTGCCCTGCCCCGGCTGGGCCTCGTCCTCACCGACGATGCGGAAGGTCTGGCGACGGCCATCCTCGCGCTCCAGCTCGACGACACGGCCGAACTGGACCTTGTCGGCCTCTGGATCGGGTTCGGTGAGCTGGGCGCTGGCCCGGCGGGCCGACCAGTAGCGTAGGTCGCGGGTGGCCCGGGCCATGGCCGTGCGGTCCGCGCTCACGCCGCCCTGCTGCTGAGCGGCGCCATAGGCGGCGCGGGCCTGGGCGAGTTCGGCCTCGATCGCGGCCAGACCGCTGGCGGTGACCAGATTGGCGTGGGTGGAAATCGGACGGTCCGGCAGGTCGGCGGCCTGGGACTCGTAATCTTCCTCTCGGGTGAAGGCGACGCTCATCAAGAGAATCTAGGGACTGTCGGCGCCATATGCAAAGTCAGCCCAGGCGCCGGGCGCGCCAGGCGCGCACGCCCAGCGCCATCAGGCCGAACAGCAGGATCGCCAGGGCGACCCCGGCCCAGGCCGCCGCGCTGCCGGTCCGCAGGGCCTCGATCATGGCCGCGCCGCCGAACACCATCAGCGCCATCTTGGGCAGGCTGCCCACGCCGGCCCCGGCGATGAAGGGCCAGAAGCCGATGGGCGTGGCGCCGGCGGCGATGTTGATCACCACCGAGGGGACGGTGGGCGCCAGCCGGATCCCGGCGCTGACCCAGAACCCCTGGCGGGCGAGCCCAGCCATGAAGGCCGCCAGGGAGGGCGACTGGTACTGGGCGACCAGCTGCGCGCCGAACCGGCGGCCGACGAAGAAGCCCATGGCGCAGGCGATCATCTTGCCGGTCCAGCTGTAGGCGAAGCCGGCCCAGGGGCCGAAGACCAGCACCAGGGCGCTGATCAGAACGAACTGCGGCACGCCGATGGTGGCCAGGCCGGCGAAGATCGCCACGCCAAACAGGGGCGCCAGCGGTCCGTCATTCATGCGGTCGACCGTCTGGGCCAGGGCCGCCGCGTCGCCCAAGGGCAGCAGGGGGGCGGCGAACCCCAGCAAGGTGACCAGGGACAGCACCGCCAGCGCCGCCACAACCGTGCGGCGGCGGGGAGTCCGGTCAGGGGGCACGGGCGCCCTCCCCGGCCACGAACAGGGTGAGATCGAGATCCTCGCCGTCGGAATAGTTCTGACCTTCCACCTTGCCCGCCGGCTGAAGCGACAGACCGAGCGCGCGGGCGCTGGCGAGGAAGGCAGGTGTTTCCGGCGCGCCGATGACGGCGACGGCGCAGTCCGACCGTCGGCTTAGGGCTTCGGCCGCCGCCTCTGGCGTCGGGGCCAGGCGCGTGCGCTCAGGCCCGCTCAGGAACACCATGCTGGGTTCATGATACGGCGCGCTGATGATCAGCGGCGTCGCACAGCCCGGCGCGGCGGCGCGGGCCTGGGCGACGATCTGGGGGCTGAGCCACAGGCTTTCCAGTCGCGGCAGGACGTAGCCATAGGTGTTGCTGGTCACCAGGATCGCGGCCACGACGCCCGCCAGCACCGCCTGGTCCGGCCGCCCGGCGAACACCCGCCAGACAACCACGCCGACCGCGACGACGGCGCCCGCCGCGAGCAAGACCGCCAGCCCATCGATCCGCGCCTCGTAGGTCCAGATTCCAAACGGGGCCAGGGCGCTCAGCGCCAGGCTCACCGCCAGCCACAGCAACAGGAAGAGGCCGAACAACGCCTTCTGCACCCGTCCGGCGGCGGGGCGCTGCGCCGTCACGGCCGCCGCCGTCAGGGTGGCGATGGCCGGAAACACCGGCAGGACGTAGTGGGGCAGCTTGGTGGAGACCAGTTCGAAGACCAGCCAGGCTGGGACGATCCAGCAGATCAGGAACCGGATCTCCGGTCGCGCCCGCTCACGCCAGGCGAACGGGATGGCCAGGGCGGCCAAAAGGGCGCCGGGCCAGAAGGTCAGGGCGAAACCCATCAGGTGGTAGCCGATCGGCCCGCCGTGGGACTGCTGGCCGGTCCCGACCTTGTGCAACAGGTTGTCGCCGATCGCCACGCGGAAGAAGTCGCCATCGGTGGCCAGGCCGATCATCACATACCAGGGGGCGGCGACCAGCAGGGCGAGCGGCAGGCCCCACAGCGGCTGCAGCGGCTTTAGTCGGGCCAGGCTGCGGTCCCAGAGGGCCAGGGCGAGCGCGCCCAGGCCGACGACGATCAGGATGATCGGCCCTTTGAGCATCATGCCGGCGCCGAGCGCGATCCAGAAGGCCAGGACGGGCCAGCGTGAGCGAGCAGCGCCGGCATAGACCCGCATGAAGGCGAACTGCGCGATGGTCACGGCGGCCAGCAGGGAGGCGTCGGTCTTGGCGATCCGCGCCTCGAAGCCCAGGGACATGCAGGCCGCCAGCATGAGGCCGGCCAGCAGACCCGCCCAGCGGCCAAACCACAGGCTGGCCATGAAGCCGGTAATCAGCGACGCCGCCAGGGCGGCGACCAGGGACGGCAGCCGGAAGGCCCAGATCTGGCGCGCCTCCGGCTCGGTGAAGGCGCCTGCGCTCAGGGCCTGGAGCCAGTAGACGCCCGCCGGTTGAAGGTAGCGCGGCTGATCCTGGAACCGGATATCCACATAGTCGCCGGTCGCCAGCATCTGGGTCGTGGCCACCGCATAGCGGGACTCGTCACGGTCCACCGGCGGGAGACTGGTCAGGCCCGGCGCCAGCAGGACAAGGGCTGCGAACAACAGCAGCAGACCCTCGCGCAGGCCCATGCGGTCGGGGGCGCCTGGGGTCACGGGCGGCGCTCTGAGACAACCGGCGCCTGGATGCGGCTCTTCAGCCAGATCACGCCTAGCATGTCGCCGACGCCCACCAGGGCTCGGCCGAGATTGGTGTATTTCGACTGGCCATGCAGCCGGGCGTGGTGGGTGACCGGGTGGTTGATCAGCGGATGGCCATAGGACTGGAACAGGGCCGGCAGAAATCGGTGCATTCCCTCGAAGCACGGCAGGCGCAGGAAGTCCTCCCGCCCAAACAGCTTCACCCCGCAGCCGGTGTCAGGACAGTGGTCGCCCAGCACGGCGGCGCGGAAGCCGTTGGCCAGCTTCGTCGCCACCAGCCGCGGCCAGGGGTCGTCGCGGCGGACGCGGACACCGGCCACCAGGGGGCGCGCCCCTTGCGCCGCCTGGGCCAGGGCCAGCATGTCGGCGAGGTCGCCGGGCGTGTTCTGGCCATCGCCGTCCAGGGTGCCGATCCAGGGGGCGCAGGCGGCGGCCACCCCGGTGCGCACGGCCTGCGACTTGCCACAGCGCCGATCATGGGCGACCAGCCGGATCTCCGGATGGCGGGCGGCCAGGCCCAGGATCACCTGGGCGGTGGCGTCGGTGGAGCCGTCGTCGACGAAGACGATCTCCAGGGGACTGATCCCGGCCAGCTGGCTCAGGCAGTCGACGGTCACGGCCTCGATGTTCTCGGCTTCGTTGAGAACGGCGATGACCAGGGACAGGACCGGCTTCTCGGCCGCCACGGCGGCCTGGCCGGCAGCGGGCTCGCTCTGGTGCTCCACGCCCTCTCCTCATGCGCTTAGGTCGCGGCTTGCAGGGACGCCGCCGACGGTCGGGTCGTCATAGCCCCCGGCCAGCGGGGTGGAAACCGATTCCGGGCCGCGCTCAATCGACCCAGGCGCGATAGATGGTGCAGCTCTCGGTCGCCTCGCGCAGGGGATTGTCAAACGGCACGACCACGGTGTCGGCCCGGGCGAAGACGCTCCGCAGGCGTGCGAGAAAGACTTCGTCAGGGGCGGCGTCCGACCACAGGCCGAAAACCCCGCCCGGACGGAGGCAGGTGGCCAGCTTGGCAAGCCCGCCTTCCGCATAGAGGTCCCCGTGGCTGGCGTTCAGCCAGGCCTCCGTGGAGTGGTCGATATCCACGGCGATGACGTGGAAACCGCCCGGCGCGGGCAGGACGCCGCTGCGGGCCATGGCGAAGAAGTCGCCCTCAATCAGGGTGCAACGCGGATCGCTCGACAGCCGCGGTCCAAGATCCACAAGCCCGTCGCGGTGCCACGCGATCACCTCGGGCAGGACATCGACCACCGCCAGGCTGCGCACCCGCTCGTGATCCAGGGCCGCGGCGGCCGTATAGCCGAGGCCGAGCCCGCCCACGAGGACATCGAGGTCCCCGGCCGGCGCGGCCTCGATCGACAGGTGGGCCAGGGCCCGCTCGCCGGCGGTGAACAGGCTCGACATCAGGAAGTCTTCGCCGAGCTTCACCTCCAGCACGTCGCAGTCCAGCGCCAACATCCGCCGTCGCCGCAGGCTGAGCGCCCCCATCGGCGTCACGTGGTAGGCCAGTTCGGCAAAGGTCATTTGGGGTTCTTTAGCTGGGGCAAGGCGGTTCGGTGACGACGGCGCCCTCACCCATTGGCCACCCTAGGCCGGCCTCCGGCCCGCTGGGTAGGCCGCCTCGTGAAAAACTGCCCAGAGCATGGGCGTGGAGCGCCGCAATCTTGCTCACGGAGCGCTCGAGGCGCCGGGCCGGCCTCAGGCGCCTGGTCAATCTTGGTGTTAGATTGTACCACTTTAGCCAATCGGAGGCGATGCGATGCGGACAGCGGTTCTGTTGGGTTTCTGTGCGGCGCTCGGCACCGGCGCCGCCCAGGCCTGTGACCAGCACGGCGGCGATTACAGCCCGATGTCGGCCTATTTCAGCTATCACGAAATGAGCCCCGAACAGCGCAGCAACGCCGACGCCAGGGCGCGTGAAGCGATGCGCGAAAAGGACATGGCCGACGCCCGCAGCGCCCTGCTCTCCCGCTTCGCCATCAAGGTCGAGCGCGGCCCCGACGAACCGCAACTGGCCAGCGCCCCCTCCCGTCAGGGCCGAAGCTCCACCGCCCGCTAGCCTCCAGCCAGACGACATCCCTTCCCTGTACCCTGGGCACACTGCGCCGATCTGATGACGACGCCCTCCGAACGGCTTATCGAAGTCCAGGGCCTGCGCCATGAGATCGCTGGCCGCTGCGTCATGGACGTGCCGGCCTTTTCCGCCGGCCGCGGCGAGCACACCCTGCTGATCGGCCCTTCGGGCAGCGGCAAGACCACCCTGATCAACGTCATCACCGGCCTGATCACGCCGACCTCCGGCGAGGTGCGGATCGACGACCAACCCATATCCAGCCTGCCGCCGGCCAGGCGCGACGAGCTTCGCCGACGCGCCATCGGCGTGGTATTCCAGACCCTGCGGCTGATCTCGGCCCTCACCGTCCGCCAGAACCTGTCCCTGGCCCAGACCCTGGCCCAGGGTCATGCCGAGCCTGCGATCATCGAGGACCTGATCGGCCGGGTCGGGCTGAACCATCGCGCCGACGCCATGCCCCGGGAACTGAGCCACGGCGAAGGACAGCGGGCCGCCATCGCCCGCGCCCTGTGCGCCCGGCCGGCCATCGTGGTGGCCGACGAGCCCACCTCGGCCCTGGACGACGCCAATGCGTTCGCCATGGCCGACCTCCTGCTGAGCACCGCCGAGGCCACCGGCGCAACCCTGCTGATCGCCACCCACGACAACCGCCTGCGCAACCGCTTCCCGCGGACCCTGGCGCTGAGCGCCCCGCAGGTGACGACATGACCCTGGCCGGGCTGTCTCTCGCCTATCTGAAGGACCGGGCGCTCAACACGGCGCTCAACATCCTGCTGCTGACGCTCAGCGTGGCGACCCTGGTGATCCTGGTCCTGTTCTCGAGCCAGCTCAGCGAACGGTTCGCCCGCGACGCGCAAGGCATCGATCTGGTGGTCGGCGCCAAGGGCTCACCCCTGCAACTGATCCTCTCCAGCATCTACCAGGTCGATGTCCCCACCGGGAACATCCCGCTGGAGACCGTGGACATGCTCCGGGGCGATCCCACGGTGGCGCAGGTCATTCCCCTGGCCCTGGGCGACAGCTTCCGCAGCTATCGGATCGTCGGGACCGAAAGCGCCTATGTGAACCACTACGGTGGAGAAATGGCCCAGGGCCGCATGTTCGAGGCGCCCTTTGAGGCCGTCATCGGCGCCCAGGTCGCCCGGGGCACAGGCGCTGGCCTTGGCCAGAAGTTCGAAGGTTCCCATGGGACGGCTGGCGACGGTCAGGCCCATGAGGAGACCCCTTTCGAGGTGGTTGGCATCCTGGCCCCAACCGGAACCGTTCTCGACCGGCTGATCGTCACGCCGGTCTCCAGCGTCTGGGCCGCCCACGGATTTGGGCCCGGGCCGGACGAGGATCATGACGCCGCGCACGGCGACCATGAGGACGAAGCCGCCCACGCCGAACCCACACTTGAAGTCACCGCCCTGCTGGTGAAGTACCGCTCGTCCCTGGCCGCCGTCCGCCTGCCGAGCTTCATCAACCGCCAGACCCAGCTGCAGGCCGCCGCCCCGGCGGTGGAGATGACCCGCCTGCTGTCGCTGCTGGGAGTCGGCATCGACGCCGTGCGGGCCTTCGCCGTCCTGCTGATGATCACCAGCGGCCTCTCGATTTTTGTCGCCCTCTATTCGGCGCTGCGCCAGCGCGAGGGCGACATGGCCATGCTGCGGGTCATGGGCGCACGGCCGCCGGCGATCTTTGGTCACATCGTGCTGGAGGGCGTCCTGCTGGCCGCCGCCGGCGCCCTGCTGGGCGTGATCGTCGGACACGGGGTGGTCGCCTTCGCCGCCGCCACCTTCCCGCAACTTCAGGACATGGGCCTCAGCGCCCTGCGCTTCGAACCGGCCGAAGCCGTCATCGTCGCCGCAGCCATCGCCATGGGCGGCCTCGCCGCCCTGCTTCCGGCCCTGAAAGTCTTCCGGGTGGATATCGCCCAAACCCTCGCCAACACCCGATAGGAGCCCGAGTGATGCTCATACGCCTGTTGCTCGCCGCAGCCATCGCCCTCCAGGCGGTTCCAATCACCGTGGCGGCGCAGACCCGCCCCGCAGCCCCGACCGAAAGCATCTGGAAGCCGGCCGACACGCCCCCGGGCGGCGTGGCCTGGGCCCTGCTGGAATCGACCAAGGAGATCACCCGCACCGACGCCCGGGGCTATGTGGTCTCCAAGCCCTCCTTCCCAGCCGGGGTCCTGGCGCTTAAGGGCAAGAAGGTGAAGGTTTCGGGCTATATGATGCCGTTGCAGAACGGCCCCAACCAGACCCACTTCGTCCTGCTGGCCTATCCGCCGGACTGCCCCTTCCACCTCAATCCGAGCCCTGTGCAGTTCATCGAGGTGAAGACCGACAAGGGCGTGAGCTTCGACTATGGGGTCAAGACCATCGAAGGCGTGCTGGAGCTCGGCGGCCAGGACGAGGGCGGGGTCTTCTACAAGATCAGCGGCGGCCGCGCGCTCTGAGAACGCCGGTTGACACCCTCGGTCGGGCGCAGGTTCAAGATCAGTTCTGTTCTGATCTTGGGAGGCCCTGATGTCCGACTGGCCTGATCACCGCCTGCTCGACCTGTTCGGGATCCGCCATCCCATCCTCCAGGCGCCCATGGCCGGCGCTTCGGGCGTCGCCCTGGCCGTCGCCGTCAGCCGAGCCGGCGGCCTGGGCGCCCTGCCCTGCGCCCTGCTGTCGCCGGAAGAAGCCCGCGCTCAGGTCGAGATCTTCCGCCGGGACGCCGATGGCCCGTTGAACCTCAACTTCTTCTGCCACACGCCGCCCGAACCTGACGCTCAGGCCGAGGCGGCCTGGATGGCGGCGCTCTCGCCCTACTATGCCGAGCTGGGCCTCGACCCCCAGGTCCCGCGGTCCGCAGCGACCCGGGCGCCGTTCGACGACATCTTCTGCGCCCTCGTCGAAACCGTGCGGCCCGAGGTGGTCAGTTTCCATTTCGGCCTGCCGGCGGCGGACCTGCTAGCGCGGGTGCGGGCGAGCGGCGCGCGAATTATCAGCTCGGCCACCACGGTAGAGGAGGCCGTGTGGCTGGCCGAGCGGGGCTGTGACGCGGTGATCGCCATGGGCTTCGAGGCCGGCGGCCACCGGGCGAGCTTCCTTACCGGCGACATGAACGCCCAGCCGGGGACCTTCGCCCTGGTCCCCCAGGTCGTCGATGCGGTGGATATCCCGGTCATCGCCGCCGGCGGCGTGAGCGACGGACGTGGCGTGGCTGCGGCCCTGGCGCTTGGCGCGGCCGGCGTCCAGGTGGGCACGGCCTATCTGAGAAGCCCGGAGTCGTTGATCCCCGACTTTCACCGCCAGGCGCTGGCGACCGCGCGGGATGACGGCACGGCGGTGACCAACCTCTTCACCGGCCGCCCGGCGCGCGGAATCTACAACCGGCTGATGGCGGAGATCGGCCCGATGTCGGCCGCCGCCCCGCCCTTCCCCACGGCCGCCGGCGCCTTGGCGCCGCTGCGGAGCGCACGCCCGGGGCCGGAGTTCAGCAATCTGTGGGCGGGTCAGGCCGCCCCCCTGGCGCAGGCGGTCAGCGCCGAAGAGGTGACCCAGAACCTGGCCCAGGACGGCCTCGCCCGGCTGGCCCGGCTCAGCGGAAGGCTGCGCCCGGCTTGACGCCCAGCTTCTTGAACACCAGGGCGGCGGGGCAGAAGCCGGTGAAGGCGGCCTGGATCATGTTAGCGCCGGCGAATGCGCTGAGCAGCATCCACCAGGGACTGACCAGATAGGCCAGGGCCACCCCGGCCAGGACGACGAGCCCGGCGAATACGAAGACGGCGCGGTCGAGTGTCATGAGCTTGGCCTTTTGTAAGCGCCGCCGGTCAGGCGGCGGCGAGCGCCTGGTTTATCCAGGCGATGATCTGGTCTGTGGTCATGGCGCCGGCATTGCGGGCGACTTCACGGCCGTCCTTCAGCAGGATGAGGGCCGGAATGCCCGACACCCCAAGCGCAGCACTGGCCTCAGGCGCCTCGTCGGCATTGAGCTTCAGCAGCCGCACCCGCGGCTCCAGGCGCTGGGCGGCGGCGGCGAAGTGCGGCGCCATCGACCGGCAGGGCCCGCACCAGGGCGCCCACACGTCCAGCAACACCGGCAGCCCCTGATTGGCCCGGCGATGAACCTGCAGGCGCGCAGCGTCCACATCTACCGGACGCCCCTGAAACAGGGCCTCGCCGCAGCGGCCACACTTGGCGGCGCCGGCGTCCCGCTCCGGCGGCATGCGGTTGGCGGCGGCGCAGTTGGGGCAGACGATCTGGACCATGGTCAGGCTTTCAACTTGCGGGCCCCGATCAGGTCGAGGGCCAGCTTCTCGTAGAAGGGCGCGCTTTCGCCGCGCTTGATCTTCCCGATGAAGTATTTCTCGAAGCCCACCTTCGCTAGGTGCACCCAGCCGCCTTCGGCAGCCCAGTTGAGATTGCGCGGCGGAATCTGCGGCTGGGCGATGAAGGCCACGCCGCCATCGCCGAAGTCCGCCAGGCAGATGGCGTTCCAGGTCGCCTCGTGCGTCGGCTCCTGGCCGTCCAGCATCTGCCGCAGATTTTCGGCGATGGCGGTGACCATGCTCTCGATCATGAAGCCGGTCTTGGGCACGCCCACCGGCACCGCCGTCTTGCCCACCGGCGGAATGGCGACGCAGACCCCCAGGGAGAAGACGTTGCGATAGGTCGGGTTTCGCTGGTGGCTGTCGGCCAGGACGAAGCCGCGGGGATTGGTCAGGCCCTCGATCCCCGCCACCGCCGAGACGCCGCGGAATGCCGGCAGCATCATGGAATAGGCGAAGGGCAGGTCGTGGGTCGCGCGCACCGCGCCGTCCTCGGCCACTTCTTCAACCGACATCATGCCGTCCGTCACCTTCGCGACCCGGGCGTTGGTGATGAACTTGATGTGCCGGTCGCGCATCTCGGCCTCAAGCAGGCCCTTGGTGTCGCCGACCCCGTCGAGGCCCAGATGGCCTACATAGGGCTCGGCGGTGACGGGGATCGAGG
>Ga0208179_1000589_pt1 | contig 22571 bp, 34 predicted proteins | sample Malvired_Geostar_FD_184238 | JGI IMG/M metagenome (GOLD analysis project Ga0208179, IMG submission 184238) | Marine viral communities from the Global Malaspina Expedition - Malaspina viral metaG DeepMed_Geostar (SPAdes) (version 2) | ecosystem: Environmental > Aquatic > Marine > Oceanic | place... | reverse complement strand
CCCCAGCACCGCGGCTGCGGCAGCAGTCTCGACGACTAGCTCTTGTGTGCGCCAAGTCATGCGCCCGTGCGGTCCTCTTCGTAGCGCTTGACGCAGCGGGAGTGCATGAACAGGGCGTCCGCCTGTTTTCCGATCTTCTCGATCAGGTCCTTCAAGGCGAAGGACTTGCCGCACCAGCTGCAACGTCGAGGGCGAGGGCGTGATTGTTTGGGCTTCTCCGTGGTCACTTGACGATCCATCCTCTTCCTCTCTCCCAGGCGTGGCCTAGGATCTGATGCCTTGCGATGCACGCGTTGCACCCGTGGGTGGTGGTTGGGCAACCTGTGTCGTTGCTGTACTGGTCGCACCAATCTATAAGGGAGGCGGCCCGTTTTCTTTCCTCGTGTCGCATCGTCTCCAAGAGGAACAGGTGCATTGTGCCGTTGGCGTCGTGGATAGCGTGACGAATGGCGATGCTTACCTTCCGTCTCACCCCAGTTAGATGCTTTGGTACTGCGGCAAGGGCAGCCTCGATCGCTGGGTGGTCATCCATTGCTTTCCTCCTCGTAGATGTGGTCTGCCGGCATGTTGCAGTCGCAGTATTTCGTGGGGTCAACCACGTCCTGGGCAACGCAGATTGGGCAATAGTCTTTGCCGCCTGGCTCGCCTACGCGCCATCCTCTGTTTCTCAACTCATCCCGCGCTACATGCCCCCTCCATCTTGAGTAAACCTGGCCCGTGGCCGACCCGACGATGCCGCAGCCGTCGCATCGGATCTCACTGTGGATCATCGGCTATCCTCTCGGCTCAAGGCCGAGTGCGGTGTAGATCTGCTTGATCGTGGCCTTCGCCTCTCGCCAATCACTCATCGCCCACGTGTCCCATGTCGATGGACTGGTCCTTTGCCATCACGCGAAGGCATGCCTTGCACGTCACCGCAGAAACGGCACGCGTGTGAGCGCCCTCGGCACGTATCCTGACCGCACGGTCGCCCGAACAGCAGGCCGCCCAGCCTGCGAGGATGCGCATCCTCGGGGTACTCACGCTCCCGCCGTAGTGAATCCTTCGGTTCTTCATGCTCGTCTCCCCGTTAACCGGCAGAGCCGGATTTCAAGTCGCGAATGCCCTGTCCTGATGGTTTGTCGTTCCCCACGTCAGTTCAAGCTCCGCTCATAAGATACACCGTCCACAGATTGCGTCCTTCGGCATCGATCCGATCTGAACGGCGCCGCAGATCGTGCAAAACCAGAGCATCGATCGGCTATGCCACACAGGGCGCCTCGCCGTCGTGCGTTGCCATGATATACGCGGCCCGGACTGCCTCGAGGAGATCCGGCCGAGTCGCTGCGGTGATGTGATTGTGGCCTAGCCTCCCGAGTTGACACCGCCAAACGTACCGATCGCGAGTCACGTCGTGGACTCGTCGGATCTCTTGGACGTACCAACCAAGCTCGGCAAGGTGGCGGATCATGATGCCGATGGTCATCTGCTCTGTCTCCGCAAAGTCTGCACCAACTCGTCACCGTGGCACGCATGGGCGACGCCGAGCGCATCCCAGCCATGCACAAGGCACCCATCGGGGAATCCGCCCGTTCGTTCGAGGCCACGATCCCAAGCTCGGGCGCAGGGTCCATACTGGCGGATCAGGGCTGCCGCGATGGCCTCTTTCGATGCGTTCCGAACGCCACAGACAGCCCGCTTCACCTCCTGCGGCGTGACGGATCGGATCGGGATCTGCCGATGGTGGGCCATCGTGAGCAGCATTCCATAGACCAAGGCGATTTTCGCGGCGACTGACGCATGACGCGGAGCGCTGAAAGCCTCAAGACAGACGAGGGCCGGATCGTGCGACTGGAGGATCTGATCGAGGGCCTCAAATAGTTCTTTCAGCCTGCGCTCCGAGTCGTCAACCGATCGTACTCGCCGCTTTTTGGGGCTCGGCCTCGTCCGCAGCACTCCCAACTCTCGCACGTCTCCACCGACATCGATCACGCTGTAGCCCAGCGAGGCAAAGCCGGGATCGATTGCGAGGATCGTGGGCGGCCTATTCACCATGTGATGTCATCTGTGCCGCCGTCGAGCGCGCACTTGATCATACCGGCCCGGTCTCCATCCCATGCGTCGAGCAGTTTGGAAGCGTGCGCCCGTGACCAGGCGCGGCGAGTTTCCGGCAGGCCGAGCACGTTGATCAGCACGGGGCGGATCTTGTCCTCAAGTGCCTCCTTCGTCGTGGCCGATTCCCCTGCGTCCACGACCTCCGTTGCCCATTCTCCGAGTGCGGCGCCCGATGCCCTGATCTGGCCTTCCGTGGCATAACTGATCCCGTGTCGGAAGGCGCGACCGTCTGACAGCACGTCTTCACACGATCCGGTGCATCGAAACTCTGGTGCTCGGTCGTTCTTGGCATGGGCCGGATTGGGCTCGGAAGATCCTCCGCACTTGTCGCATGGGGGGCTTGGCCTCGGGTCTCCGTTGGGGGCATCCTGCGGCGCAGGACGCCTATTGCCCTGCGGGCGGGCTCTCGGGGCACTCGTAGGCTCTGCGGCCCGGTTGCGGACCTCTTCGGCCGAGGCGATCCCTTTGCGGGCGTCGGCGGCGAGGACGGCAAGGATCGCCCTTCCCCATGCCGAGGTCTCGGCGTTCATGAGTTCGCTATTCTTGGTGTAGGGCGTGCGGCCGGGGAACGGTTCCCACGCGCAACCGATCCCAGGTCTCGGGTCATCCGGCGTCCGGTATGCGGCGGCGGTGTAGACGACGAACGTCAAGTCTCCGATTATCTCGATGACATACGGGGCGTCGAGGATGGCGGGCTGAAGTGATCCCTCAGGGTGCTTCTCTCTGAACTCGACGAGGCGGGTGGCAACGTCCACGTAGTCAGTCATTGCGAATTTGTTGCTCATCGTTGCTCCCTCGCTTTGATTGCGCCAATCTCGTCCAGTCGTGAATAGATCCGCAGCGTTGCCCCGGCGTCGGCGGCGTTGTACTCGGCCAGGACGTCCCATGCCTGTTCTGCGATCAACCTCGCAACCATGGCGCCGTTGACCTCTTCGCCCTCGTATTCCACGACGGGCGGGACCTCTCCGAACAGGTGCCGATACCAGACGGCGAGCGTGCCCCTACGCCTCGGATTCCAGGCGGACAGGACGCCGCGGACATCGCAATGCGGGATCGTGCTGTATCGCCGCATGCCGTCTTTGATCCAATGCGGCAGCGTGATCCCGTACCTGGCGGCTCGGATGAGCAGGAATGGGAGATCGAACTCGGTGCCGTTGAAGGTCACGACGCAGCGAATGTCTGAGAGCACCTCGAATGCGGACTGGATCAGCAAGCGCTCGCTCCCCGAATCGCTGATCGTCGTCGCCATGGCGTGACTCCCGCCGGACTGTGCGAATGCGATCGAGACGACCATGCCGGTCAGCGGGTCAAGCGACGCCTCGGCCTTGGTCTTCCGCAGCCATTCGTCCCGCTTCGCCGCCACGTGGTCGGCTATCTTCTGCGGATCCTTGTAATGCTTGGGCGGGCTGAAGGCTGGCGGATCAGCGAGTAGCCACTCGAGGGCATCCGGGTCGGGTCCGGTCTCGATGTCGAGAGCAACGGTCGGGTGCCTGCCTTTGGTATAGGCTGCGGTGAGGCTCATGCCGTTGTCCCTTCGTCGATACCAAGGCGATCCCCTTCGGTCCACCACCAAGGGGCGGCAGTCGTCGTCGTGTCCGGCTCCGCCGGGCTATCGTCGGACAGGCTGTCCAGGTCTTCGGAGTCTTGTGCTAGGTCGTCAACCCAGGTCCACGCGGTCTCGTCGATGCTCATCGTCGGTTCCCTTCGTCATTGTGAATCCGCACGCCGAGCACGACAGCGCATCGGCCTTGGCGAATCCGTTTCGGTATCCTTCCAGTCGGCCGATGTGCGCGGCCTCTCGGAGATGCTCGGTCACTAGCGTCTGGGCGCTATCTGTCAGATCGAGGACTCGTCGCAGGTGTATCCACGACGCCTCGATCCTTTCGGCGGTGTTCATGCGCCCTCGGCCTCGGTGAGGAGATCCATGGGCGCCACGCCGACGACTGCGGCAACGGACGGCAGGAGGGTTGCCGAGGGCTCGGAAACGCCGTTTTCCCAATGCCACCAAGTTGACACGACGACGGAGATCCCATGGTCAACAAGCAGCTGATCACGAGCTTGGCTCACCCGCATCCCTTGGGCCTCTCTGGCGTCTCTCAACCGGCGGCCGAATGCCTCTCGTTTTGCTTGCCGTGCGGGCCGTTTCATGGGCGTCCTCGATGAATGTGGCTTGCCGCATACGGTAGCGCATGGCGGGGTAACGTTCAACTTTTTGTTTGAACGGTTTACGCTCGGCCGGTTGACGTTGCCGGGTTGACACGACGGCCGGAAGACGACCAATATCGCCGGGCCTCGGTTGATCTCCGGGGTAGGCTAGGCTCGGGGCTCGTGGGCTGTTCGTTCCGCTCATGGGTTCACGGGCCCGAGCCAGCCGATTTACAATGAGCGGGGCGGCCATTCGGGGAGGTGGACGCTCCAAAAGGAGCGCCCCATGGCCTGGTTCAGATTGGAAGAGTCCGCAGCAAACCATCGGAAAATCCGAAAGCTCACGAGGAAACTCGGAGTCAACCTGCTCGAAGCTCGCGGCCTCGTCATGGGGCTCTGGTGCACCGTCGTGGCCGATGCTCCAGACGGCGACCTCGATGGGTGGGATTCGGATGATGTAGCGCTCGCATGCGGCTGGGATGGCAGCGCGGGCGATCTTGTGGGCGCCCTTCTGCAAACAGGGCTCCTTGACGTTGAGGAGGGACGCTGGATCGTCCACGGTTGGCTGGAACGGGCAGAATCCTACCGCAGAGCGCAGGCGGAAAAGGCGCGCAGGAGATCAAGCAAACGTGGGTCACGCGTGCACCACGAAGAGGGCACGCCGGGGGCACGCGTGGGAGATAATGGGTCACGCGTGGATGGACCGACAGACCGACAGACCGACCCACAGACAGACGGAGAGGAGTACGACTCCGCTCCGAGGGACAAGCCCTCTCCGCGGAGTCGGTCCGCGTCACCCAGCAAGAGGCGCAACGGCAAGACGACCTGGCTCACACCCATCGCTGCCGCCCTCGATGAGTCAGGGTTCACTCTGCCTCCCTCCGGCTCACGGGAGGCCAAGGCCCTTTACGGCGCATTGTCCGGCGAACTCAAGCGGTTTTTCGTCAAGCACGGGCGGGAGGGTCGGACTATCGAGGACGCGGCTGTATACGTCGCCTGGACCGTCCAGCATCTCCTCGGCGGTCGGTTCGTCGCGAAGTTTCACGGCGATCCCGTCGAGGCGGTGCCGTATCTCCTCGCCGTCGTCTCAAAGCCTGCAACCATGAAGCATTACCGCGCCGCCAAGAATGGCAACCGGATCGCGGCATGGTCTGATGAGGAGTTCGAGGCGCATCTTGCGAGATGGCAGAGCGAGAACGACAAGCGGATCAAGGACTCCCAGAAGGCGGGCGGGGCTCGATGAGCTGGGCGCCGCCTTCTGGGAGGTGAGAGCCGACGCGGCTAGCGCAGCGGCCATCCACGGGCGATGGCGGTCTCGTTATATTCAGCAACGCTGCGAGCATCTCGGGCCACATTCCAGACCTCGAGTGCGGCGTTCATGATGGCGATCCGATCGGCGATCGGTCGAGGATCGAGCGGGTTGTTGTACGCCTTCGTTGCCTCATTCCAGGGCGTATAGAGCGCCATCGAATGGGCTCGGGCCTCGTCGGCGATGCGGGTTAGATCAGCGGCGTTGGGTGCGTTACTCATCGCCCGCCTCCCAAGGAGTCACAACTACCACGACGGCCTCGGCCCAGACGCATGCAGCCGAGAGGCAGACCGATACCACGGACTCGCCGTCATGCTCGAACGACTCGATGACGACGAGGGCGCAGCATGGCACCAAGACGAATCCAGGCGACGGGATCAGAGAGCAAAGACTCTCGAAAGGCGAGCCTGACGTCAAACTGGGCCGACGCGTTGCAAAGCCGCGTGCTGTAACGAGTTGGCACGGTCGGGCAAAACTCGACGGAGTTTAGCCCCCCGACCAGAGACGGGCAAAACCACGCGGCGAATTTGTTTCAAATAATTAGCACCTCGCCCCGAGGCCCTATCCTGACAACGATTCGAGCCTGACCCTAGACACGACGCCGCTCCGCCCCTATCGTCAACGTGACGCTATAAGGCTGCGACATGCCCGGAAAACACGGCTCCGCAAGGACTAAACCGCAGGACAGTAGAGCGGCGGCGGTGCGCGATAAGTGCCTCGAACTCCGCAAGATGGGGCTCAACTACCGTCAGATCGGAGAGGAGGTGGGCATCCCGCGCCAGTCCGCACACCGCCACGTGGTCAAAGCCCTGACCGACATCCGAGAACGGACACACGAGAACGCCGAGCAGGTCCGAACGATGGAGTTGCAACGCCTCGATGACATCATCGTCCGGCTCTCGCCGCAGGTACGGCAAGGCCATCTAGGATCGATCGATCGGATCTTCAAGGCCATGGATCGACGTGCCCGCTACCTCGGCCTCGATGCTCCGGCGCGTGTCGAAGCGTCCGGGCCTGGCGGCTCGCCCCTTGTGTCCAGCGGGAATGCGCGGGCCGATGCCGAGGAGATCGCTGCCGCGCTTGCTGAGCTTGGGCTCATCGGTGTGCCCACGACCCCCGGCGAAGACGATGACGGTGCTTGATCCTACGGAGGCAAGCGAGCGCGAGGGAGATCCAATGGGTAAGAGAGTGTGGTTGTCAAGGTCCGGTGTAGGCGATGCGGCTGGCCGTTGTTTGCTGGCCGTCGAGGAGGTGTGAACCAATGGACACACCAGCCGCTTTTCCCCGAACCGTCGAGGATCTGAAGGCCGCCCCGTGGAATCCTCGGGCGATCTCTGACGCTGCTCACGCCGGTCTTCGGGTGTCCATGTCGGAGTTCGGAGACATCGCTGGCATCGTCTGGAATGAGCGCACCGGCCATCTCGTTGCAGGTCACCAGCGAGTCGCCGGACTCAAGAAGAATCACGACGGCGGGCTGAAGCTCGAAGACGGCGCCATCGTCACGCCGGACGGTGCGCGCTTCCCCGTTCGGATCGTCGATTGGGACGAGGACAGAGAGCGGGCTGCCAACGTCGCAGCGAACAACCCGCAGATCGCCGGGGCGTTCACCGACGACATAGGCCCGATCCTGGAGCGCATTCGGGAGGCCGACGCCGTCCTGTTCGAGTCGCTACGGCTGGACGAGTTGGAGGACTCGCTGCCTCGTCTGCCGGTTGACGTGGATGAGGATGACGTGCCGGCCCTAGACGAAGAGGGCGAGCCCGACAGCAAGCTCGGCGAGATCTACGAGCTGGGTCCGCACCGGGTGATGGTGGGCGACTGTCGGGCCGGGTCAGCGGTTGCTTCCCTGCTCCAGGGCGAGCGAGTCAACGTGGCGTTTACCTCGCCTCCATACGCCTCACAGCGGAAGTACGACGAGTCAAGTGGATTCAAGCCGATCCCTGCGGAGCAATACGTCGACTGGTTCGAGGACGTCCAGGCGAACGTACGGGCCGTGCTCGCCGACGACGGCTCCTGGTTCGTCAACATCAAGGCGCATTGCGAGGACGGGCAGCGGGTGCTCTACGTGATGGACCTCGTGCTCTCCCACGTCCGCCGGTGGGGGTGGCGGTTCGTGGACGAGCTGTGCTGGACGCATCGCGGTCTGCCAGGGACATGGCCCAACCGCTTCAAGAACGCGTGGGAGCCGGTCTACCACTTCACTGTAGGTGCGCCGAAGTTCCATCCGCTGGCGGTGGGGCATGAGAGCGCGTCGATGTTCCACGAAGGCGGCAGGGTTAGCGGGACGAATCGCACGGGCAACCAGGGTTGGCACGGCGGCGACGTGCAACGCACGGACGGGACGGCGCGCCCCGGCAACCATCTGGACATCCCAAACAACCCTGCCAACCACGGAGAGCAGCATGAAGCGGCCTTCCCCGTCGCCCTACCCGAGTTCTTTGTCAAGGCGTACAGTGACGAGGGCGATGTTATCCTTGACCCCTTCCTGGGCTCCGGCACCACCCTGATCGCAGCCGCCCAGACCGGCCGCGTATGCGTGGGTATGGACATCAGTCCCCGCTACGTGGACGTGATACGCCGTCGGTGGACACGGTACGCCGAGGCTCACGGCGTGGACCCAGGATCGGGCGCCCTTGGAGACTGAACGCACCGCCCCGTCCCTCGGAGAACTCACCGACCAGATCGCAGAACTGCCGCCGCAGGCGAGGGAGTCCCTCCTCCGTCGTGTCCGTCGGGCTCGGTGGAAGGACATCAAGACGCTGGCCTACGAGGCGCTCCCCGACTACTTCGACCAGGCACGAGGCTCCTCGGCGTTCCATGAGGCCATCTTCGCCACGCTCCGATCCCTGCCCGGCGCCGCGGGTGCAGTCCGCACGGCATGGGAGGCACCCAGAGGGCATGCCAAGTCGGTGATCGGAGGCCTCCTCCTGCCACTTGCTTGCTGCCTGGAGCCCGACCTGTACGGCATCCGATACATCCTCGTCGTGCGGGTCAAGTACCGGCTAGCGGAGGAGCAGGTAGCGGAGATCCGAGACGTGCTCGCCACGAACCGGCAGATCCGTGGCGTCTACGGCGATCTTCGTACGTCCGACTGGAACCGGGGCGACTTCATTACAACGACAGGCGTCAGGGTCCAGGCCATCGGCGCCGATACGGCTATGCGTGGTCTCCGTTGGGGACCGTACCGGCCGCAGCTCGCCATCGTGGACGACCTCGACAAGGACGCCGTCTCCCGGCAGGCCCGTGTCAAGCTGCGCCGATGGTTGGAGCGAGCCCTGATGGGTTTGTCCGACACCGCCCGTCCCATGCACGTCCTCGCCTTCGGAACGAGGGTTGACACCGACGCCGTGATCGCGTGGCTCGCCCAGGACGCCGTCGGCTGGAACGGGCACACCTACCGAGCGGTCGAGCGGTGGCCGGACGAGCGCGACGGCCTCTGGAGGCATTGGGAGGACATCTACTCGGCAGACGATACGCCGGGCCATGCCGAGGCTCGGGCGTTCTACGAGGGCCACCGTGCGGCCATGGACAAGGGCGCAGAGGTGCTCTGGGCTGGCGATGACTTGTACTCGAACATGGAGTTTCTCGTCGTCAACGGGCCAGGTGCTCACGGCTCGGAGAAGCAGAACGATCCGCGGTCGGGCGAGGATGCTTTAGTGTACGCCGATGAGCTTTCATGGTGGAACGACGACGAGACGGACGACTGGCGGCCACGTGAGGGCTCTTGGCACGGCAGCGAGGCGGGGAGTCTTGGGTTTCGGGCTGTGGTCGTGGATCCCTCCATGGGAAAGCAGGGTGGAGATTTCACGGCGATTGTAGGCGGAGGGCTTGCGGAGGACGGCACGATCTACGGGCTAGGCGTGGACGTGGCCCGGATGAAGCCGGATCAGATCGTTCCGCGTGCGGTGGACATGGCCGAGGCCATCGGCGCCGAGATGCTGCGGGTGGAGGCTGTCGGTGGCTTTGAGTTGCTTGCGGCGCCTTTGTTGGCCGAGGTGCAGCGGCGCGGCCTCCCGATGGCCGTTGAGGACTTCAAGCCGAGCACGGACAAGCATGCCCGTCTCCAGTCGTTGCAACCTCTCCTCCGATCGGGGCGGATCGTGTTGCATCGCTGCATGGCGGGATCCGCTCTTGATCAACTCTTGGCGCTGCGAGAGGATGGCTCGACCGTCGACCATGACGACTTCCCGGACGCGCTGCACATGCTAAAAGACGCTCTCTCTCACGGGTCGGGCCGCATGCCGGACAAGCACCGCAACGGGAACGGCAACCGCAACGGGAACCGGGATCGGCTCCGTGTCGCTGACTGGAATGGTGACGGAGGATGGGAGGGCGATGGTGACCCGCCGAGGCGTCGTCGCAACGGTCACCGCAATGGCTCCGCCCGGTTTGATGACTTGTTTTGAGGGATGCAATGCGAGCGATGATTGTGGTGTTGTTTGCGGGGTTGGCGCTAGGAGCCTGCGCCGTCGGTGGCGGTGGCGGTCAGGCTGTGCCGTTTCGTCCGGCGTCGTGCTTCGTCTGCGAAGACTTTGCGATCTCCTCGAGTCTTGAGAACTGCCCCGGCGAGATCATCGAGAGCGAGTCTCGGCATGGCTGGGCGTGCCAGAGGTCCGACGGCACTGTTGAGATGTGCCGAAAGGCGCACGCCTCGTGCCGCTAACCGTCGATGCGTGGCGGGATCTGTCTGACGACCGGCAGACTTCGAGCTTCGTCGAATACCTGGATGCGTACTGGCTCGCGACAATGCGGGGCGAGGTTTTCACGGAGTCTGCATACACGGGCGAGGACGAGATCGAGTCTCGGTTCGCCCGATGCCTCGGTGTCTACGATGGATCGATGGCGTCCTCTGGGAGCGGAAGCATGCCGCCGAAGTCGGTCCGTGAGTTCTCCGAGGCGATGCAGGCTGCGCTCAGGTGACGGTTTACATAGCCCACCCGGTCAGTCGTGCTCCGGGTCCAGAGGACAACGCCGCGCTTGCCTCTCTGATGGTCGAGGGTGCTGGGTTGCTGCATCCGGCCCGATCGTTCCGGCATGGCGTCGCCTCGTCGCAGATGTCCCGAGTGCGTCGCATTCTGGGAGACATAGCACCGCGTCGGCAAGGCGACGGCGGGCCGATGGGTCCGAACTGGAGCCCCGGTCCCTGGCTCGTTGCTAGGGCGTCCGAGGTGTGGGCTTGTCGCCCCGACGATCCCGACGTGCAGACCGACATCGGGATCGCAGAGCATCACGGCATCGCCGTCCGCCGGATCTCGGACATCGAGGAGCGCTTGCTGTTGTCGGCCTCCGTCTCCGCTCGGCGTCGGAAGCACAAGGCGGACATGGCCTCCATCATCGACAAGGTACTGCGCGACGTGATCCAGAGAGCAGACTTCCTCGGTGTTCGTGCTGTCGTGCGTGGCGCTAGCGCCAACGGTTCGATCATGGACATGCAGGGCATCGACTACGAGAGGATCGCGGGGAGGGTCAACGGCGGGCAGGCGATCCCTAACGCTGTCCAAGAGACGGGCCTTCGTGTGGCCCGTGCCTCGGGGATCATGCGACGAGCAAAGTTGACGCTGACGGAGCGAAAGGCGTTGCACCTCCGGGAGATCGAGGAGCGCAGTTATCGTCAGGTGGCACTTGGTCTTGGTTGGGACGATACGTCAGCGGCAGAGAAGCGGGCAGAGCGGTTGATCCGCCGGTCGTTGTCCCGGTTGCGCTCGGCGCTACGGATGCAGTCGGCAGAGATCGTGAGGGATAGGGAGGAGATCACAAGATGAAGGAACAGCGAGCAGCTGCTGACCTTGCCTCGGGGAGTCCGCTCTCCCAGATCGAGATCGTTGACCTGGAGCGCCGGATGAAACTGCGGGGCGCCCTCCTCGTGGACAGGCTGGCCGAGGCGATGCGCGAGGCGGGCTTGCCGATGGCCCGAGGTGCTCTGACGCTCTCGGGAGATGGCGCCCTGCTCTATCAACTGCCGGGCGTGTTTCAGCGGAAGGTCAAGCCGCGGGTGATACTGCACGCCGTTGGCGTGGACTCGGAGCCGCAACAGTACGCCGAAGAGATTATGGAGGCCGAGTGCTGCGCGCTGGCGGCGTCGATGCCGATGATCCTTCGCAACCTTGCCGACAGCATCGAGAAGAAAATCCAAGGCGGTCAGCGCAACGGGATCGGCACCGGCCGGATCCATCGCTCCAGGATCGTCTCTTGAGAAGCCGCAAGACTCCGCCGCCGAAGGCGTCCTATAGGGTGCCAGAGGTCGCGGCCATCATGGACGTCTCCAGGTTCACCGTCTATCGGTTGATCGCTGGCGGGCACATCGAGAGCCATGGTTCCGGGCCTCAACGTTCAATCGTCGGTCAGTCTGTTTGGCGATACCTGCGAACGCGGCGAGGAAAGGCAACGAGGGCTCGCGCAAGTAGAATGAGGGCTGCGCTAGTGTGCAAGCGGGCGAGGTGTCCCGCAGGTTGACGGCAGGTGATGTTCGCCGCTTGACCGCGTGTCGGGAACCTCGCAGGATTCGGGCACACTGGACAAAGAGCGCAACGAGGCCCCGCGGAGGCTGCGGTGGCGAAGCAGAAAACGACGAGGCAGGGTGTCGCCGGGACGTATATTGCCCATGGCGTGATCGCTGGCGTCGAGGAAAACCGGAAGCTACGGCATGACCTGGCACGCGGCACACCCAGCGAGCCCGGCGTCTTCGACAAGATGCGCCGCCAGGATCCGAAACTGGCGGCCCTTCTGGCGTCGGTCAAAGCGCCGATCCTCGGAGCAGAGATCAGGATCGTCCCGCCGGACGACGCCGATGATACCGAGATTGAGATCACCGAGTTCGTTGAGGCGTCGCTTCATGGACTCGACGGCGGCCCTCGCCGCTTTTATCGAGAGTTGCTGACCTATCTGGACTTTGGGTTCGCCGCCTTCGAGGAGGTCTACCGCAAGCAACCGGACGGGCGAGTATCTTGGGAGGCGTTCGAGCCGCGCTTGCAGACCACGGTCCAGCGATGGCTCGTGGACGAGGCCACGGACAAGCTCAAGGGCGTCGAGTTTCGGGCGCCGTTCGGTGGCTCGGACTGGAAGACATACGAACTCGATGCCCGTAACCTGACGCTTTTCGTCCGCAACCAAGAGGGCAACAACTTTGAGGGCGTTTCGCTCTTGCGGCCTGCCTTCACGTTCTGGACGGCAAAACGGCAGGTTTTACGCGGCACGACGATCGACATCGAACGAGCCGGTCACGGCTACATGAAGTTCAGCAAGGAAACGCCGGGCGATTGGCGCGATCGGGATCTGGACCTCATCGAGGAGACGGCGATCAACTGGCGGACGAATGAGGACGCCTTCGCTGCGCTTCCGTTCGGCGTGACGATGGAGTTCGAGTTCCCGCAGATTCCGATCGGGGATCGGGTCCGGTGGTTGGACTACCTGGATCAGCAGATGGTGTCCGCTTTCATGGCGACGTTCCTGCAACTGGGCCTGACGCCGAGCGGGACGCAGGCCCTAGCGAAAGAGCTACGGTCAAACTTCCTCGGTGCGTTGCGCTCGGAGGCGGATTACGTCGAGGACGTGATGAATGCCCGCGGCGGCCTGACGGTGAGCGGTCCGATTCAGAGGCTTGTGGACTTCAACTGGGGTCCGCAACCTCAGGGACGCTATCCGATGTTCAGGATCGGCCGCCTGTCCGACGTGGACGTGAGCAAGGCGATCGGGTCGATCATCACGGCGTTCCAGGCTGGGGCGCTCGGCCGGTGGACGGACGACGATGCAAACCACGTCCGGCGACTGGCGGATCTGTCTCCGATGGAGATGCAGACGGATCAGGATTCCGAACCGGGCATGGTGAATCCCTCGCAGGATTCGGGCGGCGCCGAGGGCACAGAGACGGACGAGGACGAGACGGCGGCGGTGCCGATGGCGCTAGGCGGGCCGTTGTTCATGGAGTTAGACGGCAACGGCGAGCGGATACAAACGAGACGTCAGCTGCAAGGACCCGAGGTCTGCGTAGCATATGCGGCACTCGGTCGGATCTTCGACGAAGGCGGGGCTGACTTTGAGTCGGCGGTGTCCGGTGCTCTGGAGGCTCTTGGGGCTGACGTTGCCAAGCGGATCCGATCGATCATCAGTTCGGACGCTGAGCTTGCGATACAGGTCACGGAGATCGCAGAGGTTCAGGCGTCGATTGGGACACGGCTTGCGGTACGCTCGGCGGTGGCGTCGTACCTGGACAAGGTTGGCAAGCAGACGACCAAGCTCACGACGGACGAGGTCAACCGCCAACTCACGAAGGGCGGACTCCAGAAGGGCCAGAAGATCGGCAAGGGCCGCCGCTCTAGGGTGCCGATCCCGGTTCGGGCCATTGCGGTCGAATCCATGGACGCCATCGCAGAGGCCCAGGCCATGCTGACGGCAGTTCGGCTCATTGATGAGGTGTTGCTCGGTGCGCGGGACGCAGGTGCCAGGGCGGCGACGCTAGGTGCCGAGGCTGCGGCGGCTGCGGTGTCTGACCTGGACCGAGTTGCGGTGCGTGCCTCTGCCTTCTACCGGAAGCACGCCGCATCGCCCACGGCTGCGGTGATTGCACAGGCGAGGGAGACGGCCTCGCAGGCAGCACTCGAGGCCCAGGGCATCGAAGACGTTGATTATGTGATGTTTTCATCGGTGCTCGACGAGGCATCGTGTGGACCATGCAGAGACGAGGACGGGCAAGAGTTCCCCTATGGATCGGCGGAGTATCTCCGGCTCAAGCCTCCCTATCAGAGTTGTGATGGGCGGGGGCGGTGTCGGTGTATCTTCGTATTTGTGGGATCAAAGGGCACGTCCGGCATGGTCGAATAATGAGGTTCTATGCCATTTGCTAACGAACACGCAGCGCGGCTTGCCTCTCCGGGAGGCTTTAAGCGCTTCCGCCGGGATAACGCGGCGGGAGGTCCCGGCGTAGACCTGATCTACGGGGTGAAGGACGACGAGGACGGCGGCGAGGTCGTGGAGTTGCAGGCGATCCGGTTTGCCTCGGACAAGTTCTCGGCAGACGAGGCGAAGACGTGGCTAGACGATCACGAGTATGAGGTGATCGAGTTCGAGGAGGCCGTGGGCGATGCTGCGCTGTGCCTGTCCTTCGCTGGACAGCCGATCCCGTTCCTGTTGGATCGTGCGGAGGACGCCTCGGCCCAGACAGGCGAGTCAGATGTGCCCTTCCGGCGTTGGCTCCAGATCGCAAAGATCGGGATCCAGCCGGTCGAAGGCTATGACGAGCCCTATGAGCTGACGGACGGACGAGCCTCTCAGATCGTGTCGGTCTTCCAGCATCGGCGCGATCACGGTCACGATACGATATTCGATTACAACCACGGCTCGATCCGTGGGGGCAGTCCCGAGGCGACAGGGAAGGCCGGGCTTGTCCTTGAGATGGAGCACAGGTCGGGTGACGGGATCTGGGCCTTGGGCGAGTTCACCGACCGGGCGGCATCGTTTCTGAAGGGCGGCGACTTCCACAAGACGAGCCCGGAGATTCACTCGCATTATCTGGACTTCGAGTCAGGCGAATGGATTGAGGGTCCTGCCATCCTAGCGGTAGCGCTGACGGCTCGGCCGCAACTCGGCGGCATGGAGGCCATTGCGGCCTCGAAGTCGTGGCAGACGTTGGCGGTTGCGCTTGATACGGACGCGCCGAACGTGGCGACGATGATTCATGCGGCTATTGCCGACCTGGCGAGGGCGGGCAAGTTCGGAGAGGTCGAAGAGGGCGGCGAGGCTGATGAGCCGGTCAGCCTTGTCCAGATCGCAGAGGACATCACGAGCGTGATTGTCCGCAACAATCGGACAAACGAATACTACGGGGCGTCAGTCGTTGAGCGTAACGGACGGCTCCAAGTCGAAGATATCGCCCGTGGCGGGTTGCTGTTTCATCCTGCCGACGACACGAATGAGGAGACTAAGACAATGGCCGACAAAGGCACGATGATCCCTGTCGACGAGAACGTGGCCGAGGCACAGGCCATGCTGGAAAAACTGGCTCCATTGTTGGAGGCAATCGGCGAGCGCACCGCCGACGAGGTAACCAAGGCTCTCGCCTTGCTGGATGCCGCAGGCGAAAAGGTCGCCGTTGAGGACGTGCAAGCGCTCGCTCTCGGCCAGGGCCAGGACGACGCCTTGCGGCTCCACGTCAATACTCTCGCTGCGGACCTCCAGGCGTCGAAGTCGGAGATCCAGGCGTTGTCAGCGAAGCTACAGGGCGCCGAATTGGAGAAGCAACGGCACTCCGCCGAGGCATTGCTGGATCGCTACCCGACGCGGGTCACTCCGTCGCAGCGGCCTTGGCTCCTCTCGCAGGCACTCAAGGATGCCGATGGGACGGAGGCGTTCATTCAGTCGCTACCCGAGACGATCAATCTGGGCGGTTCCGGCACACGCAGCGCAGCTGCTCCGGCGGCCATGGTTGCCGACGATGCGCCCAAGACGCTCGACTCCTTGATCCTGTCGTATCAGGCGGCGGAGCAGGCCGAGGGCCGGGACGTTGACTATGCCACGGCATGGGATGCCGTCAGGGACACCGACGAGGGCCGCAATGCAGAGTCTCGCCACTACGGCGGCAACGTGATCACCATGCCGAGGGCGAGTTAGCACCAAGGCTCGACGCAACGAAGATTGAGGAGCATTCAGAATGGCAACTTTTCACGGACCGTCCAAGACGTTCTCTGCCGCGGCAGCAACGAATCTGTCAGCCGCCGCCAATGTCGGGCTCGTTGTAGCGCTCGACGGTAACGGTGACATCGTGCTTTCGGGTCACCCTGGCACCGACGCGATCGGCATCCTTGAGGATGGCGGACGCGCTGCCGGAGACGCTTGCCTCGTCGCGATGACGGGCAGGGTCACCCGCGGTCAAGCCGGGGCCGTCTTCAACGAGGGCGACCGACTGACGGCGGCGGCCGATGCTCAACTTGAGCCGGTCGCCTCCGCCGCTGATATAGTCTGCGCGGTTGCCCTTCAGGCGGCGACTGTGGCGGGAGACCTGGTTGATGTGATGGTCGCCGGATTCCAGCAGAACCACGACGGCAACCCGTAAGGTTAAACAGCGGGCCTCGCGCCCTGACAAACAAGGAGCAGAACAATGCCCGCAGGAGTATCTCGCGCAGCGGTGCGCCCGGTCGATCCAGTCCTCACAAGATGGATGGTCGTTCAGGCGCAGAGAGAAACGGCATTCATTGCCGATATCGCATTCCCCCCCGACTACCGGGAAGGGGAGAGCAGCGGCACGTTTTTCCGTGCTACCGACGGCTTCCGTACATTCGGGAACCAGGACATCGAGCGGGCACCAGGTGCACCGTTCGAGCGTCTGTCGTTCGGTCTAGCAACGGCGACGTTCCGAACGCAGTCCTTCGGAGTTGAGATCCCGATCGACGACGACTTGGCGGCGGAGTCTCAGACTCCCATGCAGTTGTCGCGGTTGGCGACGATCCGAGGCATGCGGGAGATCATGGTTCGCCGTGAGGTCCGCGTTGCGGCTGCCTGTTTCGTCACTGGTGTCTGGACGTCCGAGACGACAATAGCGGGTGGTTCCGAATGGGACGCCGCCGCAGGCGACGCTCTCGGCAATATCTGGACATGTAAGCGGAACGTTCTGCTCAACTCCGGGCAGGATGCCAACGCCGCGATCCTGGGCTATGACACCTTCCGTGTTGCGGTTCAGAATGGCGATCTTCAGTCCTTGATGCCTGACGCCCAGCGCGTGGGGCAACTCACCGAGCTCCAACTCGCAGCGAATCTGCGGGAGGCGTTCGAGGTTGAGACGCTGATGATCGGTCGTTCGGTCCGTGTGACGTCGCGAGAGGGCGCAACCGAGGTTGCTGGGTTCACGTGGGCTGACAACGCGCTTTTCTACAGCAAGGGCGAAGGCGCCGAGGGCGACGGTTCGCCGGGAGCGTTCGCGCAGTTTGCAAGTACCAGCGGCGGATCTCCGACGGTCGTTGAGACCTATCGGGATGAGGGCATCCTGTCGGATGTCGTTCGTGTCCGAGAGAATCGGGATGAGGTGGTCGTTGACCCGGATCAGGGTCACCTTCTGATCAACTGCGCCGCATAATGGCTGATAAAGCAGCACCAACGCCCAAGGAACCGAAGGGTTCACACTATGTGTGGGTTCGTGGTTCCTTGTGCGTTGGCGGGCGTTATTATCTCGCGGGGATGGTCGTTCCTGCCGAATACGGCAAGGCGCATCCCGACTGCGTAGAGAAGCGGGCGGGCAAGCGTCCGCATGACGCGTCCCTGTCGCAGGCTGGCAAACCGTAAACACCTTCTAAAGCATGAGGAGGAACCAGTGGCATCGAATCCGTTGACGGGTCGTGAGACTCACTACGTCTGGAGAGGTGTGGGAATGCTGCACCTGGACGCTGAGAAGTTCTATCGTCCCGGCGCAGTCTTGCCGCGCGATCTTGGTCGTCACGTCTTCGACGTGGCGCCACACGCGATCGAGATCCGGGACGGTTACTCGATCGCGGCCGAGCCGGTTGCACTCCAGGATCGGCACTACGTCTGGAACGGCGGCCCTCGTGGAGTCGGCGTGCTGCATGCTGCGAAGGGTGTCGTCTACCATCCCGGTGACGTGCTGCCGGTTGAGATCGGAGAGCGGAATCATTCCCTTTTCCCTGCTAGCGTCGAGGTCCAGGCGGGCCACGCCGCACCAGCAGAGGGCAAGGAGCCGCTCGTTGAATATAAGCGGCCGAGCGAGATCAACCCAGAGCGGGTGCTGTCGGACGAGATGAAGGTTGCGATCGATCGGTTCTTTGAGCGTCGGATGGTCGAGGAGACTTCTAAGGCGGTCAAGCAAGCTCGGGAGGCTGGACCGTCGGTGGTGGCCGACCGCCAGGACGAAGAGGACAAAGAGAAGGCCAACCGCTATCGGCGCACGCGCAAGTCGGCGAAAAGCTAGACACGGAGCACAGATCATGACCCGCATTCGTACAATCGTTGGCCTCGTCTTGACGGGCCTCCTCGTCGCGCTTTCCGTGTGGGTTGGGCCGTCGGTCCTTGAGGCTGCGCCCACCTACGTCGATCGGTTGATCCGGCCGAAAATTTGGAACGGTTCGCTGACCCTGCCGAATGCCGAATCGATCAATAACGACACCGACGACATGATCGACTTTATCGGTGCCGGTGGTTTAGCAAACACCGACATGCGGATCGATCTTGATGGTCCCATCCCAGTCCTGTCGAGTCCGTCAGGTGCAGGGATTGGCATCAACGACGTTTTCGGCACGACCCACGCGGCGCCTGCCGCATTGGCGGCCGGTGTCGCGACCTTCGCTGTCACGACAAACGTGATGACGATTGACTGCGACGGTGGCGGGAATTCTATAACGACGATCACCGGCGGGATCTCGGGTCAGATTCTAGTGCTCATACATGTCGATGCTCATTGCACCTATGTCGACAACAACTTGGGCGCAGCGAATACGATCGATCTCCTCGGTGCGAACAACGTATCTGCCGATGATGAGACGTTGACACTCGTCAACGACGGGACATCTTGGCGCGAGCTAGCGAACTCCGTGAACGACTAACGAAGAGGGCAGCCCTTGCCGATCAATGAGTTCAGTTCGACTGCCGTGCTGCTTCAGCAGCAGTACTTCCCCGGCTATACCTTCGACGCGAACTCGAACCCGACGAACACGGCGGTCGCTGCCATCATCACCAAGAAGGCGGCAACGGTCAGCGGGATCTTGACATCGGTCGGTGTGGCGCCTGCGGGCATTGACGTTGTGGGCGAGCCGATCGCCTTCAACTGGCTCCAGGATCTCGTTCTCGTTGGCACAGCTGCTCACGTAGCGCGGGCCTTTACAGGTCGAGGAGACACGAGCCGTGTTGCGTCGGTGTGGCGCACGGAATGGACCCAGGGCCTAGAGGTGCTCCGAGACCCGCAAAAGCGCAAGGATGTCCTGGCCGACGTGCTGACAGGCTCGCAAGCCGGATTCCTGCGGACGCATGTCCAATCAAGTTCTGACTCGCCGCCAACGGTGGTGGGCGATATCGACCTTGTGACGCCATCGTTCACGGCGGACATGGATCTTTGATGGCCGAGAGGCTCTTAGACTTCGACGTTGGCCTTGTAGGGGACAAGCCGATCATTGCCAAGCTCGGACTAGCCGAGGACCGGGTGAAGGACTTGCGCCCGGCATGGGCCGCACTTCATAGCGGCAACTCTTCGCTGCTCTCTGGCGGGATCCGGCCGTTCGTTGAGATCGTCAAGGGGCAGTATAGGACGAAGGGCGCGCGGGGCGGGACACCTTGGCAGAGTTACAACAGCGAGCCTGTATATAAGCGGATCAAGATCGCAGTCGGCGGCGGATTGGATCGGATGCTGCGCTGGGAGGCGGGGCGGGAGCGACTCTATCCGTCACTCGTCAGGACAGGCCACCCGGATCACGTCTATGAGCCGCGCCGCCTGTCGGTGATGTTTGGGACACGGGTTCCCTATGCGATCAAGCACCAGGAAGGCCGCGGCATGCAGCCCTATGATCGGATCCCGCTCCCGAAGCGGCCGATCATCGCGTTGACCCGTGGCGACTTCCGAGGGTGGATCCGTGTAATCCAGCGGCACGTGGAGGCCACGGTGGGCATCCGGGGAGCGCGGGCCATTCTCTAGGGAGCGTCCAGCATGATCGAGGACGTCCTGGTTGAGATCCGCACGGCGGTGAATACGTTTCTACCTGCGGCGTTGAACGTCGAAGATGCCGAGTATGCCGTGGCCGATGCCGCGGAGTTCGGTCATGCGCTCGTGCTTGACGACATCGTCACGGTGCGCTTTGAAGAGGCGGGCGAGCTTGAGATCCAGAATTACCCGGCGCTGTTCTTGCTCCCGAGAGCGGACGACCACGATCCGATCTTTACGATCAACGAGTTCATCTCTCATCAGGTGGATTGCGTCGTCGTGATCAAGGACACCGACCCGGTTGAGTTGACTCGTCGCCTCTTTCGCACGGTCGAGGCTCTGCGGCGGGTGCTCACGGAGCGGGTCGAGGAGACGGGCGTGGCGGAGGATCCGGTGTTCCAGGTGGATATCGCCCGATCAGACTACAGTCCGACGTTTGAGCTAGAGGGCGGCGGGCTCGTGAAGAGCGCAGTTCTTGAGGCGCGGTTCATGGAGATCGAGGCGAGGCCATGAGCAAGAGCAAGAGCAAGAGCAAGAGCAAACGCTCCGTGGTGTGGGTCTTCCCCTGGGAGACGCATCCGGCCCGGTATGGATCGGCGGAGTATGAAGTCCGAGAGATCGATCCTGATAGTCCGCAAGCGGACGCCGTCAAGGCTCGGCCTGCGGACTTCGAGCCAACACCTGCAAAGCCGTCGGAGGGTTAGCGCATGGCGATCCAAGCAAGGCAATCGCTACTGGCGAAGGTCGAGGCGGCATATGGCACGGACCCCACGCCCGCTGGCGTTGATGCGGTTCGGTGTATCGGGTCCCTCGATTACACCTTCAACTCCGAGGATGCGGAGATCGAGAGCGTCGATGCGTTCCTAGACGGCTATGCTCACGTCGAGGGGAGCGTCTTCGTGACGGTTTCGTTCGAGACGCCGCTCTGGGGCTCTGGGGCTGCGGGCACGGCACCGGAGATCGGGCCGTTGTTCAAGGCGTGCGGTATGGACGAGGTGATCGTGGGTGCCACCTCGGTGACATATCAACCGACATCGGCATTTGGTGCCGGGGCAGCTGGATATCAGTCCAACACGTTTTACATCCAAGACTCGACCCTCCAGTTCCAGGTGCACGGCGTTTATGGGACCTTCTCGATCGATGCTTCGGTCTCGAGTTTCCCCAAGGTCTCGTGGAGTTTCACGGGCCTATACGAGAGGCCGACCGACGTTGCAGCAATCACCGCTCCGACATACGACGCGACGCGTCCGGCGCCGTGTAGAGGGCTGACGTTCCAGTACGCGGGGATCACGCCTCGCTGCACGAATTGGACGCTCGATCTTCAGCGTGAGGTCCACCGCGTGGGCGACTTCGGCTCCACGTTTGGCGTGGCGGGCTTTGAGCTGGGCCGCTGCAGTCCCGCGGGCACCTTCCGGGTCCAAGAGCGCGCCATCGCAACGGAAAACTTCTGGACGGTTGACACTCCCGTTGCGAGTCATTGGTCTCTGACGTTCGGATCAACCGCGGGCAATATCTGCACGATCACTCGTCCCGGTGGCACTGGCGGGATCAAGTTTCAGAACCTCTCCCGCGGAGAGGATAATGGGATCATCACGCTAGACATGGCGTATTCGATCGGGCGTAACGCCGGAAACGACGCCTTAGAACTGGTTTTCACCTAGACTTATCGACTCGACTCGACTCGGGCAACGGCCCGATGTAGTGCGACCAAACTGGATTGGGAACATGCTCCGTTGCTCGGGTCGAGCTTTCAGCCCGCCGCGGGAGCGCATAGAGCAAAGCGGTTCCGGGCGGGCGTGTCCTTTTAGCATGGAGGCACAGCATGCCGCGCTTTCGTCAATTCTCCCGAGATGGAGGACGCTACGTCCTCGCCGTTGATCGCAATCTTCCTCCCTCCGATCAGGTGGTCTGGCACTACCGCCACCCGACTCCCCTAGACATTGCTGAGTTTGAATCCCAGGCCGGTTATCTCAAGGTCGAGGGTTCCAGCGAGAACGCGGGCGGAGGTGCGCCTGGCGTTGAGGACATCAACACGCGCTGGGTCAGCAACTCGCAGGGGAATGGGATCCGGGCGTTGCTGCGGTTCCTGACGGACGTTGCGGGGCCGGGCCCAGCGGGTAAGCCCTTGTGCTACCCGAAGCCGGGAGAGCAGGTCTATGACGAGGGAGCGGGCGGCAACGGGGCACCAGCGATGCGTTCGTCTCGTGACTCGGATCGGCTGGAGTTCCTGGCGATCTTCACGCAAGAGGATCTCTACGAGGTCGCGGACTCAATTCTGGACGGGGCGAGGCTGACGGAGGAAGAGTCGGGAAACTCCGACGCGCTGCCGAGTTCCTCGCTCGGTGGCGCGACCTCGACGACGAGGTCACCCGAGCCGAGTTCGGCGGAGGCGTCCAC
>Ga0208179_1000581_pt1 | contig 22634 bp, 30 predicted proteins | sample Malvired_Geostar_FD_184238 | JGI IMG/M metagenome (GOLD analysis project Ga0208179, IMG submission 184238) | Marine viral communities from the Global Malaspina Expedition - Malaspina viral metaG DeepMed_Geostar (SPAdes) (version 2) | ecosystem: Environmental > Aquatic > Marine > Oceanic | place... | reverse complement strand
ACACACCACAAATTCACCCGCATGACACTCTTTTGAAAGTCATAAGTAGGGTCCTTGGCTCCATCATCACTACCACATTCAGCACAGATAGCACCTGGCGAGGTAAGTTCAACTTCAACTATATTTGAGGCTTTCTGCAATTTAACAGCCAAAGCATTATTCGCCGTATTAACTTCCTTAAGATATAAACGACCTTGTTCTCCACCAGGATCCGATGGAGCACTTATCTTTGCAAACTCTAAATAAGTTTGATTGACCCAAGCACTGCCTGTATGTTGAAGAAAATTATCATCAGCAGCAGAAGAAATAGTCACATCATTCATCTCTGCCAACGTATCTTGACCAGCGGCTACTGTGTCCACATACGCTTTGATGCTCTGTTGTGACGCTAAATGGGTCGCACTATTCGTAGCCATATTATCTTCATCTTTAATGGCAGTCCCGCTAATGCCTGTAGCATTAAGCGTAAATGCCGCAGTTGAAGATAAAGTCATGGCCCTTTGAAAAGCCATGATTCCGTCAGTCCAATTCAATTGACTAGTTCCACCGACAGTAATCCCTAACGTATTACTTCCATGTGTATACGCAATTTTACCAACATCGTTAGCGGCCGCATCACCAAATAAGATTCCACCTTGTGTGGGAGCTAAGATAGAGATTAAAGCTGTTCCGCTATTCTCTAAAGTTAGCAATGTGTCAGTCGCAGCCACAATAGATCCAGCCGAGGCTGCCCACACATGAAGTAAATTATCAGGACTAGGGGCGCCCGTGCGACCAATCATTACATCCGCAGTTGATGGAACTATCCACTTAATATCAGTTCCATTCGAAGAAAGATCAGCATCTGCTCCAGCATTTCCAAACTGAATAGAAACATTGTCAGGTAGAACAATCTCACCAGTTTGAAAACTAGTAGTTACTGCACCGGAGGAAGAAGAACTAATTTCCCACACATCGGTAAGAGTATTGCCTGTTTGAACAGACCAAACAACTTTAGAATCTTTAGTGTTAGACGTTACATCATTAGCGGTCCAAGCCATACGGGCAAATTCCGATTGAGTACCCCCAGAATCATCTAAGGTGTAACTAATGTAAGCATTATCACCATCTGCTGCTGTAGTTCTATCGCCACCACGAAATATTGCAACTTGGTTGGAAGCAGCATCACGCTTTGTCTGAACCTCTAGTGCAGGTCCAGCCGCAGTATGATTAACAGCTAATGTTGATTCACTATCACCAAACTCAAAAACTCTTTGAGGATATATTTGTCTCAGTTCAACTGGCATTAAAACGCTCTCTGGTCGTCAAATCCACGGTAGAAAACATGGCAAAACCCTACATCTAAAGTAGAACTACCCCCGGACTCACTGGCGTTATAAAACATTAAGAACGGTAAAACGTCAGGAAGGTTCGTAGTGTGTGTGGCTACCTGATTACCATTGACCCAAAACTCAACTTGGCCTTCAGTAATCGCAATTTTATATAAATTCCGATCGGTTAAAGTAATAGCAGCAGGAGCATTAACCGTCTCAGTTCCTGAACTATCTGTAACAGTTTGAAGGGCATCACCGACAAGGCCAAATCCAACCACATCAGCAGTAGCACGGGTTCCCGTAGTCGAACTATTGAATCCCATGAAGAATCCCGCATTATCCATGTTAGCGACAGTGGTAAATTTAGCCTCAAACTCTAAAAATACGCCTCTAACCATAGTCGTGTTAGCAGTATTTGAAAATTTACTTGGAGTAACTCGGAATGTATACAAAGACCGTAATCTAGCACTCTGAGATGCCGGAACAGTCAACGACACTTTCGGCATATCAATATCAGTATTTACTCGTGCTATTGTGGCCGCACCTGTAACATCCCGGTTCCACATGCCCGTAAATTCATTGTCGTCAGTTGCCCATTGTTCTGAAAGATATTGGAAATAATCAGACCTATAAGCATTCGAAACAGTATGGACATTGAATAATCCCATATCTCTTTTTTATCTCCCCCAGAGTTCTATTATACCGCGATTTAGCCCAAATTAGATTCCACGCACGTAACCTATAACGTTACAAGTTTGATCGTCTGTATTATTTCTAAAACTAATGTTGTGCTTAACGATATGTCGCAAATTAATGGCATTCGCTACACCAGCCTTAAGAACATAACCTACAGCATCCCCCGTATTTGTAGCGGTGCGATTAAAGTCAATCACTGCATCATTGGTTAATGAATACAGATAAATATCATGAATCTCAGACATTGATGGCTCACGAACTGACACAGAAGCATCTGCCGTACCCATCCAACGAGAAAATCGCTCAATAAGTGGATCTACAAATGTAGTAACTTGAGACGTAGGAGGATTCGGATCATTTGTACCCCCAGCCATTCCCATTACATACGCCCACGCAGGCTCAACTTGAGCATCATCAACTAGGAAAGTGATATTCTGCGTTGAGTCCGTGACTACATAAAAAGATAATGTAGCATTATCAGTTGTAATCTGATGATTAACAGTTACTCGACCATTCCAGTTGTTACCCATAGTAACTTGAGGCCCATCATCAAATGTAACACCAGCATCACTAGTGGCTCGTGCAATCACCGTACCACCCCCAGTCCTACGCACATAAGCCGAACATGAATACCAACCACGAGGTAAATTGGTCACACTATAATATGCACCTTCATAAGCAGCCGCATTTGCGGTAACACAACGCATACTATAAGTACCTGTACGCGGGGTAGTAGTCTGGCGAGTCATCGTTGAGCCACTCGCTGTCCATCCAGTAGGAGGAGTTCCAACTTCCATACTAGGATTAGTGACTAGATTCAAAGCCGGAGGAGTATTACTCTCCAAATTAATTAAATCTTCAGCCGTATTCGCGGAAGCTAAAGTCTTATTGATAGGAATAAATTTCGAAAGCGTACCAACAGACTCTCGAACTGTCCTAAATTCATGCTCTGAAAATCTGTACTCAAATCCTCGGTCTATAGGCATTGCAAAACTCCATTAATCCACATAAACGACTAAATTATCTTCCCCAGACAGCCCCAACTATACGACCATTGCCTGGATTTGCTCGAATCACTGAAATTACACCCTTAAAGCTAATTCCAGTATCCGAATACCCAGTACCCGCAGGGACTAACATCGAAGTGCCATCAGCAGTAGCATCTTTACCCATACTTACATATAAATCATTTTTATCAACAACGAATGTTATAAGATTAGCCTCTTCCATATAGTCAGAGACATTTAAAACCGTTGTAGCATCTTCAGTCGATGTAGTCAGTGAAAACGGACGAAAAGACTCATGCGGTTGTCTCAAGTCGATGACAGACCTAAGACCATATGTACTTCCCGACTGAATAGACATTAACGACCCCAGACCCCTCCACGAATTCTCCCATTAGTGGTTCCAGCCCTCATCACTGAAATAATTCCAGTTACTCGAACTTGATCCTCGGTATAGCCCGTTCCCGCAGGAATGAGCATTGAATTACCATCGCTTGTGGCTGCTCCACCAAAATTAACATACAAATCACCCAATTCAACAACAAATGTAAGACGATTAGCCTCTTCCATCACTGTAGAAACATCTAATATGGTAGTAGCCGTCGAACCATCTGTTGTTTTAGTGAAACCTTGAAACATAGTTAAGGGTTGTTCAAGTTCAATTTGTGTTCGTATCTTTGGTGCAGCCATTAATCACTCCCTGAAAGCTTCTTTAATGTAGAAGCATCCACATAAAAAAGCTTTGGTGGACCAATATGAGGGTGTTTAAAACCAACTATAGGTAATTCATGATTATCAAAATGAATTGCCCCAAAGTTATATTTGCCAACTTTATTACGTTTAATACGTAGGCTAAACAGAGAAACTAAATTACCTAAAAGACTCATCTAACCCTCAGTAAATACACCAAGTTTTTCCCCAAGATCCGTCCACTCTTTTTTAGTACATGCACCATCACCAAGAACTTCCATAAAAGTATCGATAAGATCTTTACGGTTCTCAGCATTCTGCAAACGTTTTAAGATAGCCGACCCCAGTTTAATTCCCTGTATGAGTTGCAACATACCATCCTCTCCTTATATAAAAAAGGGTAACCAACAATGGCTACCCTCATAAAAGGCCAAAATTCCCAAGATGAAAATAGCCGAGCTGTCTCGTGCTACCCGAATTAATTAAATTGTTAGAAACCTACTATCAACGCCCTGATACGAACACCAGTTAAATCCGTGGTGTTTGCAACTTGAATACTCGGACCGTCAGCAGAAGCGTTAAGGTCAGAATAAGTCATTATCAGTTTATTATTAGTGTAATCAAACGTTGGGCTGAAGCCCAAGTCTGCTGCTGCATCCTCATCCGCAGTATTACTGATTGACTGAGGAGTTAGCAATACTATGTCAAACCCAATCAATCCCATATCCGCAGGAGTCAAAGACTCACCAGCAGTAGGATAACTGGAGTCACAGTCTAGATCCGCAGTAACAATTCTCTTATTACCAAAGACTGAACGATGAATTTCCGTAATAGTTAATGCCATAATAATACTCCCTTACTGGATACCACCGATCCCGCCCTCAGAGGTTTCCCTCTTACTTCCAGCATCAGAATTTAAATGAATCACAGGGGAGCCAGCACATGGCTGACCCCCCTATGAAAATGATGACTTAAAAGCCTAAGATTAGGCGTTTAGGTCAGTAATCTTGGCGTTGGTGTCCAAACGCAGAGCTCTCAGTTCACCGATGGTGTAGAAGAGGCCACGAAGGACAAACGCATTTGCCTGGAAGAAGTCACGGTTGTCGATATACTGCGTAGGAGCAGCAATAGCGACTTCCATGTACCGCGTATCCATGACATACACGTTAGAACCAAGGTTACCATCCGCAGCAGTGAACGAACCCTGAACATCAGGATCGACGATGACTGGGATGCCCCTATAAGTAGCCACCTGGAAACCAGCGTGGGAACCTGGGAGGGTAGACTCGTCGCCGACTTTGACAACGAACTCGCCCCAGTCCAGATAACGTTGCTGAGCTTGCAACAGGGAGGATAGACGGTCAAACTGGTCATAACCCATCAGAATTACGTCAGGGTCAGCACCATTTACACGAACTTCACGGATGGCTTGGTCGAGAAGAGACAAAGTCAAGTTCCGACCTACACCACTGTTACCGAGAACGGTAGCAGCAGCAACGTGTCCACCAGAAGCACGAGTAGCTTGGTTATATACGTCTACGCCGTTAGTAACAGTAACACCAGCAACGTTACGAGCATCTTGTTCGACAATGTCGTCAAGAGAGGTGAAGCCAGCGCGACTCTTTACATAAACGATCTCGCCATCAGTCAAAGATCCACCACCAGTCCAGGTAGCGTCACTCTGAGCATCAAGGCCATCGTAAGTAAGAGCGGTATCACCGATGGTGGTTCCACCAAAAGTGTCACCAACACGGAGAGTGTTACCAGCGGAAATGATTTCACCAGTACCAGAGGCACCAGCAGTCGAACAGATGGTCATCGAGCGAAGCAGGAGTTCCTGGTTCAACTCTTTGATGTGGTCCCTAGCAGCAGCTTCCTGCTCAACTGCCAGGTTGTCCCCCATACCACCTTCAAGACCACTCATAATCTGGGACTTGAGTGAAACACCGAAGTCAGTAGCAATGATACGAGGAGCAGAGTCCACGTTGACATAATTGCTAACATCGATAGTGGGTATCGACCCCGTCTCAGTGACAGGTCGTGAACGACCATCACCACGATCGGAACGGAGCCTCCAACCAGTTGTGGGACCCCACTGCACCTTTCTCAAGATGTTCCAGAAACGAGTCTGGTTGTTCAGTGCGTCCCAGACCTTGCGGCCGTAGGTCGCGGTGAACACATCGGAGACTTGCAGATAAGTCTGTTTAGCAAAATAGCCGGGTGGCATCAAGGAAGAACGCATGTTGCGTTCCGCCGAAGAGATGTACTGGGCTATGCTAATGTCATTGGTAGTAACCATCGATTATCTACCCCCTTTGTTGGGATAGTAGTACAAAGTGTGGGGAGTAAGCTCACCAGATTGGTTACGCATACCATTGACCAATTTAAAATGGCCCCGGAGATCAGAAGCGTCGGTGCGACTGACAATCTCTTCGATGCCATTCACAAACTGCTCTTGACCCTCTTCTTCTGCACTCTTTTGGAAGGAATCCCCTTCCACGCCAATCCGCTGATCGGGCATCTCGACGGAGGTCTGACGCTCAGAACCGAGGATCGAATCATCGTCCTTAGTTATGGGAGTCATAGTGTCACCACGAGAAGGATTAAGGTTGAATTGCTTCAAACCTTTTTTAATCCCATCTTTAACCTGAGCATTGACGGACTTTTTGAGATCACCAATTTCAGCGTGGATAGCAGAATATTCCTGCTTCTCCTGCTGACGTGAAGAAAGCAATCCCTTTATATCCTTCAATAGTTCACCGATACCATCGGCACTACGTTCCATATGGCCGCCTCCCATAGACATGTAATTCTTCTCCATGTCCTCGTCGTCGTCAGCCATTTCGTCATCCAAAACATCATCTTCAACGTCTTCAACATCTTCGACAACGTCTTCCATCATGTCATCTTCTTCAGATGCTTCCTCATGATGGTCTTTGGCAAGACCTTCAGGAATCCGTCTGGAGTCACCAGGATACGAATATCCCCCTGCTCCATGCATTCCATCAGCCCGTGGGCCACCAGCTTGCACTGCCTGCCCATCCACCATATGCTTCGCGAAATCAGCCAAAATGGCCTCAAGATCACTCTTATGAAGATATGGATCGGTTCCCTGTGCGCCAGCGCGGGTGGACTTCGTTCCCTGTGAACCGTGGGAATCCCGGCCTACCGTGTCGCCACCACTCAGAGGATCTAGTTTATCTACCCAGTTACTCGGAAGGTCTTTTCCAGAAGCATCTTCGCCACGAACATGGGGAGGATAATTTACCCCATACTCTTTAACGATATACTCCCGAAGTGCCTTCAGAATGGGCAGAAGCTCTGTCGTGTTCGAAGCCATATATGCCCTCCTTACAGGACTCGTACCTACTATGATAGATTAAAATATTACAGGTGTCTATTTTTTACCAATTTTTGGTAATAATTAAATTCTAGTTTTTAAACTTGAATCAAATTCTAATTGATTAACGTCATAACATTCAGGACATAACATCGGATCAGGTTTTTGAATAATATCTGTTATATAAGACTTAGGGTTCATAGGAGTTACGCATAAAGTAACTTCATAAATCTCTAAATCATTAACTTCGGTCCAACATTTACCATGTTCACATTTAATATCCTTAGATTTGGCATTCCCTGCAATAGAGAACCCTCGCATACCACCACGTAAAACCTCTGCCATCGCCTTTCGAGCAACCTCCAAGTCAGTTCTGAAGGCAGCAACCACGAATAATCCTTCGGGACGAACCTCAGTTCGCCATTCTTTCCCATTTTGATCAACAAATCGACGAATAATTTGCCCAACTTGAATGCCAGAATGGAATATATTCATATTAGCGAATTCTTTTTTACCTAAGAAAGACACTAATGCCCGTCGCATTCCATCTAAACTAATTCGATGACCTTCACGATCCACAATATAATAATTACCCCATCCAGCAACTACTAAAGTGCGCCCCGTATCCATCTTTTGGATAGAATTCTCAGTTAAGACTTTAAAAGCATCAACTTCACCCAAAGATTCAGGAGTATCTCCCTTACCTAAGGTATGACTCATTAAATCCGCAGAGAGCATAGATAAATTAGTATATTGCTCGGCCGCATTATCATTAATACTTCTTAGACGATGATCTTCATCAATAAATTTACGTCCCACCAACTCATGTTCTGGTTTCTGGGAAATCTGGGTAGGACTATACCGATCCTCACCCTCTTCATTATCATCCGCAATGACATAACTACTGGCGTAACCCTCACCAATAGGTTGCTGGTGCATAGGAATCTCATGCTCTTGGTCAGAAGCACGTTTTTCCCCTTCATCTTCCTCGGAATCACCAGGTTTGTGGCGTTCTACAGTACGAAGAGGACGGGTATCATCATCTTGAGGATATGGAAGCTGAGAAACACCTTCATACGAACCCGCATCCATACTATCTTTACTTAACGAACCTTTATCAAGTCCTGCTTGTCCATTTGTGTCATTTGCACCAGCGGAATTACGTCTACGAACAGCCCGACCATGTGTGTCCGTATAGACAGAATCGCCACCACTTCCATCAGTAGCTAAAGCAGTGCCTCCACCAAAACTCCCACTAGTGCCAACACCACCACCGCCCCCGTCGCCTCCACCACCCCCATCTTGCTTCATCATTGAAGAATGAGTGCGATCTTTTTCACTTAAATCAGAGTCATAATCTGAAGGAGGTGGGTCTGCGACATACCCAGAATGCATCCCATCACTAGGAATAATGCCAGCGGCACTTCCATCGCCTCCACCCTCTACACCTTCACCACCAGCACCACCCGATGCTTTGCTGTTCAATGCTTCATCAGGCATATCAATAACAGCACCAGACGAAAATGCTTGCGTTCCAGTACCTGTTTCCGCACTGGAAAGAGCTTCACGTCCATCCTCATCGGGATCAATAGGTTTTTGTACTTCTTTCGAATCATTAGCATATTGCAATGCTAATTCTTCTTCTTTTATTTCCTTAAAGCGATCATAATGTTGCATTAATCCAGAATTAGGGGCTTCAGGATCATCAACACCAACTCCACCCTCATTAGATTCTTTATCAAAAGCTGCAGATGCACCAGAAGAAGCAGGTTTAGGTTTTACATTCCGATCTATCTTTGCGGGATCTGATGTCGAAGGTGCAGTAAAAGGTGGACTAGGGGCCGGGCGAGGCCCGACAACAATATCAGGTTTCGGTTTACCCAAAAGACCCTTTTCAAATTCATCTTTATTTGTTGACTTAAATCCAAGACCCTTAAGAGCCGGAATATTCTCACCTAAGGTTTTTTCAACGTCGTTGTCTTCCCCCTTTTCATCAGTACTTGACATCTGTTGGGCTGCATTTGCACCAGTACTTGCAGCCTCTCCGGCAACTTGACCAACTCCACCTGCAACAGCTCCAGCTATAGCAGCTAACGGAAAAACTTTTTCAATCCCGTCACCATCTTGACCTCGCACTTCACGAAGTTTATCAACTCCTTCCTTATCATCCCCCTCTCGAAGCTTTACCTTTCTAGGAATATGGGATTCGCCCACAGATTGAAAAGGATCTCCTAAATCAGAATAATCTCTCTGTTTAGTGAAAACCTGCCACTCCCCACGAGATTTAACCAGTTGAATTTCTATACCGTCTTTGTCATCATTCTGCGCCATAATCTGGTAGCCGTCTTCCGCTCCATACGGAATAAATTCCCGCATTACAAGATTCGGCTGCCTAGAATCTGAAAGTTTATTAGCTGGAGATTCTAAATTATCTTCACTGGTATAAATTAGATCTTTACTCACGTCTTTCTGAACCCCATCAATGTGGTCGTGTTCTTCTTCATGTTCTGCTTCCTCCCACGGTTGGTGGGAAAGATGGGACCATTCTTCATTCTTTTCAGCCATAGGAAGAGGTTTAAACCAATCACACATCATCTCTTCTTTAACTGGTAAATCCATTTTAGTGCAAAAACCACCAGCAGCAAAAAAGATACATGTATGACATTCTTCATTTTCTTTTTCGGAGGGTCGATAATTGGCAGCATTGAGGGTGTCATATGTTGTCATTTTCTGTTTAATAAGAGTTTTAAAATCACTAATATTGAATTCTTTTTCAAAATTAATTCCATCTAATGAAGCAGCTAGACGTTCATGCCCAATAGCCGCTAACATTTCCCGTACATGTTCATTACGAGCCTGAAGAATTTCACGTAATGCTGCAAAATCCGGATCTGTTCCACGCTCTGCATCATCTTCTATCTGAGCAATCTGCTCATAGTACATAGAAGTGGCATCACTCCCATCTGTTCCAGCATATAAATTAGCCCCATCTAAACGAACAAAAAAGACACCATCCTTATGAGATAACTCAATAGCATGATCCTTGTCCTGATAGAGGCTAATTACATCAATATCCTCAATTTCTTTGACTAAAAAGTCTAAAGTAGTGAGGACATCGGAATTAGAAGTACGGGGCATTTTCACTTCCCGGTGTACCACCCGCCTGCTGTCGATTTTGTCGTAAGAAGGATGACTCATTCACACCCTGAGGATTCTCAGGAGCTGCCAACCCAGTGGTGGCAACAGGCTCCCCATGTATTACACCTTTTTCAATACCCTCTTCTTCTTGCTCAGAAGACTTCTGAGCCTTATGAGAGGGTCATTTATCACAATCTTCGTCTTTAGGTCCAGTCTCTTCGAGCTCATCAGCAGACATACCCAGACCAGCCATACCATCACCACCACTGCTATTAGGCATCATTTCAAGATCTTGAGGTTTTCCTTTTGACTCTCTTTCAACGTCATTAATTTTAGAAAGATCAATAAAATCACCCATTGAGAAATAGTCCGACTCATAATATAAAAACGCACTCAAAATGCCAGGTTCTGCCACACCTTCAACACTTTTAGCGAGATTAATACTAGCTTCCCACCACTCTTTAGTTGGACGAGTACTACGATCGGTCAACATTCTATGGACTAATGTCCCACCAACCAAGTCGTCAGTAGTTAGATCAATGTCCAAATCAAAAGATTCTAAGATAGTAAGATCATCAACTATACGACCCGGATCATCCTTCTTTAATTCACGATCAACAGAAGCCCAAATTTTAAGCATATCAATGGGTTGGGCATACTGATCTAAATATTCTTTCGTAATAGCTTCCACTCCCGTCACACCCTGTGGCGGTTGTGGAGTTTCAACTGATTCATTCGTATTAGATGGTGGGGTTGGAGCAGACCCAAAACCCTGCTTCTCAAGATCATCCCCTATATCTGAAATCTTACGTCCCCGTAAAAATGGTTCAGCAACACTTTCACCTTTATCACGTTTACCCGTTTCAGGGGGAAGATTAGTATTTTGGTCGTATTCTTTCTCAGTATCTTCCATTACGACCATGCCCTCATTTTCATCTTTATTGCCAAAGGTTCCACCACCCACATTCTCATTCCCCACAGTAGACTGCTTTTCTACACTGTTCTCAGATTTATAAGGATCATCACCTTTAGCATCAGCAACATTGATATGAACCTGCGGAGGTTCAGCAGGTTCGTGGTCAGCAGTATGCCATGCTTGAGCATCAGGACACCAATGGTCTACATCATCTTTGATTAAAATAGAATCGGCTGACCCATCAGCCGATTTCTCAATTGAATCAATGATTTTAGCTAAACCATCCAAAAAATCCACATTAACATCACTCTGAGACATCTTGCCAAACCTCCTGCGGAGATACTAATAATACAGGCATTTGATAATCATTACATAAATAATAGACAACCGAAGAAGTTGGTCCTCGCATGTCCATTATTTTAAATACGGGAAATAAATCAATGTCCACAATCTGGACAGCCCCTTTATCTACAGCTAACCAACGATTTGGATAATTTTCCGTCAGTTCCATACGGTTTTCCAAAACCCATTTAATATTAGCGGTTCTCTGTGCTTCAACTTCAGCAATCATTTTTACCTTACCTACTTCCCGTCGAATCTTGGATAAAACCATTCCTTATAAATCTCCAAGTCTATTCCAACTCTTTTTATCTTTCATTGTAAGTACATAATATTTTTCAGCATTTAAAAAACGATCATATAAATAATACCATAGATTATCTGGAATCTCTTCCTCTGAAATCCCTTTGGTGGATACGTCTCTGCCAGATTCGGCCTTCCAACGCTCAAGGACACGTTCCTTCCAACCACTAAAATCTAATTGATGTGAAAGAACTGGCTCAAGTGGTTTACCGGGAGTAGCCATCCGCATATTCCCATATCCACCAATATCGGCATAATAGAAATCATCTAACGCTTCCCATAATGCATTTTGATAGCCAGTGTAAGTATTAAACTGCCTACTTGCTGAGAATCCCGGTTTATGTGAACTCTGTTTAATAATTTACTCGTGTGGTGCTATTTTTTCAGTCTGAGCCGGACACCAGCGAGCTGGCTCAAAATTAGGCTTCGGATCCGGTTGAACCCGTGGGTGGGTTTTCGGAGTCACTATTGGTTTCGTTCTGGGAGTTGTCATTTTCTCTTTCTCCTGACAGGAAATGGAACAATTTCATTTTTAATGAAAATCCACAATCTTGACCCGTTCCCCATCGAAAAGTCGTAGGGGTTAAGGCTAACAAGATTTTAGCTGTAAACTCATCCATTACAAGAGAAACAGCTGCTAATGGTCCACGCTTTTGCCGCTCAATGTCACTTAAACATTTCCAAACATCAAAACGAACTGCCGACCAACGTTCAACTAAATCATCAACGGTTGCATTCGGAATTAGTGCTGAACCGGAGCACAGAATCCAGTCCAAAAGCATTAGCTCTTCAGCGGTTATCTTGATGTCATCTAATTGTGGTAATTGCCAATCTTGGTCGTCAAGTACCATACATTACCTATCACGAATTTAGTAAAGTTGTGAATCGGGATCGAAACCACCATATCCAGCTTGTGAGGTATTCACACCCTGCAACCCGGCAGAGGCTCCACCACCTCAACCATTTTCAATATGGTCAGGATCTCCCCTCTTATGACCACATTTCAGGTCATCATCATCATGTTTATGAAGATATTCATCAATCAAGGACAAGATGAGAACTTCTGACGTAGAAATATAATCGCTCATCAGGGTTACTTGGAATCCCCAAGATAGCTATCGATAGATTTAATAAGCATCGCCTCTTCCGACTCGTCATCTGAAAGGACAATCACAGGCTGTTGTGAAAGAATACGAGAATCATAGTCATTGGCAACCTTACCCTTAACTGGTTCAATGACTCGATCAAGAAGTTTAGGTTCGCTCTTTGGCGAATAAATATCAGTGACTGTCACTCGATTAATACCACTATAGTCACCAATCTTAATCTTATCGTCTGCTACTTCCGGGAAATCCTTTCGCCCTTTAAAATCCGGCATCACTTACCTCAAATTCTTTCTGAAGATCCTCTTTTAGGTCATCCATTATTCCATAAATAGATTTACGCATCAATCTCCGAAGTGCGGCCCGTTGGGGCGACTCCAGAAAAAATCCTTCAGAGATAGTCAGCGTCTCACGAACAAGACTAGATACAGCCTTATCATATTTCACTTCCCACTCGCCACTATCCATAAATATAACTCACGTAAAACAATTTTACTGATATCTAATTATATCATCGATGGTGTTAAGAATCTTGTTGACAATCTTCCGAACAATAGATTCCGGCTTCTGTATCGTCAAAAATGGCACAATCATCGCAAACCGTGCCTTCACAACAATCACATTCTAGAAAATGTTCTGCCCAATCCTCACAAATTATACATCGCATATCATAACAACTTAACTATTTGAATCACATTTCCAGTGACTTTGCTGGTAAGAGTAGGCAGTCTCTTTTTGCGATTATACAAATACCATCGAAAATGTAAACATCTACGAGGAGTAGAACAATTGAAATGGGTAATAACTAATTTATCTTTTACATTTAAGAATTTAACTAATTGATAACCTTTCTCAAATTCAGAAGTTACCAAACTTGCCTCTTGAATGGGGTGATTCACAAAGAATGGCTTATCTGCTCTAGCCCTTCGACTCCGACAAGACCAACATTCAGTCTTTTTTAGTTTTAAATGTTTTCCGCATCCAATGCAAAAATGATCTGGAAGCGTGATAGTTGCCCAAAGTTGCTTCCGTGCATCATGTCTAACTAATTTCGAGGCATTACCCCAACTATTCATCAGATAATTAATGCGCTCATGTAGCATACAACGATGGGGTGGTCCGACCTTATGCCAAACTTCCGGATCATGTCGAATAATATATGTCTTATTCTCTAATGAATTATACCACTGCCTCCACTCAGATTGAGAGTCAATGGTCGAAAATCTAAAATCAGGTGATGCATTTACCATATTGTTGCGTCAGGTAATTCCTCAATATCCATCTTGGATGCTAGTGGCAACTTTAGATCCTTTTCAACCTGGGGACTATCAATTTGGCTTGACATCGACCAACAAACAGCCAATTCCATCGCTAATATTGACTCTTTATTAGAACGTTGTAAATCACTAAATGCTACTGCTATAGAATTAAGCCTATTTTGTTCAACATTTTCGGAAATTTCTTTAATAATCTCAACAATAGCAAAGGGGCGATACACTGTCAATCCAGATCTGGCTTGAAAAATGTCCAAAATATAATTTAATAAATCTTCCGCTAATTCATTCGTAGTGCCACCTAAATTCCAGATCTGACTGACTAAGGATAAAGATTCTCCAATCGAACCTAAGCAACAACTTCTTAAGAGTTGAGCAGTCAACAAAGAACTATCACTATATAAGATGGAAATCGCATCCTCCCCACCAAAAGAAAAAACACTATCCAAAAGATTTTCAGCGTCCCGTAAGGACCCATTTGAACGACCAACAATACTTAACAATGTTTCCTCATTGACATTAATGCTCTCCCGATTACAGATGAATTTCAATTTATCTAATATTCCTTCATCAACAATTTTGGCAAATCGAAATATCTGACACCGAGAAGATAAAGTCATAAAAGCCTTATCAGTGAGGGTCCCATTCCGCTCAACAGATGCTGCAGATGGTAATTCTTTGGTCGTACAAAAAATAAATCTAATATGATGAGGTGGCTCTTCAACAACTTTAAGTAACGCATTCAAAGCTGTGGTAGTTAGCTGATGGGCCTCATCAATGATGATGAATTTAACGTCCACCAACTTTGGTAGATACTTCAGTTGCTCAATAAGCCCTTCAACATCATCAACACCCCGATTCGATGCTGCATCAATCTCAACAGCCTCATTTAAGGCATTTAGACACCCCTCACACTCACCACACAAATCCCCTAAAACCTTAAACTTATGACAATTTACGGCCTTACAAAGAATTCGGGCAGTGGATGTTTTACCACTGCCCTTAGTGCCTCTGAAGAGATAAGCGTTAGCCACCCGGTCGCTCTTTATAGCATTGGCTAGAACCCGAACAATCGGATCTTGACTAATTATTTCAGCAAAACATGCTGGCCTGTACCTGTTATATAAGCTTACCTGGCTCATACTCATCAATCTCTACCACCCGACGTATAAACTCTTCAACCCTCGAAAGGGTTTCTGGATTCTGGCTTAAGGCAGCCACTCCCTCTAGATGCTCAAGACGTTCATACATACTATTTAATCGCTTCTTGTACCCTCGTCTTGATACCATATCTGTAGAGGCAGCCTTTGCATCTTCCAGATCTTCCATCTTTTTATAAACCTCTTTCAGCAAACCTGATATGAACACATCATATGCTGATACCAGTTCATCCAGTTGGGCTTCATCCACATCCGCCCTCACCACAAACATCCCCTGATCTAAGTCCTTTAACTGGTTAAAGCTACTGTCCGAATACGGCATACAATATACTGACTGAGAATGTATCGCCGCCCCCACCCTTCTTAGATTCCGATGTAACCGTACCCGTCTTGCGGTTTCCTTTGACCCTAAGTCAAAGAATGCAAACGACCATTTCAAAGGATTAACCATTATTATGCACCTGTATAGATTACTTGACCTTCAGGAGTGTGGATATGAGGCTTATGGGAAACCTTATCTTTGATTGCAATGTCTTTCATCAAAGCATCTGCAAAATCTTCAGATCTAGCTCCGGCTGGAAAGCCTTTGATAAGTTCAAAAGTGATTTCATCCCCATCGACAATCACCTTAACTTCCTTTTTACCATCGGATAGCGTGAACTCTTCCATTAGTTTCCTACCTTGACCTTTTTGAATTTAGTGACCATGTTGTACCGTTTCCGGGCCTCTTTTTGAATCTGTTTAGCTTTAACTTTTTCAATAACAGGTTTAATAGAGGTTCCCTTAGTCAGAACCTTGAAAGTTCGATCGGATTGACGTTCCAATTTATAGGAAACACCAAGTTCATCGGCTATTTCCTTAAATAAATTAACCTCAGACTCTTTCAAGATTGTTCCTGTTTCGGACCATCGAATTTTATATGTAACGTAACAAGGCATTTATTTGACTCCTTTAAATTTAATAAAAGTATACCAGTTTCAGACCCCAATGTCAATCAAGCAAAATCGCTCGAATACTGAAATCTGGCTTAACACCATTAGATACCTGTCGATTTACAGGAGTAGTTCCAACAAAATCGAAATCTCCGCACATGAAACGATCTAAATGTTTACACGCCTTTGGATCAGCTTTAGAGAACCGCCAAGCTGGACACGTACAGTACGCCCTATAGTCATTGCCAACCCGTATTTCATATTGTTTTTCAGTGGTATCACTATCGATTTGCGCCAATACTTTCATCATATTTGACCTGCTTTGATTTTTTGATTTTGATTGTACCTATCTCCGATTTCTACCCATTCCTCAGACGGTATATTACGGAGAATCACATACCAATCTTTAACTTTTGACTTACCTCCAAGGCTACTTAACCGATCTGCCCACCACTGTTCAACCTTATGCCTTTTCCAAAATTTATCGGCTCTTTGGACTTCATTTAAGGGCAGGTCAACAGTGATACGAATACGAGATTTATCAATCCCAAAAGAGCGTCCTGATGCTTCAATCCGACCTGTCAACATTTCTGGAACCTGACCCGTTAAAGGCTTTTTCAGAAGCCAAACCACATCAGGTCCCGCATGTTCTTCAGATGGTGAAACATTAGATTCTGAGGTCTTAAGGAAGCCATCATCAATGATTTTCTCAATATGCTCAATGCATGTGTAATGGTAGAAAATCATGATTAATCCAACAAAATTGCTCTTACGGCACCTGGACGAACATCAACCGCCGCTGCTTGCAATGCATCCGCAGTATTCAGATTCGCATCGGCCGCAAGAGCCAGAGCTGCACCCCGAAGTGTCGTATCTTCTAACATATCCATGTTCTGAAGACGGTCAATAAGCGTTTGAACCCTACGCATAGTCCGACCATCCAAAGTACCCTCAGCAGTGGCCTTTCTAACAGCCTCAGCCACTTCACGGGCTTCAGATCTAAGGCTGTTCATTGCCTCTACGGCCCAACTGAGGTACATATCATCAGAATTTCCATCAGGAGAGACAACACCAGACATTGAGGCTGCATAATAAATAACATTGAATCGGAACTTACTCCGAACTACCTCAGGGTCTGGATAATATGGCTCCAATTTATCCCAATATGCCGCATATCTCTCTAAATACTCAGCACGTTTCTCTGCATAACTTAAGACAAAGGAATCCGCTAACCTATAGAAATCCTTCTGTCTAGCCGACACAATGTCCTTCAGCCGATCAAAGTTCCCAAATGGCACGAAATAACTACCAGTCAGAATGAAATTAAATCCTAGGCGCTCGGCAGCTCCACGAGTTTGCCGTATAAGGACAAGAAATTCATTCTTATGTTTTGAATCCAAAAGTCGTTTCTTACCAAGTGTTGCAAACTCTGGAATTGAACCACTATCTATGTTCAAATCTCCGGCTTGGAGACGAGCCTCCATAGACCATACTCCCCCTTGGATTTGAACAAGAACACCCTTTTTCCACAAACCTTGAGCTTGAATTGGACTCACTACCGCAGGCTGATCTACCACGTAATTAATCGGTTTATCCGCAGAAACATTGGAATTCTCAAGATCGACCCGATTTAGTTCAGACTCTGTGACCGTATTAGAATTGAAACCACCTGTGCTAACCATGACATTGCTCCTTTAAAACAATTTATTGATTTATTCTACCATATTTTGGAATATTAAGTCAAGGACTAATTAAGATTGATGGACCGACTTTGAACCATCCGAACTCGATCCTGATGCAAAGAATCAAGATTAACTGGCTCCTCATCCTGAGCAAATTGACAACGCTCTTTAGCCCACATTCGAGATGCTTCAATATCTTCCCGGCGTAGCTTTGCGATTGGGGTAATCGTCAAAGCAGCGGCCTCAAGATACGCAGGCGTAACCTTGGTAGCATCGTCATTGAAAGCCTTAAACATGGAGGAATGCACCACATTCTCTATTTCAGCCCCAGAAAAGCCTCTGGTGACCTCACAGAGCCTTCCCATAGCAGCTTCCACCTCTTCAGACATCTGATTGTTCTTATTGAGGTGTATGCGGAGAATTTCGGCTCTATCCTTCTCAGTAGGCAAATCCACCCAAAACATAGAATCAAAACGTCGTAGCAACGCCGCTGGCAAACTGAGGGCTTCATTGGCTGTAGCAATGATGTAGATCAATTTATCCTTAGGACGTTCTTCCATCCATGTAAGTAACTGACCGAACACACGCTTGGTTACACCAGAATCCATGGTCCCAGAAGACTCTGCACCAGCCATACCCTTCTCAATCTCGTCAATCCATACGGCCGCAGGCGCAAGACTCTCAATCTGATCAAGAACCATTCTCATACGTTCTTCGGACTCACCCACCAAAGAGCCAAAAACCTTACCCATATCGAACCGAATCAAGGGTAATCCCCACTCTTTAGATAAGCACTTAGCAGCCAAAGATTTACCTGTTCCAGGTAATCCTAAGAGAAATAAACCCTTAGGCTGAGGTAGCCCAAACTCCTTGGCTTTTGGACTAAAAATAGCCTTTTCACGTTCAGAAAGCCATTTTTTGAGGTTATTCAACCCACCCACAGAAGAGAGATCTTCGGGATAAGGCCAGTACTCTAAGAAGCCAGATTTGGATAAAATCTTAGCTTTCTCATCCATAATGACATCAGCATCAATAGACGGTTTACCTGTCTCAGCGTTGGTTTTTACAACAGATAATGCTAAAGAAGATTCAATCTCATCTTCAGTCATTCCAGAAGCATTAGCGATTACTCGATCACGATGTTTCTCAGATTCCCAAGTAAAGCGATCCTTATAGCTATCTGCCAACATGTCCACAGTAGTGGTAATTTGCTCCATGTTAGGAAGAGAATACGTCAGTGTCTGAAAAAACCGTTCTAACTCAGGAGCTAGCTTAAACATGGGAGAAAGGATGATTACAGTGCGATGTGTCTCTTGAGCCTTCCAAGTGAAGTAAGAGTCCATAAATCGCTGAATGAGAACAGGGTTGGGGTTTTCCCCAATATAGGAATGATAGTTACAAAGAATGGAAACAGAATTATGTGAATGTCTCTTATCAATGTATTCAAAGACTTCATCAGGATCATCTCCTGCACCAGAAAGATCCCATCCAGTGGTTACTTTCCATTGATGACAAGAGATTCCACCATTGATAGAGGAACATACCTTTTCAATGCTGGTCATAGCCCGTTCAGGTTCAAGAGCAGTTATATAGAGGAGGGGATACCCAGCCCGGATGTAGTGAGACAGTTCTTCTTGGAATTGCATGATTTTGTTTGACCTAGCCTTTTTCTAAGATTTAAGGAAATTCTACACTAAAAACTTCCCTATGTCAAGTCTTAAGCCAAAAAGGATTTTATTGAAGAATACTATTGAGTCTCTCCGCCATTGTCTTACCAGCACTGAACGTACAACCATCCCAAGCCCAACCACATTTAAGACAACTATGGTGAGGAGCATCAGAAGTAGTTGAATCTTCAAAATGAACAACCCCAACTGAACCACACTGGGGACAACACTCAGCAGTTACAATACCATCCAGATCTTCGACTACCGAAAAAAACCTTTGGATTTCCATATGGGACCTCTTTTTAAGTTTTAACCTATTATAACTCAAACTAGGATTACATATATATATAATACCGAATCAGAACGCAATTGATAATTTATCTAACAAAGTGGATGGTATAATAGGTAACCTAAATAACTGAGGGAGAACCAATTACCCTCTCAGAGGAGATTTCAATTGAGAATAGCTTCATTTGACATAGAAACAACCGATTTAAAAGCAAATATGGGGATCATCCTATGTGCAAGTTTTCATGAAATTGTTCCACCTGGATACTATTCTAACCATCACGATACCCTAAATAAACCTTATACCATCAAATTAAAGATTGAGGACCCATTTGACCCAAACCCCGATAAAGAACTAGTAATTGCGATTAGAGACGAAGTAGAGAAATATAACGGGATTGTCACCTGGAATGGGAAGATGTTTGATGTTCCATTCCTTAATGCCCGGCTGATGTTCCACGGTGAGCGCCCAGTACGAGTACAGTTCCATATTGATGCTATGTATTATGCTGGAGGAATTTCCAATAGGATCGGTAGCCGACGACTCATCTCAGTTCAACAATTTTTAGGTATTGGGCATGATGAGGGAAAGACTCCATTGACTTGGGATACCTGGAAATCAGCGATGCGGGGTAGCCCCAAAGCAATGAAAGATGTAGTTAAACACTGTGAAATGGATGTCCTAGTATTGACTAGGGCTTATTGGGCGCTCCTACCTTATATAGCCAACATTCATCGATAGCCCCCCCTGGCCTTATTGCACCTTACCGTTATCTTTGATATACTTGTGTCAATTATCTACGGACTATGGTGTTTGGGAGGGGAGGAATGGAAAACTCCACTAAAGATAAAATACATCAATATGTAGCTACGTTTCTTGGTGATAAGATCGACACAGCAGCACTAAGTCGAAAGTTTGGGGTTACTCGGCAAAGAGTGTGGAGTATATTAGAATCAATCGGAGAAACTCGACATCAACGAGTTCCAAAGAAAGAAAAATTATGTGAAACCTGCAAAGTTAAAATCAGCAAAAATGCCCAATTTTGTCGGCTACATTCAAAAGGAACAACCCCTAAAATCTCAGGACAATTCTACACTTGTCGAATATGTAACCAATCAAAAGTATTAGAACAATTTGCTCGAAATGCTCAATACTCGTCTGGGTATGACACTCGTTGTCTGGCTTGTCGAGCCGAATGGCAAAGAGATTATCATCTAACTCAAAAAGGCAAACAAAGCCATTCGTTAGCTACTAAAACCCTCAATGATAAACACCCCGAAAGACAACGAGCATATTATCAAGTTTATCAAGCCCTTAAAAAGGGAATGATAATACGGTTACCATGCAGTCGATGTCAGAGTCCAAACTCTAAGGCAGTTCAGACAGATTACAATCATCCATTAAAAGTTATTTGGCTGTGTTCTTTATGTAAGCATAGAAATCCAGTTCCTCTCACATCCTATGAGCCTGATGTCTTTGAAGAACATTTCAGAACATTTATCAATGCAACAACGAAAGACACACGATGGTCCAGTAAATGGATAAAAATCTTAAAAAATTTCTACCAAGTTTCTAATTTAACCGAAGAAATCCTATATCGTTCATTAGATCCTAAAGAAAAAATTAAGGGACTTGGAACCTCATATAAGAAATTAATAGTACAATTTTTACACTTCCAAATAGAGATTTCCGATTCTTAAAAATTCCTTATTGACTTACAGTTCTCAACCTGCTAGACTCTCACTATTGGTTCGATTTCACAATCAAAATTCAAAAGGAGAAAATGGAATGATCAAGGTTGAGTTGTCCGATGCCGAGTGCAGGTACATACAAGAACTCGTAAGCAGAGAAGTCAAACGGTTAGAGCCTAAAATCAATGCTGAGTGTTCAAATGCAAACCGCAACCGTTACCACTGTGCTTCAGGCATTTCTACCATGTTAGCGAACATCAAAAAAATCTAACTTTATAAGGATGGTATCAATGAGCTCCCAAGGTGAAAATCCAGATTTCGATCAAATCCCCGACGAATTACTTCCCAATGAATTCGTCGTTGAAAACAGTGAAGGTTGGGAATTAGCGATCATCAATAAGATGAAGCGTGATGCGATAGAGAAGATTGGCTTCGATCCCGCTAACATGTCCAGAGATGAAACCCGGCACTTAGTATCTTCCTTCTATGCCATTCAAGACCAACGTATTGCTGTCGCTGGACGAGCTCGTGGTCTGGAAAAGAATGGTACTCCAACAGCCATGTTGGACTTTGCTATGGGTGGGTTCCTTAACACTGAGGAAAATATAAAGAAACTCCTTGCTGTGTATTCTGCCTATCAGCCAATTGGACAATGGGCTGAATCGATTCCCTTTATCGGACCCATTATTTCCGCAGGATTAATTGGACAGATCGACATTGAAAAGGCGCATACAGCAGGAGCTATATGGCGATTCGGTGGCTATGACCCAACTATGTCTTGGCTTGGAAAGGCAAAAGCTACGGAACTTGTGAATGAAGTTATCCCTGGACGTGGTGCTACCGAAGTAACACATGAACAAATTGTAGAGATTGCCACTAAAGCCAACTTAAAGGCCGAAAACTTAAATCGAATGGCTTTATCCCTTGTTAAGACGAAAGAAGAAGCAGAAGACGATTCCACTGCTGTCCCTAAAGTCACTAAGGCAAACCTAATTAAAGTGGTGTCTCGGCGGCCTTGGAACGCTGACCTGAAGGTCATCTTTTGGAAGATTGGCGAAAGCTTTAAGATCAATTCCAAAAAATTGGCTACCAAGAGC
>Ga0208179_1000579_pt1 | contig 22652 bp, 40 predicted proteins | sample Malvired_Geostar_FD_184238 | JGI IMG/M metagenome (GOLD analysis project Ga0208179, IMG submission 184238) | Marine viral communities from the Global Malaspina Expedition - Malaspina viral metaG DeepMed_Geostar (SPAdes) (version 2) | ecosystem: Environmental > Aquatic > Marine > Oceanic | place... | reverse complement strand
TCGCTCCATTAATGTTAGCTCCCTGGCTAGTCACTATGGTGAAAGCCATACCACCTGCAGACGAAGGCACCTTTTCTAATCTATACGATAGACCTTGTTCAGTAGCTATAAGCTTAAAGAGTTCTACATCTTCAACTTTTAACTGAGTCCTAATTTTGTATGTAACGTAACAGGGCATAATTTCCCACTTCCTTCTAATATGTTAATAGTATAACAGATTTAACTTTCCAAGTCAAGTTTAATCCAACAAGATAGCTCTAATTACAAAACCTTGTGGCTCAACTACCGGATTATTAGGCACAGAACCGATGTAATCTGCCCCATCACACATAAACCGGACTAAGTGCTTACACGACTTAGGATTACATTTTGAAAATTTCCATGCCGAACACGTGCAATAAGCCCGAAAATCCCTACCTACTCTAATTTCATACACCTTATCGGTGTTATCACTTTCTACTTGCGCCAATACTTTCATAACCATTTTAATTCACTTCTTATTACTTAATTGTTTTACCGTTAAATGTTGACTATTTCCTTGACGTACCGCATCACGATAGTCGTACCTATCTTTAATCTCTTTCCATTCATTTGATGGAATAGTACGTTCAAGCACGTACCAATCTTTAACCTTAGAACTTCCGCCAGCAAGTTCCATAACTTTTAGCCACCAATCAGGAGTATTATGTTTCTTAAAAAACTTATCGGCTCGTTTAACTTCACTAGCTGGAACCTCAACAGTAAATTCCACTCTAGATTTATCAATTGTTACCGGCACTAACGACCCTGAGATATTCATCGTACCAGTTGAAAGAAGCATCTTTGGGCCTTTTCCTGTTAATCGCTTCTTAAATAGCCACACGACATGTGGCCCTTTTAGTTCATTTTCATCTACTGGGGGCTGTCCTGTTTTAGCCCCCTCTAGATACTCAGAACTAATTTGTATCCCTTCATCAGTCTCTTGGAAGTACGAGGGTGGGTATACGTTAGCTTCACATAACTTCAAATACCCAGCCTCGATTATCTTCTCCAGATGTTCTACACATGTGTAATGATAGAAAATCATGATTAATCCAACAAAATCGCACGTACTGATTCTACTTCTACATCGATAGCTGCTGCTTCAAGTGCCGCTGCATTACCTATAGACGCATCAGCAGCCAATGCCAAAGCTGCATTACGTAGATTGGGGTCTTCCAGCATATCCATATTCTGAAGCCTATCGATTAGCGTCTGGACTCGACGCATAGTCCTACCGTCCAAATTGCCCTCAGAAGTAGCTTTACGAATCGTACTAGCAACTTCACGAGCCTCAGACCGAAGACCATTCATAGAATCTACAACCCATTTAAGATATAGGTCATCAGAGTTACCTGTAGCCGTCATCGTGCCAGACATAGAAGCTACATAATAGATAGCTTGCATACTGAACTTACTACGAACATATTCTGGTTCAGGATAGTAAGGGTCTAGCTTGTCCCAGTATTCTGCATACTGTTCAAGATATTCAGCCCTACGCTCCGTATAACCTTCAATAAACCGACTAACTTTCAGGTCAAAAGTTTCTTGCTGACGTTCAATGACAGCCTTCAAACGGTCAAAGTTACCAAATGGAACAAAGTATGAACCAGTCAAGACAAAGCCAAAACCCAACCGCTCAGCGGCAGAACGAGCCTTACCTATGATATTCAAAAACTCATTCTTATACTTAGCATCAAGCAAACGCTTCTTACCAAGCAACGCAAACCCTGGAACCTGATTAACACCCATATTCAAATCATCAGCGGTAAGACGAGTCTCCATAGACCAAACACCGCCCTGAATCTGAACAAGGACACCTTTACGCCATAATCCTTGAGTAGTCTTATTAGTTGAACCTATCAATAAATCTTGAGTTGCAGTAGCCATATCACCATTTGTAGAATATGAATCAACTTCAATATTATCGACCAAATCTGTACCTTTAGAATCCCATGTAGACATTTTTTATACCTTCCTTTGTTTTTTTATCGTAAGACTATTATACCATATCATCTAGTACTTTGTCAATACCTTAGTTTAAATTGATTGTACGAACTATAGACCTGTTAAGAGATTTCAAATCTATCTGTTCTTCTTCCTGAGCGAACTCACATCGCTCCCTAGCCCACGCACGTGACATTTCAATGTCCTCTTTACGTAGCTGAGCAAGAGGTACTATTTTCTGAGCAGAAGTCATGAGATGATCAATTGAAACCCTCTCTTCATCAGCATTAAACGCCGTAAACATTGCTGAATGGACGATACGTTCAATCTCAGCCCCTGAAAAGCCTACAGTAATATCAACAACTTTACTCAATACTTCCTCAAGCTCGTCAGACATCTGATTGTTTTTAATTAGGTGAATACGCAAAATCTCCTTTCTATCAGAGGTAGTTGGCAAATCTACCCAAAACAACGCATCAAACCTACGCAACAACGCTGCAGGAAGACTTAATGCCTCATTGGCAGTTGCAAGCACATAGACGAGTTTGTCCTTAGGACGTTCTTCCATCCACGTAAGTAGTTGCCCAAATACTCTTTTAGTAACACCAGAATCCAAACTACCAGAAGAATCCGCACCCGCCATACCCTTTTCAATCTCATCAATCCACATCACCGCAGGTGCAAGACTTTCAATCTGAGCAAGAATCATACGCATACGTTCTTCAGACTGTCCTACTAAAGAACCAAACACCTTACCCAAATCAAACCTAATTAAAGGCAAGCCCCATTCACGAGACAAACATTTAGCTGCTAAAGATTTCCCAGTGCCTGGAGGGCCAAGCAAGAACAAACCTTTAGGATTAGGAAGTCCAAATTCTTTAGCTTTAGGACTAAGAACGGCCTTTTTACGCTCGTTCAACCAAACTTTCAAATTACCAAGACCACCAACAGACGAAAGATCATCTGGATAAGGCCAATACTCTAAGTAACCAGTTTTTTCCAGAATCTTAGCCTTTTCTTCCATAACAATGTCAGGGTCAATTTTAGCTTCATTCGTATTCATTTTAGACTTAACAATGGACAAAGCTAAAGAAGATTCAACTTCATCTTCAGTCATACCAGAAGCATTAGCTATAGTCCTACTACGATGCTCTGGAGTCTCCCAAGTGAATACATCTTTATAGCCTTCGGCTATTCCATCCACAATAGTAGTAATCTGCTCTTCGTTAGGCAGAGTATAGGAAAGAGTTTGAACAAACCGCTCTAACTCTGGGGCTATCTTATAGATAGGCGACAGAATAATAACTGTACGATGCTTGTCCTGAGACTTCCACCTAGAATAAGCATCAATGAAAGACTGTACACGTACAGGATCCGGATTCTCACCTATAAACGCATGGTAATTACAAAGAATAGCTACAGAGTTGTTAGGATACTGGTCAATACTAGCGAAAACCTCGTCAGGGTCATCTCCACGTCCAGTAGTGTCCCAACCATTAGTAACTTTCCAAGTATGGCAAGATAGCCCACCGTTAATGCCTTCGCAAACCTTTTCAATAGCACTAGCGGCTCGTGCAGGCTCTAATGCTGTTATGTACAGCAGAGGGTACCCCGCTCGAATGTAAGAATTTAGTTCATCCTGAAAGTTCATGACTGATATACTCCTTTATTTGTATGCTATAAGTATACCATATCTAAATTCCCAAGTCAAGCACTATTTGTATAAATTATGCCAAAATACTATTCAATCTTTCTAATGGTGATGTTCCGGCTGAATAAGTACATCCATCCCATTTCCAATCACACCGGAGACATCTATGAGGAAAATCAGGAGTTGAATTGATATCGTCAAAATGCACAACTCCTATGGACCCACATTGAGGGCAACATTCATACTCCTCTACACCATCTGTAGCTTCATTCACTGAAAAAATCGTCTTAGCCATCATTCCTCCATACTCTAGGAGTATACGTAATATACAAAGAACACTTTTTGTAATAGAATACCTAACTCAATATATATATTTAACGCACTTGATAATTTCTTCAGAAAGTTAGATGATATATCAAGTACATACAAGGATAGATAGGAGATTGTATGAGAATAGCTTCATTCGACATAGAGACTACAGATCTGAAAGCGAACATGGGCATAATTCTATGTGCAAGTTTTCATGAAATTGTTCCACCTGGATACTATTCTAACCATCATGATACCCTAAATAAGCCTTATACCATTAAATTAAAGATTGATGACCCATTTGACCCAAACCCCGATAAAGAGCTAGTAATCGCACTTAGAGATGAAATAGAGAAGTATAACGGCATAGTCACTTGGAATGGAAAGATGTTTGATGTCCCCTTCCTGAATGCTCGTTTAATGTTCCACGGAGAGCGTCCTGTCCGAATACAATTCCATATTGATGCCATGTACTATGCTGGAGGAATCTCTAATAGGATTGGTAGCCGACGACTTATCTCTGTTCAGCAATTTCTAGGTATTAATCCTGAAGAGGGTAAGACACCACTAACTTGGGATACCTGGAAATCAGCCATGCGTGGCAGTCCCAAAGCAATGAAAGATGTAGTTAAACACTGTGAGATGGATGTACTAGTACTCACTAGAGCATATTGGGCCTTACTCCCTTATATAGCTAATATACACCGATAATTATTGCAAGTCTAGTTTACTCTTGTTATAATGATAGGAGGAAGCACTTTTAGCAAGGAATAGCGGTATGACTCAATTAAGTATTAGAAAGCAACTACAGCTGTACTTAAATGAACATCCAAGTGGAAAAATTAATACAGCCATACTAAGTAAGCAATTAGAAGTCTCTAGACAACATATATGTAAAACTTTAGATAACTTAGGTGAAATTAGACATCACCGTACTCCTAAGGTCGTAAAATGCTGTCCTAAATGCGAAACAGTTATAAGTACTAAGGCTACATTTTGTCGTTCCCATGCTCGACTTATTGAAAAATATAAAGGGAAACACTATCTTTGCAAAATATGTGGAAAATATAGACTCTTAGAACATTTTGCTAAAAGTAAAATTGCATCTTCCGGCTACGAAACTAGATGTTTAGATTGTAGAGCTAAATGGCAAAGAGAATATTACCGTACTGAGCGGGGACGACAAAGCCATAGTCATGCAACACGTTCTTTAGCCCAAAAACATCCAGAACGTCAAAGAGCGTACTATCAGGTATATAAAGCTCTACAAAGCGGCACACTAACTAAAGAAGTATGTTTTAGATGTAACTCTGAAGATACTCAAGCAATACACTCTGACTATAATCAACCCTTTAATATAACTTGGTCATGTTTAACATGTCGTAATTTTGTACCAATAGCTAAAATAACTTATGTGCCACATCCTATAGAAGAAGGATTTAGAATCTTTACTAAAACTAAAACCGCACATACTAATAGTTTTGGTAAATGGATGCAAATTCTTAAGCAGCATTACAATACTCAAGAGATAACTAGCCAAATTTTTGTTTCCTCTATTAAAGAATATAAGTACATCAAAGGACTAGGAAAACACTATAAAAATTTAGCATCCCAGTACGCCGAAGAACTCCTACTTAAATTACTACCATAAATCGCTTGACTTGGCCTTTTGCAGATGGTATACTGCTTGCATAGGTTCAAAGGATTGAACCAAATTTGTAGAGTCCAAGTGACTATAAAAGCAAGGAGTTCAGATTATGGTAGACATAAGGTCAGGTCGAGAATGGATTTCAGATCCAGAGGATGAGGATAGTTTAGACTACTCTGATTTACGCACTTTCCAACTCCAATTAGTAAAGCGCATCACCAAAGATGCGTTCGAAAAAGCCGGAGCTAGTCCTACGGATATGTCCAAGGACGAAATTCGGTTTATGGTGGCTTCATATTACGGAGTACAAGAACTCCGAAAATTGCTAAACAACCGAGTTTCAGCCCTCTCTAAGCGTGATGACCCAGCTACGATGTTTGACTTCATTTTCAATGGAGTTGACATTACGGAAAAGAATATCAAGAAATTCTTGGCTGTTGCATCAGCTACCCATCCTATTGGGCAATGGGCAGAATCTATTCGTGGGATTGGACCGGTGATATCCGCTGGGTTCTTGGCCCATATAGATATAACAAAGGCTCCTACCGTAGGTCATATCTGGCGGTTCGCTGGAATGGATCCTACGCTAGAATGGCTAGGCAAAGAGAAAGCTACCGCATTGGTAAATAGTGTCCTACCTCGTGGCGCAACCTTAACAGATGAACAGTTTGTAGAGGTAGCAAACTTGGCAAATCGTCGTGCTGACGTATTGATGACCCAAGTGCAAAACTTTGCCGAATCTACGAAGAAGGGGTCATACCTCACCAAAGAGAATGTCATTAAGACATTGTCCAAACGTCCGTACAATGCTGACCTAAAACTCATCTGTTGGAAAGCCGGGGAATCGTTTGTAAAAACCTCGAATCACCCCCAGGATATATACGGTCACGTATATGCAGCACGTAAGGTACTGGAAATCCAACAGAATGAAGCTGGTGCATACAAGGAACAAGCAGATGCAAAAGCTAGTAAAGTTGGACGCTCCACCGATGCGTACAAGTCCTATAGCATTGGACAACTACCGCCAGCACACATTCATGCTCGTGCCAAGCGGTATGCGGTAAAACTATTCTTGGCTCACTGGCACCACGTAGCCTTTGAACTTGAGTATGGTACTCCGCCACCGAAGCCCTACATCCTGAATCAAGAAGGACATACTCACTACATAGCCCCACCGAATTGGCCTATGGAGAATGGTGTATATGTCCCTAAAAAGAGCGGGCGTAAAACCGGAAAGTAAGGCTTATTGCGGCTACCTCATCGAAAGATGAGGTAGCCTTAAAGGTATAAATATGGTTGATTCTCCTAAAATAAATCCTCTATATAGGTGTCCAAGAGGCCACACATTCTCTACGGACGCACCTATGATTATAGCTGTAGATGATGACCCTGATTATAATTCAGGAGTGATTTGTCCTTATTGCTACGTGGATTGGTTTAAATTAAATATGAATGCTGAAGAAGTAACTCGTAAATGAATCATTTATCAAGGTATTGACAAAGTACTGTAGAATATGGTATAATACACTTAGGTAAAAATATAGTGAGGGGAAGGTGAAAAGGTTAAAAACTCAAAGGAAGGTTAATTATGGCGAATAAATTTCAAATCAAATCAAATCGATTAGCGGTTCATGAAAGTTCCTCTGGAGACTGGCTTCATAGTGCGTCCATGCCTATATTACTATGTGGCAGTGGTACTGCCCAGGTAAATAGAGTATGGGGAACAATGGAACGGCTTAGTGACGTTGGGTGTCTAGATAGAGTTCAAAGTGCTCTACTATATGACATCAATAATGACACCACTAGGCGAATTACTAATAAGGGACGACGAATGAAATCGTCTCTAGGTACTGAGATATATTTTCCTCAGTTCATTCCCACTGATACAGGTTTCCACCGTGATCCTTATGGATATGTTCCATATTCAGGAACATTGTTCGAAGAACAAGAACAAGTTGTTGAAGAGATTGGAGAACGTGCAGACCAATTAGGTACCCCACCCCAACTAATAGTTCACTTCATGGGATTTGGTTCACATTGTCTATTAGGTGCAATTTTACATAATCGCCTAAAGAATCGTTTTCCACTAGCTAAAAGTTTAGTTATTCTTGATATTCCACGAGAAGCCGCCCTTCATGAACAAATGGCGGATGTGTGGGATGAAATGATGGAACTATTGCCAGATGAAAAATTCCTGGTAACTGATGACCGCATAGGTGACCCCTTTGTAACAGACCATAAATTGGCTTGTGCATTAGCTACTATTGAAGCGTCATCCCAATCCGGTGTACAAAGTGGCCCTACCCTAACAGATGTATTTGCTAGTCTTACGAAAGGCAAGTTAGGGCCATGGTTAGGTATAAGTAGCATTAATGCTTATCGTTTGCCGGTAAAAAAGGTATGGAGTGCTATACCCCCATTCCGTCGTACACGATTAGTACGTGGGAAAGCAGATGAGCTAACGATGCTAGGTATCCGTGCAGCTAAGGATACGCTAAAAAGTCAGTTTGATTTAGCTAATTATAATGACCATGAGAATCGTGCCAGAAGCATGATTTTCTGTAGTGTTCCATTAAAGATGGATGAAATCCCAGTATTAGAAGCTAAAGTTCAACATGCCCTAGACAATGAGGGTTTCTTTAAAGAAAATCCTTATGCAAGCTTTAGTGTAGCTTCTGCGAATATGCCAAGTAGTGCTTCAGTCCGATACATTCCTAATCTACCAGTACGTCATAGACTACTTACTAGGTTACTGATACATACCGTAGGACATATCTGGACAGCGATTAAGCTAGGTTGTATATCAATCTATGGTAAAGATGGTCATACCCCTTATCTCCATTGTGTGCGCCTCTACCCGCTTACAGATATCAATAATCCAAAGGTGGATATTGAAAGTCTCCGGTCTGTTCTCTACGACAACACTTCAACAATTCAAAAGGAAGTAGTTGTAGAACCAGAAATCTATACCAATGGTGAAGCTGTTGAAGTGGGAGCAAGATAAGACTTGACTTCAAGATACCCAATCTGGTATACTAATAGCAGTGAACAAAACTATATAAAGGAGCATAATATGCTATCACACAGGAATCCGTTCATCCGCCCCATGTTTTCAAATCTACTTGAGGAATTTCTCTCCCCAAGTTCAGGGAGAACTACCAGTTATCGAAACTCTCGATACGCACACATGCCGTCAGTGTTTGATGTTGTCCAAAAAGTAGACGACGAAAATAACACAGTAGTGACCCGTATGCTTGTCCCAGGAATCTCAACAGAACAAGTTGATGTATCTGTTGATGGCTCTATTGTTTCTGTAGTCATTAATGTAGATAAAGAAAAATCTGAGGAATTTGTTACGCAGATTTATTCAGACCATACACAAAAGTCATTTCAAATGTCTACTGACTATGACGTAGAACAAACACAGGTAGAGTTAACCGATGGGGTTCTAACACTTACTACTCCACGAGTCATTAAGGTTGACCAAACAGTCAAACTACCTATAAATACTAAGGCTGAAAAGTCCAAGCCTAAGCTTGGAAAATAAAGCTAATTAATTTCCCCCGAAGGCGGAAGCCGACGACTCCTGTTCGGATTGATGAATATATGACGAAGCCTAGGGGGAATAATCATAGAGGATTGTCGAAAAAACTTGAAAGTATCAAGTCCTCGAATGAATCAAGGGCTATGAACAAGTACCATGCTACTCAAATGAATCACTATCAGCAACAGTAACAATCTATTGAAATGAATTAAATTAAAAGAAGGTGCAGGATGCAAGATTCAGAAGACATATTCAAGGGCAAATGGTTTCATACATACAATGACACAAAAGAAGATCCTTGTTATCAAGGTAAGGTTATACAGTTCTTCCCCCCTAATTACATTTTAACTAGGGTAATAAGTCGCTTCGGAGGATTCTCAGAAGGCCAGAAAATGTTAAAAATAACTAACGATTTTTCTTTCTTCCGTACTCAAGAAACTATGGAAACTGATCTTGAACCAAAATTGGTGAATTATTTCGTGGACGCAATGCAAAATGAGGTCAAAAGCGAAATCTAAAGTAAACCAACGAGGGGTAGAGTACCAAGCACCGAGAGTGAACCATCATGATGCTACTTATATTATCAATATCAATTTTAGGATGCCTCTTTGTCTATTGGCTTCTATGTATTCTAATTACAATTTGTTGGAAACTACTTAAATTCATGATATTATTACCTTATAGGATACTCTTCCCAGCACCAATAACAGTACGAGATTATTATGCAGAAGATGAATCAGCTATATGGTTAAAAGATGAAAAAGGTAGATATTTTCGGTATGATTTAAGTAATCCATTTGATGATAAACAGATGGATGACTTTAATGAATTTTACAGGGATTACTTAGCGGAGAAAGAGTTACAAAGGATGAAGGAGAAGGTAAATGTTTAAATGGTTTGGTGGGAAACAGGCAGAGGCTCCATCTTCAGAGTGGAAACAGGCAGCAAAGGATATAGAAACAACGTTTGAAAATAAAATAGTTGGTCTGCAAAATGCTGCTAATGTCTTAAAGACGGAAATCAATACTGCACAACATAACATGGAATTACTACTAGAAGTTACTACACGAGCAACTAAAGATGAACGGACTGCTATTGCTACATCATCTTTACAAACATTAAACAAGATGGAAATGTTTCTAAAGAAAGTAGTTAATTCGACCTACCCCCTATACAAATAGAACAGTACTTAAATGTTTGAATATCTTTGTAAAGTAACTCGTGTCGTTGATGGAGATACCATTGACGTGAATATCGACTTAGGATTCAGTATCTGGCATAAAGCACGTGTGCGTATGTTAGGTATTGATACTCCTGAGAGCCGCACAAGGAACAAAGAAGAAAAGGTACTTGGCTTAGCTGCGAAAGCTAGGCTAAAAGAACTTCTTAAAAGTCAAAAAGTTTCTATCCTATGTACCAAAGAAAAAGGTAAATTTGGAAGAGTATTAGCTGACGTAAGAGTTAACGATAAAAGTATAAATCTTCAATTAATAGACGAAGGTCATGCCCGTGAATATCACGGGGGTAAAAAAATCCCATGGGTATAAAGGAATAAAATGCGTAGACTAACACCACAACAATACAATTGGACCCCATCAAGAGAACGACTACATGAATTAGCTGATTTAGTCACAGAACAAGGTGGGGTCATACCTGATGATTTTGATATCGATGCCATACATTGGGTCACTGATAGAATAGGTATCACAGATTTCGAAGGATGTTCCGAAGCTGTAGTACGTGGATATCTAGTGATAAATGTGGCAGGTGAGTTAGATTCTAGTGCTCAAGTGCAAGCAGATATCAATCCTCATTCAAATAATGTAAAACCGATTTTAAATAAACTAGCTAAGTTAATAGATAAAACCATGACAGATGATGATACCACCAAGGTGGTAGTACATTGTGCTATGGGAATGGAACGAAGCCCACTAACAGTGGTGTGGTACTTGCATAACTACCAGGATATGTCACTAGATGAAGCTTATAAAATAGTACAAACTGCTCGTCCTGTAGCAGTTGATAGACGATACTGGATTAAAGAATAAATGGGAAAGAAGATAGAAGCTACTTGTCCTATTTGTAAGACAATAAGGATTGTTCAACGAAAGAATCAATACGAATCAACTATGGTTCTTTGTCGTCCTTGTGCTTTACAACAATTTAAAATAATTAACTCTAGGGATAGGTAGTGACAGGAGAATATCGATGTTTAGACTCACGCAGCTATTTATCGATATATTATCCACATTACATTTATTGCCTAAATGCCAGTTGATACATGATTCAAAAATCTTAAAATTAACTAATGCTCTGGATAAAAATAAGAAAGAACTTATTAAGATAAAACAAGAATTACAAGCAACAACATTAAATCTAAAAGCAGTAACTGGAACAAATAAAAAACTAACAGTCGATAATGACAAATTAAATGATAGTTATAAAAATATATTTCTAGCAGAACGAATGGCTAAAGAAGATTTAGCTAAGGTTACTAGGCAACTAATGGAAACCAGCATAGGACTAGAAACCGCTAGTCTAGAAAATATTCAGCTACAATTCCAACTAGAGGAAGCTAGGGAACAAGATTAACATGCCAAAACTTGGTGATGAAATATACGGGAAAGAGATTAGCAAATCAGCACGTACTAAGTACATATGGGTTATCTGTAAAATTTGTAATAATGAAAGATGGTCCCCTAAGGGAACTGCCTATCAAGGTTTATCCAGACAATGTCAAAGTTGCAATCTTAAAAATGCTAAAACCTTTCGAATAAATCCCGCAAAAGCCATGAAAGAAGGACGAATCTAATAATGACTAAAACATTACTTGATGATGCAAAAGTGTATACTACAACTCCAGATACGATAGATGTAAAACTATATTTTATAGATTCTAATATCTCATGGACACCTAATGCGGATCGTATAAAAATTAAAGAAGTAAGATTCCGTGTAGTCGGCAAATCCATGGGAGTTAATCGCTGGCGACCTCATCTAATTCAGTATAAAGACGCACTGCCTGTACAAGATAAAAAAACATTCAACATAATGTTAAAAGCATTACAGGAAGCAATAGCTAAAGCAATTCGATGCGAATGCGCCATTATTACTGAAGACTTGCTCGATAACATAAGTGGAGATTTTAATGGCTAATACTAGAGAAATTATTCCCTATGCCTGTGCTTGTGGCATAACAATATCCGATAGGAGTAAAAGTTTAAAACAACATTTAAGTACTAAAAGACATTTAAATAAGGTTGATGCATGTCCTCCACATTACTGGGCAATTGCTTCTGCAAATGGCCCAACAAGTGCAGGTACTTGTTCCAAATGTGGAGCTACTAAACGTTTTGATAATTCTCTTAATACAGGTGGAGGATGGTTCCTCCAAATGGCAGATGAAAAGGCCACAAAAGAAAATCAAGAAATAAAAGAACTCGAAAGACTCGTTACGTAATATGCTGTAGTGAGGGAAATATGCTGTCAGTTAAAGAAGTACATGACAAAGTTCTTTATCCGGTAGTTAGAGTTAGATCTGGGAATGCTGGTGGGAGCGGAGTAATCATCTATAGCCAACCAGACCCCAAAGATGAAACCCGCTACATTAATATTGCTCTAACTTGTCAACATGTAGTAGACGGCGCAATCAAGATTAGAGATGAATTTGATCCTGTCTTAAAACAGCAAAAAAAGACAGATTACTTTGAAGAAGTATCCGTAGAAATATTCGACTATGACGGTAGTGAACTCATTTCAAGCAATGCTACTCAAGCTGAAATCATCGCTTATGACAAACACCATGATATAGCAGCAGTTCGTCTTAGGAATCCCAGGAAGGTAGAGTTCGTATCCACCGTAATACCAAAAGACCAAATCCCAACCATGCAGATATGGGATCCAGCTATAACATGTGGATGCAGTCTTTTACATGACCCGTTTCCAAATCCAGGTAATTTGACCTATCTAAGAGAAATAATCGAACAAAAAAGTTACCTTATGGCAAACGCTCCGTCCATCTTCGGCAATTCTGGCGGTGGACTATTTCATGGAGATACTGGACACTTGCTAGGTTTAACTAGTCGTGTAACAGTCACCCAATTAGGATTTGGACTAGACGTTCAGACTTGGATGAATTTCAGTACCCACCCAGACCGCCTATATGAGTTTTTCGAACACCAAGAGCTTCAATTTATATATGAATCAGACGACGACTACTGGTCTGCTATGGAACGCCGAGAAGCAAAACGTAAACATGCCCTGCGTTCTGTATTATTTGAGGAACCCGAAGCACCTGTAAATCCATCTATAGACGGATAAAGCTAGGTAATTCAGGAGTAATTATGCCTGTGTATGATAAAGGACGGACAGAGCCTGATGCGGCTCAATATCCAGACCAAGTTTGCATTGTCCTAAAAGCTTTTCAAACTAAACAGGGAGATGGACAAGTAGGACAATCAGGGGCATTAACCATAGAAAACGTTGGAATGACTGCTTATTTACCTATCTATACCAACTATCAACAAGCAATGGCGGAGCATCCAGAGGCTCATATCTATGTAATGAGTCTAATAGAGTTCAAACAAGAACTAGGAATACCAATATAAAATACTGAAGTGGGGTGGAATTATGGGAGCCGAATTTAGTCATATTGGAGTTAGTGAGCGTACAGAAGCATTAAATACAATCGTAGACCATGTAGATACCATGCATCTTCCTGAAACTATAGACCGAGTACTACATAATCTTCTACATAAACAGATGCTACATACTATAGAAGATATTGCAAATAAACTAATACACGGTGGCTACGTTATAGACCAAATCAAAAATCTAGCTCACGAGCTATCACTGATTCCAGAAGAACCCCTTGACAGCTCCTCACCAAATGTGTTATAATAAGTAGACACATTAAGTGAGGAGTTTTAAATGAAGGATAAACTAATTGAATCTATTTTCACTCAATTAGGTTGCCAAGAAGAACAGACCAAAGTCATTATTGCAACTATGTTAAGTGATATTGAACTATTTGATAAGAAACAACATGATTACGGGCCGGGAAATATAGCTAAATTTGGAGAATATGGTGTCCTGGTACGCACAAACGATAAGTTGGAACGCCTGATTAATCTCTCCAAACGTGATGAAGAACCGATAAATGAATCTGTCATTGACACATGGCAGGATTTAAGCATCTATGGAGCTATAGCTCGTGCAGTACGAAATAACGAATGGTACTCCCAATAGGAACGAAATGAAATATAAAGTTATTACAGAAATAGAAATCACCATTGATGGTGGTACAGAAAAAACTAGAAATAAATTAGCAAATGAGATGACTTCAGCCGCAATTCTAGAAGGTTTTACGGCATGGGACGCTGATTATAGTGGAATGATGGGTACATTAGACCCTGATGGAGCATGTGCCTGTCATGACGGTTGGGTCTTAGGTGCAGAATTTGATACACCCTGTACAAAATGTAATGGTGATGGACGAAAGATAAAAAGTCTATCCTATGAAAATTATCAATATAAAATTAAAAGAGTAAGTCGAATCAATGAAAAATCTTAATCTATCGTTATTTAGTGGTGCGGGTGGTTTAGACATAGGACTACAGCAAGCAGGTTTTAAAACCCTTAGATATATCGAAATTGATAAAACTTGTATAAATACACTCCAATTAAATGTCCCCAGTTTAAACCCGTCATATGCGGCACAATCAGATAATTTCCGAGTTCTGTTAAATGATGTAACGCAATACACCGGAAATACTAATTCCTCATACGACTTAGTATCTGGCGGTCCCCCTTGTCAATCTTTTAGCACAGCTGGTAAACGTGAAGCCTTAGAAGATTCACGTGGAAATCTAATGCTAGAATTTATCCGTATTGTTGATGAAGTACGTCCACGTTTTTTTATAATGGAAAATGTTCGTGGATTAACATCAGCTAAATTACCGGATAAACCAGCAGGTAGCGTTTTAAATGAAGCAATACTGCCCAAATTCATAGATATGGACTATGAATTATCAATCGGCCTCGTAAATGCTTTAGATTATGGTATTCCTCAAGATAGAAAACGATTCTTCATAATAGGTAGTCGTAACCATGAATTCAATACATGGCCTGAACATCTACCTATTGAGCAGCTAATACCCCCTACACACGGGCCAATAACAGACATACCATATCTAGTACTTAAAGATGCTATCTCCGATTTACAAGAATGTAAGAATGAAGAGCCAGAATATACTCCCTATGCAAAACATAGAGCCAATATTTATGACCGAATACCACCTGGAAAAAACTGGCGTTTCTTTGTTAACTCCCCGCAATATGCTCCTGACTTTGTTAAGTACCTAATGGGTGGAGCTTATGAGTCTAGTGGGGGCCGTGTGGGCTTCTGGAGACGTTTATCATGGGATAAATGGTCCCCTACGCTAACTACGAGTCCACTACAAAAAGCTACAGGATTCTGTCATCCAGATGAAGCTAGACCGCTAAGTGTACAAGAATACGCACGTATTCAAGGATTTCCAGATACTTGGAAGTTTGCCGGTAACACTCGCTTAAAGTATCGTCAAATAGGAAATGCCGTACCAATTAAACTAGGTGAGGTTATAGGAAAAGCATTAATAAATATATAAAGGGAAGGTGGAGTGATGGCATCATTATATGGGAACTGTACTCTAGCATGTAAAGATAAACGAAATTGTTGGCACGTAGAATGTAAAATTCTACGAATATTTACCAGCGGTAAGTTCTTAGTTGAAAACAGAGCGGGATATGTAATAGCGGCTGTTCCAGCAAATTTAGAATTTACTGAGACAGAACAAGAAAAATTTAAAGACTATGATTTATATGCGACAGAAGAAGACTTAATCTCAATTGAAGGGTACCAACTCTTCATGCAAGGCACTCAAAATAATCATAGGAGTAAAGCGTACCACTAACCCGAATGAGTCAGAAGCAGTGAGAGTTCCACATCCTTGAAATGAATAAAAGAATAAGGAGATGACCATGGCACACCCTAAACGAGTTGGACACCTAGTATTAAATGTGAAGAATATCAGAGCTTCAACGTTGTTCTATACCGAAGTATTGGGATTCGACATATCGTTAAAACGAGAACAAGAAGGATCTTGGATGGGAACATTTCTAACGTGCGGCAAAATTCATCATGATTTAGCATTATTCCAAGCTGAAGAAGATGCCGCTCCTGTACAAAAAGGTGGTTTGGGCTTGAATCACATGGCTCTACAGGTAGAAGATTTTGAAATGCTAACAGAGTATTTCCATAAATTAGATGCTTTAAGTTTGGTAGATAGAACTACAGACCATGGTATGACTCGTAGTATCTATTTTACTGACCCCGATGGTAATGGGATTGAACTATTCTGCAACTCTCAAGAGAATCCAGCCGAAGGTTTGGAAGTGATGGGTTCTGCTGACCGTGAAAATACAGAATTAGTCTTCTCCTAAATTGCTGGGGTGGCGAAATGGTATACGCAGAGGACTTAAAATCCTCCACCTATAAAAGGTTTGTGGGTTCGACTCCCTCCCCCAGCACCAAATAAGCACTCTTTAATTCCCAAAGCTGGAGCAGGTGCATGATGGCCTTCCTTGAATATATGAGCATCCAGCTAGGGAATAATTATTGAAAAGGTATATATGAGACTAGATATAGATGAATATTTTCTAAATATGGCTAAATTAGCGGCCTTACGTAGTACGTGTAAACGTAGACAAGTAGGCTGTATCCTAGTCGATAGCAATAATCATGTAGCCGCAACAGGCTACAATGGTGTCCCTAAAGGATTCAAACACTGCTTAGACTACCCCTGTAAGGGGGCTGATGCGGCCTCTGGAACACGTTTAAACGAATGTAAAGCTGTCCATGCAGAAATGAATGCACTTCTACAGCTAACATCTAATGACGTACTCACAGCTTATCTAACAGTTACACCGTGCTTTGATTGTTCCAAAGTATTAGCAAATAGTACAGTAAGACGAATCGTAGCCCCAGTCTGGTATCCACAAGATGAAGTGAGAGAGATATTGGATGAGGCTTTAATCGCAGTTGATATAGTAGAAATAAAACAGTGGGTATCCTTAGAATCTTAAAAAATAATGTTTAATATATTTCGTAAGAAAAAACTTTCATACATACTTAGACGTAAGAAAGAAGTCTATAAACTTCTTGGAAATCGATGTAAGAAGTGCAAGATAAAAGACACTAGAGTCCTACAGATTGACCATGTTAATGCTGATGGTCACCTGGAACGTCACCTATCACGCTCTCAGCTGTACACACAGGTGTTTAAACAGCCTAAACGATATCAACTACTATGTGCCAACTGTAACTGGCGTAAACGTGCTCAGGACTTCAAACAACAGAATCGTCGTCACAGAGGCTTCTGGAGACGACTACTCGTATTTACCTTGACTTAGACACTCTGCTTGTAGTATACTACTAGGTAATCAAGAGGCTTCAATTGGCAAAGAAATACCCTAACTACATGGATAATACCGATAGATGTTACTGTGGTCACCTAGAAGTATGGCACTTCATGAACACGTGCAAATGGTGTGCCAAGATGCATGCACGGTATCCTAATTTTAATTTCCGGCCTCATCACCAATTTGAAGTACAGGTACCGGGAGGGTTCGCAAGTTGGCACCAACGAACATTAAAACAATTTGATGAAGCGGTTGGACAATACCTTAGTATCGAACCTGGCCCCTTAAGATAACCACATGGTTTGATAGTTACAGAAAATTGGAGTGAATCACACCGCAGAAACGTACCGATGTGGACGAATGAATCACGGTCTGAGAGAGTACCAGACGAAGTAAATGTTTAATACAATTCTAGGCATAGGAATATTAACTGCCTTAATTCTAGTAGTAAGTACTATAGTAATCTTGGGCTGGACAGTGGAAGGTCCACGAAGGTTTTTTAAATACCTAGCCAATCAGAACCACAGACCGTAACAAGGACTCTGAATGAATCATCTGCGGCAAGTGTACCATCCCAGTCGAATGAATCAGATGTCAGGACAGTACCAAGGAACGAGAATGAATCACATGTCGGGACAGTACCATCGTAGAAGAATGAATCAGCCCCATCGAAAGTACCAGGAAAAGCGAGTGAATCAAATAGCCAGATAGTAACGAAGAGAATGAATGAATCATTCATACCGAAAGTATCCTAGAAGCAGAATGAATCAACATCTACGAAAGTAACATTGCATTAGAATGAATTAGAGTCCCAGAAAGTATCAAAGCCGACAAATGAATCCCGTCATTAGAAAGTATCACACGGATTGAATGAACCACTAACCAACGTAAGTATCATTAGCTCAGAGTTAATATATGACTACACATTTATGCACAAAAGGTACTAGTCCTAAACTACACGTATGGAATTGTGGCATAGATAAATGTGTACACTTTTACAATAAGGTCTGTCCAGAGCACGAACCAAAAGAGGTTAGTGTACCATCAGGGGAGTGAATCAGCTTCCCGAAAAGTAACATGAATCCGGAATGAGGCATGTGGGCCTAGAGTACCACATGAGCTGATCTAATCACCCATTTGGAAAGTAACAAGCCAATGGAATGAATCATTGCGTATGAAAGTAGCATTAGCGTTGAGTGAATCACGTCAACTGAGCGTACCAGTTGAATCGAATTTTCTAAATTTTTTTCAACACATCTTATATTTATTTGTCAAGTAGTTAACCACTGTTGTAGAAAGTAACACAAATGACGAGTGAATTATTCGTTGTAAGAGTACCATGCACGGCGAATGAACTACGTATCCAGAAAGTAACAAGGATCGAGAGTGAATCAGAGACACTGAGAATACCATTTCTAATGAATGAACCATAAACCTAGACAGTATCATGTGCTGGCAGTGAATCAAGTTTTACGAAAGTACCATTTACGACGAATGAATCAGAGCCAAAGAAAGTATCAATGTCAGCAGAATGAATCATCCCATCAGAAAGTATCATGAAAACGAAATGAATTAGCCCTCCTGAAAGTACCAAAATTAGAGAATGAATCAAACTCATAGAAAGTACCAGGATTAGGAAATGAATCAAACCAATCGATAGTAACACCACGCCCGAATGAATTAAAAGCTACGAAAGTCCCACAGCGTCCGAATGAATCACGTTCCGCAAAAGTACCATCGTTTCAGAATGAATTACCTAGCCCGAATGTATCATTGCTCTAGAATGAATTATATCCCTGGATAGTGCCAATTGAACGAAATGAGTCACTAAGGCCGAAAGTATCCAAAAACCTGAATGAATCAAGGAAAGTGAAAGTACCACATGCCGAGAATGAATTAAAGTAATGGAAAGTAACAATGCATGGAATGAATCATTTGCTCCGAAAGTTACAGTTGATTGGAATGAATCTAAGGTCATGAAAGTAACATGGTACATAAATGAATCACGCTCGCTAAAAAGTATCAAACGAGATGAATGAATCATGGTTGCCGGAAAGTAACAAGTCTAGCGAATGAATCAAGAAACAAGAAAGTAACATGCCGACTGAATGAATCAAACGCAGAGAAAGTATCAAATGGATATAATGAATCAAGATAACCAAAAGTACCGTGGAAGCGAAATGAATCAACAAGTGTGAAAGTCTCATTGGTAGAGAATAAATCAACTCAGTAGAAAGTATCACAATGCCATAATGAACCACAACAATGACAGTGACACGACAACGAAGTGAATCACAATAGGCAAAAGTATCATGGTCGATAAATGAATCGAAAGTTTAGCGAGTACCATTGACAGTGAATGAATTAAAGCGAAGTGAAAGTACCATTTGGAATGAATGAATCACAGCATCTGAAAGTACCAAGTGGCTCGAATGAATCAGGTGAATAGAAAGTAACAAATCATCTGAATGAATCAAATGCAAAGAAGACGAAAACCCTTTAATATAGATACCCATGCTGCCCATGACGCTTCTGGTAAAGAGACTGTTTTAAGATTCTTAAGACAGTTAGGTATAGACGCAAAGGAAAATCCTAATAGATATGGAGTAGACCTTTTAGGAAAGAATATTGATCACACTTGGGAAGTGGAAAAAAGACCGGAATGGGAGGACGAATGGCCCTATAGTACAGTTCATGTCCCTAACCGTAAGGAAAAATTTTTACAACTCTCTATGATATATGCTGTAGTTAATAAAGATTTAAGTAAAATAATGTTCTGCGTTAGTCCAATTATTAGTGAGTGTGAACAAATAGAAGTACCTAATACAGAGATGACATGGGGAGAATATTTTTTTAATGTGCCAGTAAATGAGTGGCAAGTCTATGATGTAGCAGCTTTTGAATATCATTATTAAGGAGAATAGATATGGCTAGAGTGATTATATGTGATGTGTGTGATGCCACTTATACAGAAGTCCGTCATGACCATTACCCCGTTGAATTAAATGGTCAAAATTTAAAAGTTTATTTGGATATAGATAATGGCGAACATCCAGGTTTTTCTCGATTGGATATCTGTCCGGCTTGTAGAAAACAAGTCTTAATAAAAGTAATAGAACAAGAAAAATAGAAGATAATTCCTGAATGAACCAAGATAGCTGATAGTAACGTGTGTCCAGAATGAATTGATAAGACGGAGCGTACCAATCAGTCTGAATGAATCAGATGCGGGAAGAGTACCACCCTGCACGATTGAATCAAGTTTCCTGACAGTGCCAAGCATCACGAATGAATCATCCGCCCAGAAAGTACCATCATGATTGAATGAATCCCTACCAAGAAGAGTACCATTCCCGTTGAATGAATTAATAGGAACGAAAGTACCAAGAAATTCGAATGAATCAAAGAAGACGAAAGTAGCATGCCAACGGAATGAATCACCAACTATGAAAGTACCACGTTCAAAGAATGAATCAGTATGGACAAAAGTACCAAGTATCTCGAATGAATTATCAATTGGAAGAATACCAAGATAGACGAATGAATCAGGCTGTTGTAGAGTACCACGCTGTCGGAATGAATCATGCTCAAAGAAAGTACCATGCCAAATGAATAAATCACCATTATCGAAAATATCATTAGCCATGAATGAATCACCGCAATCGAAAGTCTCATAAGGACCGAATGAATCACCTTGTCAGAACGTACCAAAGTAACTGAATGAATCACACCACTGGAAAGTATCACAATCCAGAAATGAATCATTTTTCCGGACAGTTACACATGACATGAATGAATCACAGTATTGGAAAGTATCATTATAGATGAATGAATTATAGTGTCAGAAATGTACCATGAACATAGAATGAATCAACATTATTGAAAGTACCATGGCAGCAGAATGAATTAACAGACGGAAGAGTACCGTAGCGACGGAATGAATCATGTCGATTAAAAGTACCGAAAAAGGCGAATGAATCACCAGGAGAGAAAGTACCGTTTCCATCGAATGAATCATTGTGGTTGAAAGTAACATTATAACGAAATGAATCACCCCAGTGGAAAGTATCATACCAAATGAATGAATCAGATGAGCCAACAGTATCATGATTAGCAAATGAATCACACTGATCGAAAGTATCACAGCTGATGAATGAATTACGTCGTCCGATAGTATCATATGACCTGAATGAATCACTCTAGAAGAAAGTATCAACCCTATTGAATGAATCAGTTACCCAGACAGTACCATGCAACGCAAATGAATCATTCTATCAGAAAGTATCAGGATTTTCGAATGAATCAAACCGACAGAAAGTATCATTACTAGTAAATGAATCACAATCGCTGAAAGTACCAGACTCTTTGAATGAATCAAATAAATAGAACGTAACATAGGGAATAAATGAATCAGAGTAGTCGAAAGTATCACCATCCTGAAATGAATCAAAGACGGAAGAAAGTACCAATATCGAAGAATGAATCATTATCTCAGAGAGTACCAAAGTCATCGAATATTTAGCCCCCTTTACCCCCGAAAAGGAGTCTCTTGAAAAAGGAGTCTCTTTTGGGACTCCTAGACACTTTTTAAAAAGATCATCCCCTTTATATCGGCACTTTACCCCTAAAAAGGAGTCTCTAAATATCCCCTAAAAAACAGGACAACAGGCAAAATCGAATCAAAGTACCGAATTAAGATATTCTTATAAACCTATAGATTCTACAGTTTTCAAACTAGTGTAGATTCAACACATAGCAAGCATAGCTATGTAATATAGTTAAACGAAAAGACCAGAGGTGAATATCTGTGAACAGAATCATACAAGCATTCCGGTCCTACACTAGTACATTATTCAGTACATTAATGTTGGGAGTAGTCAGTATCCATACTCTCGAAGACATTGCACTGATGAGTATCGGTAGATTCGTACCACTCCCACTATTTGCGATGTACGCATTAGGTCTAGCATTATCCTGGCTGGTGATGGGGCTGCTATTCAACCACATGCTGGGTAAGGTGCATAGACATTAAGTATGAGGCACAGACTTTACCGATTGGCCCTTAGTATTGGATA
>Ga0208179_1000576_pt1 | contig 22705 bp, 21 predicted proteins | sample Malvired_Geostar_FD_184238 | JGI IMG/M metagenome (GOLD analysis project Ga0208179, IMG submission 184238) | Marine viral communities from the Global Malaspina Expedition - Malaspina viral metaG DeepMed_Geostar (SPAdes) (version 2) | ecosystem: Environmental > Aquatic > Marine > Oceanic | place... | reverse complement strand
TATCTTGATGAGGGTCAGCGCGATGGCGTCCAGGTCGGCGGCGGGCCGGTCGCGGTAGCCGCGCAGCAGCCGGATGATCCGGGTTTCGGCCATCGTCTCGTGCGCCAGCTTCATGTTCAGCGGCGGCAGGGCGAGCGCCTTGTCGTCCAGCAGTTCGACCGCCGTGCCGCCCTGGCCGAACAGCAGCACGGGGCCGAACTGGCGGTCGTCGGTCATGCCGACGATCAGCTCGTGCGCATGCGTCCGGCGGATCATCGGCTGCACGGTGAAGCCCTCCAGCCGGGCCTTCGGCTGCCGGCGGCGGATCGTGGCCAGCATCGTCTCGGCCGCCAGGCGGGCTTCCTCCGGCGTTTCGAGATTCAGCGCCACGCCGCCGGCATCGGATTTATGGGTGATGTCGGGCGACAGGATTTTCAGCGCCACCGGCCCGGCCATCTCCTCGGCATGGGTGGCGGCCTCGGCCGGGGTGCGGGCGATGCGGGTCGGCACGACGGGGATCTGGTAGGCGGCCAGCACCTCTTTCGCCTCGGATTCCGACAGCCAGTCGCGCCCCTCGGCCAGGACCGCACCGAGAATTTTGCCGGCGCGGTCGCGGTCCGGCACGAAATTCTCCGGCAGCGAGGGCGGGGTTTCCATCAGCAGCGCCTGATTGCGCCGGAACTGCACCAGATCCATGAAGCCGCGCACCGCCTGTTCCGGTGTGGCGTAGGTCGGGATGCGCTGCTCGGTGAACAGGTGGCGGGCCTCGGCGGCGGCCGGATCGCCCAGCCAGTTGGTCAGCAGGGTACGCTTCGAGCCTTCCGCGGCGTCGATGATGGCGCGGGCGACCTCGGTGCTGTCGGCCACCGCCGTCGGGCAGTTCAGCACCAGCACGGCATCGCTGTTCGGGTCGGCCAGCAGCGCCTTCAGCGCCTCGGCATAGCGTGCCGGCGGGGCGTCGCCGATGATGTCCACTGGATTGCCGCGCGACCAGGTGGCGGGCAGCGCCGCGTCCAGCCGGGCCATCGTCTCCGGCGCCAGCTCGGCCAGCGTACCGTGGAAATCGATCAGCGCGTCGGTGGCCAGCACGCCGGGCCCGCCGCCATTGGTCAGGATCGCCAGCCGCTCGCCCTGCGGCGGCCGGGCCGTGGCCAGCGTCTCCACTGCATCGAACAATTCGCGCATCTCATAGACGCGCAGCGCGCCGGCGCGCCGGAAGGCAGCGTCATAGACCGCATCGGCCCCGGCCAGCGCGCCGGTGTGCGAGGCAGCCGCCCTTGCACCCTCCGCATGGCGGCCAGCCTTGATGATGATGACCGGCTTCAGCCGCGCGCAGGCCCGCGCCGCCGACATGAATTTCCGCGCATCGGTAACCGCTTCGATATAGAGCAGCACCGCCCTGGTGCCGGGATCGGCGGCCAGATAATCCAGCATGTCGCCGAAATCCACATCCGCCATGTCACCCAGCGACACGAAATGCGAGAAGCCGACACTGCGCGCCGCCGCCCAGTCCAGCACGGCGGTCACCATGGCGCCCGACTGGGTGACGAAGGCGATGTCGCCGGCGCGCGGTGCTATATGTGCGAAGCTGGCGTTCAGCCCGGTGCCCGGCGCCATGATGCCCAGGCAGTTCGGCCCGACGATGCGCAGCAGGTGCGGTTTTGCCGCATCCAGCGCTGCCTGCCGCAGTGTGCCGCCGTTCCCGTTGCCATTGTGGTCGGGCGCACCCAGGCCGGCGGTGATGATGATGGCGGCTTTCGTGCCGCGCGCGCCCAGCTCGGCGATCAGGCCGGGCACGCTGTCCGGCGGGGTGCAGATCACCGCCAGATCGGGCGTCAGCGGCAGGCTGGCGACATCCGGGTAGGCCAGCACCCCTTCCACCGCGCGATGCTTCGGGTTGACCGGCATGACAGGCCCTTTGAATCCGGCGTTGAACAGGTTGCGCGCCACCACCGCGCCGACCGATCCGGCCCGCGTGCTGGCGCCGATCAGGGCCACCGAGGCGGGCTTGAAGAGATGTTCCAGATTGCGAACGCTCATGCGTGCTCTCCTGTCGGGGCGGTTAGCGTTTGCTCAGGCCACGCGCTTCATAGTCGCGCAGCGCCGCGCGGATCACCGGGGCCAGAATGTACAGTCCGGCCAGATTGGCCAGGGACATGGCGAAGATCATAGAGTCGGAGAATTCCAGCACCGATTCCAGATTCATTGTCGCGCCGATCACCACGAAGCCGCAGAAGATCAGCTTGAACAGAATGTCCAGCATGCGGTTCTCGCCCAGCAGATACGCCCAGCATTTGCTGCCGTAATAGGACCAGGCGACCAGGGTCGAAAAGGCGAACAGATTGACCGCCAGCGCCAGCACTGCCGGGAACCAGGAAAACGCGCTGGCGAAGGCGCTGGAGGTCAGCGCCACGCCGTTCACCGCACCGGGCGGCGGGATGACGCCGGTCACGATGATGACCAGCGCCGTCAGGGTGCAGATCACCACCGTATCGATGAAGGGCTCCAGCAGGGCGACATAGCCTTCGGTCACCGGCTCCTTCGTCTTCACCGCCGAATGGGCAATGGCGGCGGAACCGATGCCGGCCTCATTGGAGAAGGCGGCGCGCCGGAAGCCCTGGATCAGCGTGCCGAGGAAGCCGCCGGCCACCCCTTCCGGCGAGAAGGCACCGCTGACGATCATGCCGAAGGCCCAGGGAATCCGGTCGTAATTGAGGATCAGGATGAGAAGGGCGGCGGTGCAGTAAACCGCCGCCATCAGCGGTACCAGCTTCGAGGTGACCCGGGCGATCGAGCGGATGCCGCCGATGATGACGAGGCCGACCAGAACCGCCACGATCAGCCCGTACAGCCAGGCCTTGTCGGCGAAGAAGCTGGATGTGCCGCCGGTCGCGCCGACAAACTGGCTGTAGGCCTGGTTCACCTGGAACATGTTGCCGCCGCCCAGCGACCCGCCGATGCAGCAGACTGCGAAGAAGGCTGCCAGGAATTTTCCCAGCCGGGGCAGGCCGCGATCCGCCAGCCCGTGGCTGAGGTAATGCATCGGTCCGCCGGAAACCGACCCGTCTTCATTCACCCGCCGGTATTTCACGCCCAGCGTGCATTCGGCGAATTTCGAGGACATGCCGAGCAGGCCGGCGAGGATCATCCAGAAGGTCGCTCCCGGCCCACCGACCGAGACGGCGACTGCCACGCCGGCGATGTTGCCCAGGCCAACCGTGGCGGCCAGCGCCGTTGAGAGCGCCTGGAAGTGCGAGACCTCGCCCGGCGCGCGACTGGGCTCGCGCACCTTGCCGGTGACCAGCCGCACGGCATGGCCGAAGCCGCGCAGATTGACGAAACCCAGATAGCCGGTGAAGAAGCAGGCGCCGAGGATCAGCCAGACCACGATCAGGCTGATATCGGCACCGGCGACGCGCACTGAATAGAAGACGATGCCGGCGACCGCATCGGCATAGGGCGACAGCCGGTCGTCGATATAGCTATCCAGCGAGGCGAGGCTCATTTCGGGGCCGCTTCGACCATGCGCTGCAGCTTGCGCATGAGGCGCTTGCGCGCCGCATCGTCCTCCATGCCGCGCAGCCGCTGCTGCACCTGCAGCATCAGTCGCGCATAGTCATTGTGCCAGTCATGCCCGGCCAGCGCCTCTGCCTCGGCATAGCGGTCGAGGCGGCGTGGCGCACCATCCGGCGGAATCCGCACGGGGCGCTTGCCGTCCAGCCGGTAGCTCTCGTCGATATGCGGCACGGTGATGGCGGATAGCTCCTCCTTCCAGCCGGCAATCGCGCCGCGCAGGCTGGCCGCCGCCTCCACTTCGCCGTGCGTCAGGAACAGCCCGCGCCGGACCGGCAGCCTGTCGCGCAACCAGTCCAGCAGCTCGTCATGATCGGCATGTCCGGAATAGATTTCCAGTCTGCGGATGCGCGCCTTGACCGCGATCTCGTCGCCCTGGATGCGTACCCTGCGCTCGCCGGCATCCAGCAGCGCGCCCAGCGTGCCCGGCGCCATATAGCCGATCAGCAGCACGGTGGCGTTGGCGCGCCACAGATTGTTCTTCAGATGATGGCGGATGCGCCCGGCATCGCACATGCCGCTGGCCGAGATGATGATCGCCCCGCCCTTCACCTTCTCGATCTCCATGCTTTCCTGGACCGTACGGGTGAAGCGCACATTGCCGGCGGCGAAGGGCTGCGGCGTTGGGGTGCGCACGCCGCCCTCGGCGTTGAGAAAGCGGGTAAATACCTGGGTAATCTGGGTAGCGAGCGGCGAATCGACAAAGATTGGCACGCTGGGCACGGTGCCGTCGGCGATCAGCTTGTTCAGGTCGGCCAGCAGCTCCTGGGTACGCTCCACCGCGAAGGCGGGAATCACGAGGTTGCCGCCAGCGGCCAGCGCCGCATTAACCTCGCCGGCCAGCACGGCGCGGCGCTGCAGCGGGTCCAGCTTCGGTCGGGTGCGCCCGCCATAGGTCGATTCCATGACCAGGATGTCGAGGTCGCGCGGTGCCTCCGGGCTTTTCACCAGCGCCTTGTTTTCCGGCCCGATATCGCCGGAGAACAGCAGCTTCATCGGCTTGCCGTTGCCCTGCGCCAGCGCCAGCTCGATGGAGGCCGCGCCCAGGATGTGGCCGGCGTTCCAGAACCGCGCCTGGATGCCGGGGGCCACCTCGAACCAGCTCTCGTACTCCCGCGTCTCGATCTGCGCCAGCGCGTCATGCGCGTCCTGCTGGGTATAGATCGGTTTCAGGGACGGCAGGCCGCGGCGCTGGTTGCGCCGGTTCAGCCGCTCCACCTCCATCTCCTGGATCGAGCCGGAATCCGGCAGCATGAAGCGCAGCAGCTCCGCCGTGCCCTCGGTGGCAATGATTGGCCCCTTGTAGCCGGCCCGGGTCAGTTTCGGGATTAGGCCGCTATGGTCGATATGGGCATGCGTCATCAGCACCGCGTCGATCTGCTTCGGGTCGAACGGCCAGGAATCGTAGTTCAGTTGCTTCAGCGTCTTGTCGCCCTGGAACATGCCGCAATCGATCAGCAGGGTCTTCTTGCCGACATCGAGCCGGTAGCACGAGCCGGTGACGGTGCCGGCGGCGCCGTGGAAGGTGAGGGTGATGCTCATGCCGTTTCCGCGACTCCATCCACGAGATAGCCTGTGTCCTGTCCCGCCAGTTCGGCGGCGAAATCCAGATCCGCCTTCAGCCCGGCATGGATGCGGTACAAAGGCTCGCCCGCGCGCACCGGGTCGCCGGCTTTTTTCAGCAGATCGACACCCGCCCCCTTGAAGGCCGGCGCGCCGGCCATGCGGGCGACACGGGCGATGCGCAGGCAGTCGATGGCCTCCACAATACCGGCGCGCGGCGCCACCACCTCATGGCATTGGGTGCTGGGCTCCAGCTTCTGACTGGCCGGCCCCTGCGCGTCGATAATGCGCTCCATGGCCTTCAGCGCTTCCCCGCTTTCCAGCAGTTCTCGGGCGCGGCGGATGCCCTGCCCGCCCTTCACATTGCGGTCGCTCTCGATCAGCGCGCCGGCCAGCAAAAGGCTGCGCTCGCGCAAATCCGACGGGGCGTCGGGCTCGTTGCGCAGCACCGCCATCACGTCGCGCGCTTCCAGCACCGGGCCGACACCGCGCCCGATGGGCTGGCTGCCATCGGTGATGATCGTCTCCAGCGTCAGACCGACCGCACCGGCGATGTGCTCGAACAGCTTGCGCAGCCGCACCGCCTCGCCCTGCGAGCGCACCTTGGCGGTGGGGCCGACCGGAATGTCGAGTACCAGATAGCGCGAGCCGGCGGTCAGTTTCTTCGACAGGATGGAGGCCACCATCTGCTCGCGCGTGTCGATGCCGAGCGGGCGTTCCACCGTGATCATCACATCGTCGGCGGGCGACAGATTCACCCGGCCGCCCCAGACCAGGCAGCCGCCGATGCGCTCCACGATGGCGCGCATCTCGTCTGTCTCGATATCGACCCGGGCCAGCACCTCCATCGTGTCGGCGGTGCCGGCGGGGGAGGTGATGGCGCGTGACGAGGTTTTCGGAATAATGAGGCCATGCGCCATCACCAGCGGCACCACGATCATCGAGGTCCGGTTGCCGGGGATGCCGCCGATGCAGTGCTTGTCCACCACCCATTTGTCGCCCCAGTCCAGCCGGTGGCCGACGGCGGCCATGGCGCGGGTGAGGTTCAGCACTTCCTCCGTGGTCATGAAGCTGGCGCAGGCCACCAGGAAGGCGGCGATCTCCATCTTGGAATAGCGCAGCGCGGCGATGTCGCGGATGACGGCATTGTACTCGCCGGCCGACAGCACATGGCCCTGCGCCTTGGCGCGCACCGCCTCCAGGCTTTCCAGCGGCCGGGGATGGCCGATGGAAACCGGTGTGCCCTCGGGCAGGCGGAACAGGCGGAAGGCTTCCTCCGACAGGCCCAGCTCGTCCGGCGTCAGCAATTCAGGATCATCGACGATGTTCAGCGTCGCCGGCATCTGCCGGCCCGGCCCGACCACCTCGATCTTGGCCAGCGCCTGGAATTCCTCCGGTTGATAGAGGGTACAACCGCGATTGAGATAGACGATGCTCTCGCGGTGGGTGTCGATGCCGATGCGTTTGAGTTTCAACATGCGTGCAAACTAGCCGTTCGCCGGTATGGTGAGGTTGATCTGGGTCAAGGATCGCCAACCGAAGATGCATTTGGTTCTGGCAAGGCCGCCGCCGGCAGCATTTCGTCCCATCATGCCGATCACAGCGTCCATCCTCCCGTCGGGAAAGTGCCATGACGTTACACGATACCAACCCGCTTGAGCAGCGCTCGCTGATTCACAATACCGCACCGCTCGGCCGGATGAGCCGGGAAAGGCTGTGGCTGAAGGTGCTGGTCGGGCTGGCGCTGGGCATCTCCGTCGGCACCTTCCTGGGGGAGACGACGCTGTTGCCGTCGTACTGGATCGCCCGTCTGGTGGAATGGCTGGCCTTTCCCGGCCATCTGTTCCTGGCGCTCATCAAATTCGTCGTGGTGCCGCTGATCCTGGCATCGGTGGTGCGGGGTATCGCCGCCGGCGGCGATATCGACACGCTGCGGGCAATGGGCGGGCGCGTGGTGGTGATCTTCACCGCCATGACCGCGCTGGCGGTGGTGATCGGTATGGCGCTGGCCTTTGCGCTGCAGCCTGGGCTGCAGATCGACAGCGGGTTGATCGCCTCGATGGCGGGTGACACTTTGGTCTCCGGCATCGCGCCGGTGGGTGGTGATTTGCCACTGACCGACCGGATCATCGGAATCATCCCGCAGAATCCGTTTTCCGATCTGGCCGAGGGCTCGATGCTGCAGATCGTCATCGGCGCGGCGTTGATCGGTGGTGCCTTGCTGATGGTGCCGGGCGAGCAGGCACGGCCATTCTTCGATCTGATGGGGTCGATCCAGGCCGCCTGCATGGTGGTGGTCGGCTGGGTCATGAAGCTGGCCCCCTTTGCGGTGTTCGGCCTGCTGTGCGAAATCACGGCGAAGGTCGGGCTGAGCGCCATTGTGGGCGTGGCCGCCTATGTCGGCACCGTGCTGCTGGGGCTGGGGCTGCTGTTCGCGGCCTTCATCCTGCTCGCCTGGCTGGCAGGTGGGCGGCGACCGCTCACCTATCTGAAGGCGGTGCGCGAGGTGACGCTGCTGGCCTTTTCGACCTCCAGCTCGGCTGCGGTGATGCCGATGTCGCTGCGCACGGCGGAAGACAAGCTGCATGTCCGGTCGGCGGTGTCGCGTTTCGTGGTGCCGCTGGGCACCACCATCAACATGTCGGGCACCGCCCTGTATCAGGGCGTGGCCGCGGTGTTCCTGGCGCAGGTGTTCGGCATCGAACTGGGCCTCGCCGCTCTGGTGCTGATCGTGGTGACGGCGGTCGGCACCTCCATCGGGTCACCCGGCACGCCCGGCGTGGGGATCGTCATTCTGGCGACGATCCTGACCGGTGTCGGCATCCCGGCGGCCGGTATCGCGCTGATCATCGGGGTGGACCGGCTGCTCGACATGTGCCGCACGGCGGTGAATGTGAACGGCGATCTGGTGACGGCGCTGCTGATCGAACGCTGGTCCGCGCGGGAGGATGAGACACCGGCCTGACCGGAGACCAGACGCACGGTGGCGGTGATCAGGAAGCCGGCGTGCCGCCTTGCCGCGCGCTTGCCGACGCCGGGAGATTTCCATATATACGAACAAATGGAAATGACGCGACTCTCTGCGGCGGCGGAACAGGCCAGCGAACTGCTGAAGGCACTGTCCAATCCGACGCGACTGAAAATCCTGTGCAGCCTTGTCGAATCGGAAAAATCGGTGGGGCAGATCGCCGATGCGCTGGACGTGCGGGAGAACAATGTCTCCCAGCACCTGGCCCTGCTGCGCAAGGACAGGCTGGTCAGCACCCGGCGCGACGGGCAGACGATCTATTACCGCATCGACGATCCGGCGGCGCAGCAGGTCATCGCGCTGCTGCACGATCTGTTCTGCGGACCGGAAGAGATATCCCGGCGGCGATAAGCGGGGCGACGCTAAAAATTAGGGCCGTCAGGCGCCGCTTACATAGGCCGCCATCTGGCGCACTTCCTCCTGCGCTTCCTCCAGCCGCCATTTCACCACATCGCCGATGGAGATCATGCCGGCAAGGTGGCCGTCCTCGACCACCGGCACATGGCGGAACCGGCCTGTCGTCATCAGCTCCATGACGTCGCCGATCGACTGATCCGGCCGGCAGGTGACCACCTTGGCGGTCATCAGCCGCGAGACCGGGCCGTCCAGGCAGCTTGCCCCTTCGGCGGCCAGCGTGCGCACGATGTCACGCTCGGACAGGATGCCGGCGATCTTCTCCTTGTCCAGCACCAGCACCGAACCGATGCGCTTTTCCGCCAGCAGCTTTGCCGCGTCGGACACCGCCATGGTCGGCGGCACGGCGACGACGTCGGAGCCTTTGGTCTTCAAAATATCGGATACCAGCATGGCCTTATCCTCCCGTCTGTTTCTGGCCGTCTTTTGCAGGCGGGCGCCCGGGGCCACGCGGAAGAGACAGCGCCGGAACCGGGCGACCCGATTCTCTATAGACGTATTTATTGTTTCTAATGTTCCGATGATGGCCCGGAACAGGCGGCTTGGCAATCGCGGGAGGCCGCGGGGATGTCGTGGGGGGTGGGGACAGGTCAGCCCTGCAGCCGGCGGAGGATCAGATGATCCAGCGAGAAGCGGCCCGGGCCCAGTGCGAGCACGGCGAACAGGATGGTGGCCCAGAACATGTGATGCGACACCCAGGCATCGGGATAGACGAAAAGCTGGATCACCATGGTCATGGTCAGCAGACCCAGCGCGCCCAGCCGGGTCGCCAGCCCCAGCACCAGCAGCACCGGCAGGATATGTTCGGCCAGCGTGGCGAGATGGGCGGACAGCACCGGGAAGGGCAGGCCATATTCATGTTCGAACAGGAAGAAAGCGCTGGGGCTGGGGGCGAAGATGTTCCAGCCCTCCACCTTGGTGCGGGCCGAGGCCCAGAACACCCAGGCGACCGGCAGGCGCAGCGCGAGCAGCGCGAAGGGCTGAAGACGGTCGGTTATGGCCTGGCCAGCAGCGAGAAGCTGGTGCGGTGTCATGCTGTGTCTCCGGTCGGCAGGGTGAAAATCGGCAGCGCGGCCAGACGCTGGAAACGCGCGACCAGCCCCGCGCCTTCCTGCTGCGGCGGGCAGGTTTCGGCGATGCGGGCAAGGGACCAGCCAGCCTTCAGGCGGCGCAGCAGGTGCAACTCGGCGGGTTCGATCCCGATCAGCCGGACGGCCGACCCGTTGCGATAGATCAGCACGGATTGCGGCCGGTCCGCGATCTCTTCGTCACCCGTTGTGTCACCGCTGTTGGCGGCATGGATGGCGAGGGCGGGATGGCGGGAGGCGATCAGCCGCACGGCGGGATGCAGCGGCAGCGGCGTTTCCGCGAGGCTCTCGCCCAGCGCCAGCAGATCGTCCGGCGTCGCGGCGGGGGCGTCGGCGGCATGCAGCACCTCCAGCGCGGCGCGTTCCAGCCGCGCCACATCGGCCAGATAAGGCAGGGTGCGGGTCGGCGGAAACCGGTACAGGAAAGCCGGGAAGCGGTCGCCATAATGGGTGAGGCCGCGCGTGCGCGGCAGGTTCTCCGCCACATAGAGCCGCGCCATGGCGGAGAAGAAGTCGTCACCGACCAGCCGCCGCACCACCGGATAGGCATCGGCCAGCGCCTGGGTCAGCCCGTGATGCACATTGTTCAGATAGACCGCGAAGCGCCGGGTCAGCGGGTGCCTGCCCTGCGGATCGTCGACCAGACCGGCGGGAGGTGTGTCCTGCCAGCGCAGCGCAGCGGCGAAGTTGGCCTGAACGATTTCAAGCATGAGCCGGCTCCCGCGCCAGCGCGGCGATAATCCCGTCGGCCTTTTGCACCTCGGCGGCCAGCACCGGCCAGGAGGGCACGTCATTGTCCCATTCGATCAGCGTCGGGCGCGGGCCGATGCGGGCAATCAGCGCCTCATAGAGCTGCCAGACCGGAGCCGGCACGGCGGTGGAATGAGTGTCGATCAGCAACTCGCCTTCCGGATGGCGTTCGATTGTGTGGCCGGCGAGATGGATCTCGCCGATCAGATCACCGGGAAAAGCATCGAGATAGGCGGCGGGGTCGTACTCCATATTGCGGCCGCTGACATAGGCGTTGTTCACGTCCAGCAAAAGGCCGCACCCGGTGCGCCGGGCGAGCTGGATGAGAAATTCAGGCTCGTCCATTTCCGCCCCCTCGAAGCCAACATAGACCGACGGGTTCTCGATCAGCAGCGGGCGGCGCAGCACATCCTGCGCGATGACGATGTTGCGGCAGACAATGTCCAGCGCCTCTTCGGTGAGCGGCAGCGGCAGCAAATCGGCGAAATAGGTACCGCCCTCGGCCGACCAGGATAGATGGTCGGAAATCAGGCCGGGATCGAAGCGGTCGATCAGCCGGCGAAATTCTTTCAGATGCCCCAGATCGGGCGGCGCCGCGCTGCCCAGCGACAGCCCCACGCCATGCAGCGACAGCGGATAATCGGCGCGCAGGCGCGCTAAAGCCGTCAGGCGCGGCCCGCCCTCGACCATGTAATTTTCGGGATGCACCTCGAACCAGCCGATATCGGGACGCGCGTCCGCAATGTCGGCGGCATGGTCCAGCTTGAAGCCGGCGCCGGAGCGGTCAGGGATGGTCGGGTTGCCATGGGTCATGGGTGCCTCGCGGGATCGGAATAGGGCGGCACCCCCGGCACCGCCCTTTCCGTGGTCCGGCTTCAGCTCGGCAGGTTACGCTTCAGCGCCGTCAGGCTGCCCTTCACTTCCTTACCGTCCATCGTCTTGATGACCATGGATTCGCAGGTGCCCTTCGGGACCAGCTTCCAGGCATTGCCCTGATAATCCACCTTCGAGGTGCCGGCGCAGGTGGTGCCGGGACCGGCGGCGCAGTCATTCTTGCCGGCCATCGAGACGCCGAAGCACTTCTCCATATTGGCGGACTGGGCCTGCACGCCGTTGGCGGCGGTTAGGGTGAGGGCGGAAACCAGGGCGGCGCCCAGGGCCATGCTATTGAGCTTCATCGTGATCCTCCTTCATGTCGCGGCGCGCGGCGTTGCCGCGTCTTCCGCAGATTTCGCATTAGTCGGCAACAAATACTGGGCAATGCTTTATTTGGCTTATGCCCGTTTATCGCCGGCACAGAATGACGAATTACTGGAAGGGAGGAAAATCAACAGCAATCACGCTGATGTGAGGCGTGCGTGATCTCTTTAATGGCGCGGAAAACCGGAAGAATCCCGCGCCATGTCCTGTCAGGTGTTGAGCAGTCCGCGCAGTTTCGTGACCGCGCTGTCGGGTGTCGTGAACACCGGCAGGCCGGTCGCTTGCGCTATCGGCCCGGCCATATGCGCCAGCGAGAACTGCCCCAGCACCAGCGCGTCGAGCGGCGGCAGGTTCTTTGCCGCCTCCAGCGCCAGCCGGTCATGCTCGGCGACATTGCCGGATTGCAGCGCGGCGATGGCGCCATCCACCAGGATGCCGTGGATATCGAGCGGCCTGCCCTTCTTCGCCGCGATGGCGGTCAGCTCGTCGCCCAGCAGCGTCAGCGAGACCGGGAAAGTGACCATCAGCCCGATGCGGCTGCCCTTTTCCAGCGCCGCCTCGAAGGCTGCCTCGCTGGGGCTGAATACCGGGATGGAGAGGTCCCGCTTCACCGCCTCGATGGCCGGGCCGAAGGCGGAGCAGGTGAACTGGATGGCGTCGGCCCCGGTGCTGGCGGCGTAGCGGCCCAGCGCCAGGAATCGCTCGATCATGTCGTCGGTCAGCTTGCCGCGCGCCGCGACATCGGCCGACAGCGAATCGTCGAGCAGATTGAAGATGCGGGCTTGCGGCCAGCCGGCCTCGAAGGCGCGCCAGGCGGGCACCTGCGATTCGCGCAGCGCGTGGATCAGCATGATGCGGGGCGTGGGTTCGGTCATGATTTCTCTCCGGCGCTCAGGGCGTGGTGGCGGTGATGCCGCCATCGACGACGATCTCGGTCGCGGTCACATATTTCGCCTCGTCGGAGGCGAGGAACAGCACGGCGTTGGCAATGTCCCAGGCCTCGCCCATATGGCCCATCGGCACCTGGGCGTTGCGCTTGGCGACGAAGCCATCGAAATCGCCGCCGGCATATTTGTCGGCCAGCCTTGTGACCAGCGGCGTGAAGATCAGGCCGGGCACCACGCAGTTCAGCCGCACCTTCTTCGCCGCGTGGATCACGGCGGTGGTCTTAGTGAACTGGATCAGCGCCGCCTTTGCCGCCGCATAGGCGACCTGCGGCTTGCCGATATAGCGCAGCCCGGCGACCGAGGAAATGTTCACGATGGCCCCGCCGCCCTGGCGCTCCATGACGGGGATCGCCGCCTTGCAGCCATTATAGGCGGTGGTGAGGTTCAGCTGCAGCTGCCGGTCCCAGACCTCCGGCGCCATCTCGACCGGGCCGCCCGGCTCCGACTGGCCGACATTGTTCACCAGAATGTCGAGCCGCCCATGGCGCGCGACGATGCCGTCCACCAGCGCCTGCACCTGCGCCAGGTCGGTGACATCGCAGCTGGCGACCTCGCAGAGGCCGCCCTCGCCTTCGATGATCTTCTTCGTCTCCTCGGCGGCGGCGAGATTGATATCGACGCCGACGACGATGGCGCCCTGGCGCGCGAACAGGGTGGCGATGGCCTTGCCATTGCCCCAGCCGGGGCCGCTGGAGCCGCAGCCGGTGACCAGCGCCACCTTGCCTTTCAGACTGAGCATTCTTGTGTTTTCCTTCGTTTCCGGATCACGCCTTGCCGCGCAGCTTCAGCAGCCGCAGCGGCGTATAGACCAGCACTTCGCGTCCATCCTGGTCGCGTACGCTGTTGCGGGTGCGCACCAGCCCGCGGTCGCCGCGCGAGGTCAGCCGATGCTCAATCACCTCGCAGAACACGGTGATGGTGTCGCCCACGCGGGTCGGCGCCTTCACGTCGAGTTCCATATGCAGGAAGGCGAGGCCGGTATCCTGCATCATCGGCAGCATCAGCCCCTCACAGAAGGAATAGACCAGCGCCCCCGGCACCACGCGCTCCGTCAGCGCCATCTCGCCGCGATGGGCGGTGTTGGTGAACAGCTCCTCGGTCAGCCAGGTCATGTTGCAGAAATTGACCAGGTCGGCCTCGGTCAGCGTGCGGCTGGCGGTGCGGAACCGCATGCCCTGGTGCAGATCCTCGAAATGAAAGCCGACCCCGATTTTCGGGATGTCATCGTGCCCGTCGCTCATGGGAGTTCCCCGTGGATGTTTTGCGGTGCTTTTCTCGTTGCGCGGAACGGTAAGGGCAGAAACCGGATATCGCCAGTGTCTTCATGACATGGGGGCCTTCGTGACATGAGTGCCTTCATGACATGGGGGCCTTCGTGACATGGCTTGGTCTCTCTCGACATCGGCGGGCATGGGTCCAGTATAAGGAGGATCGTTTCGAACAACGCCGAGGTTCCTTTGGCCAAAACCCTTCCCTTCACCGCCCACACCCAGACCGGGGCGGTTCTCGATTTCTCCTTCCCGCTGCACAAGGACACCGCCTCGCCGATGCGGGTGTCGCAGCTGGTGAACACCCTCCTGGGCGCGCTCGACCGTGATGTCCGCACGCTGGGCGAGACCGCGAATGGCGACATTCTCCAGGCACTCGCCATGGCGCTGGCGGTGCGCACGGCGATGATCCCGGCGCCGGCGCTGACCACCACGGCGATGGCGCATCAGCTGGTCGATGAGGCGCTGGGCGCGGTGGGGAGTGTCGTGCGTTCTGGCCCCGATGCTGGTCCCGATTCTGGCCCCGATAGCGGAACCGCCTGATCCCCTCTAGAATGGCGGAAACGGCAGTGAGGGAGGATGACATGGCGGAACTGGACAAGCCGGCAAAGCGGCCCGCGGATGATTTTGTGGTGACGCATGCCGACGCGGCCGGCTTCGATGGCGGCCTGCGCGAATTCTTCGATTACCGCGATCTCGGCATGGCCAGGGTCAGCGACGGCAAGGTGCAGGCGCATGTGATCCGCGCCAAGGACGGCCACAAGGCGACCGGCGGCTGGCACTATCACAATCTCGATTTCCAGATGGTCTATGTGCTGAAGGGCTGGGTGCGCTTTGAGTATGACGGCGTCGGCGAGGTGGTGCTGAAGCCCGGCTCCTGCGTCTATCAGCCGCCCGGCATCAAACACCGCGAGATTGAGCATTCGGCGGATCTGGAGCTGATCGAGATCGTCAGCCCGGCCGAGTTCGAGACCGTGGCGATCGAGGCACCTTGAAAGCCGAGGAGTTGCAGGCCCGCGTGCTGCATCGCGACGGGCTGATGCTGATCATCGACAAGCCGGCGGGACTGCCCTGCCATGCCGGACCGAAGGGCGGCCCCAATCTGGAGGCGCTGTTCGACGCGCTGCGCTTCGGCCTGCCGAAGCCGCCATCGCTCGCCCACCGGCTCGACCGCGACACCAGCGGCTGCCTGGTGCTGGGCCGGCACCGCAAGGCGCTGGCGAAGCTGGGACGGCTTTTCTCCTCCGGCGGCATCGACAAGACCTACTGGGCGGTGGTCGCGGGCGGCCCGGCCGAGGAGGCCGGCCATATCGACAGGCCGCTGTCGAAACTCAACAAGAAGAGCGGCTGGAAGATGGTGGTCGATCCGGAAGGCCAGCCCTCGCAGACCGACTTCCGCGTGCTGGGCCGGGCCGATGGCCCAAATGGTGGGGTGACCTGGCTGGAGCTGAAGCCGCTGACCGGCCGCACCCATCAGCTGCGCATCCATTGTTCCTCGATGGGCTGGCCGATCCTCGGCGACCCGGTCTATGGCCCGGTTGCGGGCGAAACCGGGGGCGTGCCGCTGCATCTGCATGCCCGTGCGGTCAGCGTGCCGCTCTACCCGAAGCGCGACCCGGTCTCCGTCACCGCCGAACCGCCCGCGCACATGCTGAAGGCGCTCCGGGCGTGCGGGTATGGCGGCTGATATGCGCCGCCCACGCTTGGCAGTGCGGCGGGCTTCGTGCTTTGCTGGCGGCAACGAAGATCAACCAGACCCCCAGACCCAAAAGGCAGGCCGATGAGCATTCTCGACAAGATTTCCGCCTATCACGACGAACTGACCGCGATCCGCCGCGACATCCACATGCATCCCGAGCTTGGGTTCGAGGAGGAGCGCACCAGCGACATCGTCGCCGAGAAGCTGAAGGGCTGGGGCTGCGAGGTGGCGCGCGGCATCGGCAAGACCGGCGTGGTCGGTACGCTGCGCGTCGGCAACGCGCATAAATCCATCGGGTTGCGCGCCGACATGGACTGCCTGCCGATGCAGGAGACCAACGGCCTGCCGCACGCCTCGAAATTCGACGGCAAGATGCATGGCTGCGGCCATGACGGCCACACCACCATGCTGCTGGGGGCGGCGCGCTATCTGGCCTCGACCAAGAATTTCGACGGCACGGTGCATTTCATCTTCCAGCCGGCCGAGGAAGGGCTGGGTGGCGCCGACGCCATGCTGGCCGACGGGCTGTTCGACAAGTTCCCCTGCGATGCCATCTTCGGCATGCATAACCGCCCCAGCCTGGAACCGGGCAAGTTCGCCATCCGCACTGGGCCGATGATGGCCGGCGGCGCGTCCTGGGACATCAACATCAAGGGCAAGGGCGCGCATGGCGCGCGGCCCGAATCCGGCATCGACCCGGTGGTCGTCGCGTCCTATATCGCCACCGCGCTGCAGACCATCGTGTCGCGCAACATGCGCCCGCAGGACACGGCGGTGCTGTCGATCACCCAGATCCATGCCGGCGACGCCTACAACGTCATCCCGGAGACGGCGGTGATGCGCGGCACGGCGCGCTGCTTCACCAAGGAGAACATGAAGCTGATCGAGGACAATATGCGCCGCATCGCTTCCTCGGTCGCGGCCGGCTTCGGCGCGACGGCGGAGCTCAGCTTCCGCGGCAAGTTCCCGCCGCTGGTGAACCATCCGGAGGAAACCGACCTCTATGCCGATTGCGCCGCCGCACTGGTCGGCGAGGAGAATGTGGAGCGCAACGGCAATCTGGTCATGGGCTCGGAGGATTTCGCCTCCATGCTGCTGGAGCGTCCGGGTGCCTACATGCTGATCGGCGGCGGCGGCAACAGCGTCGGCGAGACCTCCTGCGAGGTGCACAATCCGGGCTATGACTTCAACGACAAGATCCTGCCGCTGGGGGCTGCCCTCTACGCCCAGACGGTGGAGCGCTTCCTGCAGAAGGAAGGCGTGTAAGCCACCTTTAGCCGTCGCGGCGGCAGGCGATCAGCAGGAAGGGCGGGCGGTCGCGTTCGGCCGCCCAGTCCGGCCGTTCCGCGATCTGCGCCGCGTCTGGCCCCCACTCGTCGATGAAGGCCAGCGCGAAGCCCGCCTGCATCAGCAGCGTCAGATAGGTTGCGACGGTGCGGTGCTGCTTCACCACGCCGGGGGCCAGCCAGTCGGTCACGCGCGGCCCCTCACCGAGATACATGTCCAGCGGCCAGGTCCGCTTGCCGTCCTTGTCCGTCACCCAGCCGGGGCGCGAGGGGGCGGTGAACAGCGGATGCTCGACCGAGAAGACGAAGCGCCCGCCCGGCGCCAGCCCGGCATGGAGGCGCGCGAACAGCCCCGCCAGATCGCGGATGTAGTGGAAGGCCAGCGAACTGTAGGCGAGGTCGATGGAACCCGGTGCGATGGCGAAGCTTTCCAGGTCGGCGCGTTGGTAGGTGATTGCCGGATCGGATGTTTCCGCGCGGGCGCGCGCCAGCATGCGCTCCGACACATCGACGCCGTGCACGCTGGCCGCATCCTGCTCCCGCGCCCAGCGGCAGAACCAGCCGAAGCCGCAGCCGAGATCGAGCACCCTGAGCCCCTTCATGTCGGGCAGCTGCGCACGCAGCGCCGGCCATTCCGGCGCCGCGGCCAGCCCGTGTACGGAACGCGGCAGCTGGCTGTAGCCCTCGAAGAAGCCGGAATCGTCGTAGATATTCTGGGTCATGACCGCGTTTTCAGGGCCGCGTCGCGAAAGCCAGATAGTTCACGCCGAGATCGTCGCCCAGCGAGAAGCGGTCGGCCAGCGCGCTGTACTCGATGCCGGTCAGGTCCGTCATCTCCAGCCCCTGCCGGCGCAGCGCTGCCGCCAGTTCGGACGGGCGGATGAATTTCTTCCAGTCATGCGTGCCGCGCGGCAGCCAGCGCAGCACATATTCCGCGCCGACGATGGCCATCAGGTAGGATTTCGGCGTGCGGTTCAGCGTGGACAGCGCCAGCGCCCCGCCCGGCCGGGTCAGGTCGCGGCATGCGGCCAGGAAGGCATCGACATCGGCGACATGCTCCAGCACCTCCATGGAAATGACGGCGTCGAAGGATTCTCCCGCCGCGACCAGCGATTCGGCGGTGGCTGCGCGGTAATCAATCTCCAGCCCGACCGCTTCGGCATGCGCCCTGGCGGCGGCGATGCCTTCCTCGGCGGCGTCGATGCCGGTGACGGTCGCCCCCATCCGGGTCAGCGGTTCGCACAGCAGCCCGCCGCCGCAGCCGACATCTGCGAGGCGCAGGCCAGCCAGCGGTTTTGGCGCCTCGGAATCGAGTCCGAAATGCGCGCACAGATTGTCGCGGATATAGCGCAGCCGGACCGGGTTCAGCCGGTGCAGCGGCTTGAACGCGCCTTCCTCGTCCCACCAGGCATCCGCGATGGCGGCGAACTGCGCGATTTCCCTTGCGTCAACCGTGCTGCCCATTGCTGTTGCCTTTCGTCGAAAAAGGTAAGTCTGGCTGTCCCGGCAGCCTTGCTCCGGCACAACCCACAGAGTATGTATGGGCCCGGCTTGCGCCCGGCAACCGCTTTCGAGGGGGCCATCGGCGCGGGGACTTGGCCGAAGGGGCTGTTATGGCGCGTATCGTGATGAAATTCGGCGGCACATCGGTCGCCGACATGACCCGCATCAAGGCGGTGGCAGAGCGCGTGAAGCGCGAGGTTGATGCCGGTAACGAGGTGGCGGTGGTGGTTTCCGCCATGTCGGGCGAGACCAACAAGCTGGTGGCCTATGCGCGCGAAGCGGCGGCGATGCACGATGCGCGCGAATATGACGCCGTCGTCGCCTCGGGCGAGCAGGTGACCGCCGGCCTGACCGCGCTGGCGCTGCAGGCCGTGGGCGTGAATGCGCGGTCCTGGCTGGGCTGGCAGATTCCGGTGCGCACCGACGGCGTGCACGGCAAGGCGCGTATTCTGGGGATCGACACCGGCGATCTCGTCAAGCGCATGAAGGATGGCCAGTTCCCGGTCGTCGCCGGTTTTCAGGGGCTGGGGCCGGACAATCGAATCACCACGCTGGGGCGCGGCGGGTCGGACACTTCCGCGGTGGCGCTGGCTGCCGCGCTGAATGCCGACCGCTGCGACATCTTCACCGACGTGGATGGAGTCTATACGACCGATCCGCGCATCGTGACGAAGGCGCGCAAGCTGGATAAGATCACCTATGAGGAGATGCTGGAAATGGCATCCCTCGGGGCGAAGGTGCTGCAGACCCGCTCGGTCGAGCTGGCAATGAATCACGGGGTGCGGGTGCAGGTGCTGTCCAGCTTCGTGGATGCGCCCGGCACCATGGTAGTCGATGAGGGAGAGATCGTGGAACAGCAAGTCGTCAGCGGCATCGCCTATTCCAAGGACGAGGCGAAGATCACCCTGGTGAAGGTCGCCGACCGGCCGGGCATCGCGGCGGGCATCTTCGGGCCGCTGGCCGATGCGGCGATCAATGTCGATATGATCGTGCAGAACGTGTCGGAGGACGGTAAATCCACCGACCTTACCTTCACCGTCACCAAGGCGGATCTCGACCGTACCGTGCAGGTGCTGGAATCGCGCAAGGCCGATCTGGACTACAAGGCGATCACGCCGGACCCCAATGTCGTGAAGGTTTCGGTCATCGGCGTGGGCATGCGCAGCCATGCCGGCGTCGCGCAGACCATGTTCAAGACGCTGGCCGACCGCGGCATCAACATCCAGGTCATCTCCACCTCGGAGATCAAGATCAGCGTACTGATCAACGAGGAATATACCGAGCTCGCTTTGCGCGCGCTGCACACCGCCTACGGGCTGGACGCCGCCTGACGATGATCCATGCCGCCGCCCTCGCGATGACCGGAACTGCCGATCGGCAGGCCTGTCAGCGCGCCAGCGGCGCCATGGTCTGGCGCGGCCCGCGACCCCTCCTCAAGCCGGGCCGGCTCGGGATTCTTCGCTGATGTCACCTGCAAGCGTACGTCCCCAGCCGCGTCAGATGTTGAAGCGGCTGCGCGATGTCATGGCCGGGCCTGGCAGCGCGCAGGAACGCCTCGAACAGGTCGTGACGGTGATCGCCGCCGACATGGTGGCCGAGGTGTGCTCGGTCTATATCAGGCGCGCCGGCGAGCTGCTGGAACTGTTCGCCACCGAAGGCCTGAATCCCGAGGCGGTGCACCGCACGCGGCTGCGCATCGGCGAAGGCCTGGTAGGCGATATCGCCGCGCATGCCCGGCCGCTGGCGCTGGCCGACGCGCAGGCCCATCCGCAATTCGCCTATCGCCCGGAAACCGGGGAAGAAGTCTATGCCTCGCTGATGGGCGTGCCGATTCTGCGCTCCGGCAAGGTGCTGGGCGTGCTCGCCGTGCAGAACCGGACGCGCCGGCAATATACCGAGGAAGAAGCCGAGCATCTGGAAACCATCGCCATGGTGCTGGCGGAACTGGTCGCCACCGGCGAGCTGATCAAGCCGGCCGAGATGCTCTCGACCGAGGGCAATGCCATGCTGCCCTCGCGGCTGGAAGGCGTGAAGATCAATGGCGGGCTGGCCATCGGCCAGGCCGTGCTGCACCAGCGCCAGGTCGTCATCCGCCGCGTGGTGGCCGAGGATGCGGAGGAGGAGCTGCTGCGCTTCCGCACCGCGTTGGCCGGCATGCAGTCGGCGATTGCCCGGATGATCGATGCAGTGGACAGCGATATCGATGCGGGCGAGCATCGCGACATTCTGGAATCCTATCGCATGTTCGCCGAGGATCGCGGCTGGATCGGTCGTATTGCCGAGGCGATCCGCACCGGCCTCACCGCCGAGGCGGCGGTGCAGAAGGTGCAGAACGACACCCGCGCCCGCATGAACCAGATCACCGACCCTTACCTGCGCGAGCGGTTATTGGATCTCGACGATCTGGCCATGCGGCTGCTGCAGCATCTGTCCGGCGATCCCGATCTTCTGGTCGATCTGCCGCCGAACGATGTGGTGCTGATCGCGCGCTCGATGGGACCGGCGGAGCTGCTGGACTATGACCGCGCCAGCCTGCGCGCACTGCTGCTGGAGGAGGGCTCCGTCACCTCGCATGTCGCCATCGTTGCGCGGGCGCTGGACATTCCGGTGATCGGCCGCGTGTCTGGCATCGTCGCCCGGGTGGAGAGCGGCGACCAGATCGTCGTCGATGGCGATAACGGTCTGGTCATGGTGCGGCCGGGCGAGGATGTGCTGGAGCATTTCGCGGCGGCGATGGGTGCGCGCAAGCAGCAGAAGGCGGGCTATGCCGCGCTGCGCGACCTGCCGGCCCGCACGAAGGATGGCGTCGATGTCGGGCTGCTGCTGAACGCCGGCATGCTGGCCGACCTGACCCATGTCGAGGAGACCGGGGCGGCGGGGATCGGCCTCTACCGCACGGAAATTCCGTTCATGATCCGCTCGGCCTATCCCGACATGCAGAGCCAGGTGGAGATTTACGCCCGCGCGCTGGAACGTGCCGGCGACCGTCCGGTGGTGTTCCGCACGCTGGATGTTGGCGGCGACAAAAGGCTGCCCTATTTCAGCTATGACGATGACGAGAACCCGGCGATGGGCTGGCGCGCCATGCGCATTTCCATCGACCGGCCGGCGATGCTGCGCCAGCAGCTGCGCGCGATGATCCGCGCGGCGGCGGGGCGGCCGCTGTCGGTGATGTTCCCGATGGTGGCGGAGGTCGCGGAAATCGATGTGGCGCGCGCCGTGCTCGATATGGAAATGACGCGCGAGGCGGCGGCCGGGCGGCCGCTGCCGCAGCCCCTGTCGGTCGGGGTGATGATCGAGGTGCCGTCGCTCTACTGGCAGCTCGACCAGGTCTTGCGGCGGGTCGATTTCCTGTCGGTCGGCAGCAACGATCTGTTGCAGTTCTTCTTCGCCAGCGACCGCGGCAGCCCGCTTCTGGCCGATCGTTATGACTGTCTCGCACCAGCCATGCTGTGCTTCCTGCGCGGGATCGTGGAGAAGGCGGATGCCGCCGGCAAGCCGATCACCGTGTGCGGCGAGATGGCAGGCCGGCCGCTGGATGCGATGGCGCTGCTGGCGCTGGGGTTCCGCCGCCTGTCGATGAACCCGGCGGGAATCGGCCCGGTGAAGAGCATGGTGCGCAGCCTGGACCTAGCGCAGGCACAGGAATACATCCTGACGCTGCTGCACCAACCCGATCATTCCCTGCGCCGCAAACTCCGTTCTTTCGCAAAAGATTACGGCGTTATTTTGTAAGATCGCCTGAGGGTGTGTAGTATTTGCTAATACTATATCTCTGGTGTATGCTCCATTATATTGATTCTGTTTGATTCTCGTTACGGCGTGCTTTGCGCTAGAGACTGAGTCGCAAGGTGCTTCGTCTTCCTCTGGGCAGGACGCGCGATTCTGGCGTTTGGACTGCCCATGCAGCGCGGCGCAGTGGGCGTGCTGTCAAAGTCTTGTGTCGCCGGTGAATCCCGAACCGGCGGCGGTGAGGAAGGCGATGGGTGGGGAAGGCGTAAGCGTTGAGGGCGATGTGCTGAAAAGCAAGAACCGTCTGAATTTCCTGGAGATTGAGGAAGTGTCCGGTGCGGCCAAATCGGCGGAGACGCCGAACGGCGTCGGGCTCCGGTTGGCCCAGGCCAGGGAGGGTGCCGGCTATTCGATTGCCGATGTGGCCGGTTATCTGCGGGTCCGGAAAAACTACCTCGAAGCCATCGAGGCGGAGCGCTATGACGCGCTGCCGGGCCGTACTTATGCGATCGGCTTCGTGCGCGCCTATGCCGAATTGCTGGGGCTGGACGCCGCCCGGCTGGTCAATGAATTCAAGGCCGAGACCACGGCCCTGAAGGGCCGCACGGAACTGGTCTTCCCCTCGCCGCCGCCCGAAGGCCGGATTCCCGGCGGGGCCATCCTGTTCGTCTCGGT
>Ga0208179_1000575_pt1 | contig 22796 bp, 19 predicted proteins | sample Malvired_Geostar_FD_184238 | JGI IMG/M metagenome (GOLD analysis project Ga0208179, IMG submission 184238) | Marine viral communities from the Global Malaspina Expedition - Malaspina viral metaG DeepMed_Geostar (SPAdes) (version 2) | ecosystem: Environmental > Aquatic > Marine > Oceanic | place... | reverse complement strand
CCACAGCCAGGTGATCGTGGTGACCTCGGCGCTGCCCGGTGACGGAAAGAGCGTGCTGTCGGCCAACCTCGCCTACGCGCTTGCCGACATGGGCAGGGTGCTGCTGATCGATGCGGATCTGCGCAGGCCGACACTGGCGAAACGTTTCGCGCTGTCCAAGGATCGTTTGGGTGTGACCGACGTGGTCGAGGGGCGTGCGGCCCTGGAAGCGTGCATCGCAACGGTCGACGGCGTCGACATGCTGTGCGCCGGCAGTCCCGTGCGCGACCCCCTGAGCCTGCTGGCGTCCAGTCAGTTCACCCTGGCACTGGACTCGCTGAAGACTCGCTACGACCGGATCGTGGTGGATTCACCGCCGACCCAGGGCGTCAGCGATGTCATGGTCCTGGCGGCCGAGGCGGACACGCTGCTGTTCGTCGTGCGCAGCGAGGGCACGCCGATCATCGAAGTGGAGCGGGGCATCACACAACTGCAGCAGAACGCCACCCCAGCGGACTGGGTCATTCTCAATCAGGTGGATATACGCAAGGCGCAACGACAAGGCTATCGATACAGCAGTTACTACGACTACTACCAGTACGGAGGAACAACGGCCAGTTGATTGCCGGTCGGGCTCGCGTCGCCGTCCAACGAAAGGGATGACACATGAAACAATATATTCAGAACTCCGTTTGGCTGTTGCTGGAGAAGCTCATCAAGCTGGCCGTTGCGTTCGTCCTGATCGGGCTGGTGGCCAAACATCTCGGCCCCGAGGATTTCGGGATTCTGAGCCTGGGGCTCAGTGTGGCGAGCATCGTCTGGGCAGCGGGCAGCCTCGGGCTCGATCAGATTCTCATCAAGGAATTCACCCAACAGAGGTATTCGGATAGCGAACTGCTCAGTACGGCGGTCATCTGCCGGTTTACCGCCAGCGCCGTGCTCGTGATTCCCTGTGTCGTCGGGCTGTACCTGACCGATGCGCTCTCCGTCGCGCACAAGCTGGGGTACGCGATCACGATCTGCTCGGTGCTTTTCTACAACTTCAACAGCTATCAGGCGCTCTATCAGGCCAAATCCCAGTCATCGCATGTTGCCTACGTCGGGCTTTCCAGCCTGTGCCTCTCATCGATCGTCAAGATCGTGCTGTTATGGATCGACGCCGGGTTGATCCTGTTTGCCCTGAGTGCGGTATTCGACATCGCGATCAATTTGTTGCTGTACGCCTATTACCAGATGAACAAGCCGGTGCGGGTGAGCATCGCGTCGTTCAATTACGGCCTGGTAGGGGAGCTTTGGCGGCCCGCGGCCCCGATGCTGCTGTGTTCACTGATGATCGTGATCTACACCCGAATCGATCAGGTCATGATCGCTTTTCTTATCGGCGTCGATCAGGCCGGCGTCTACAGCGTCGCCATCCGGGTAGTGGAGGCTTATGCCGTCATACCGATCCTGATCGCAACGGCATTCTTTCCTTTCATTTGCAGCAAACCGGATGCGAGGAATATCCGTACCTACTTCGATATCGTCACGTTTTCATCGATTGCCGCGGGCTTGGCCATCTGGCTCGCCGCCTATGCGGCCATTCCATACCTGTTCGGCCCAGCGTACAGCCAGGCGCTGGATATATTGGGCATCGCGATGCTTGCCGGCGTGTTTTCGGTGGTCGGATTTGCCTGTACCAACTATCTGGTGGCCGTTGGCCTTGGCCACCTGCGTCCTCTGCGACTGGCGCTCGGGCTGCTGCTCAATATCGTGCTGAACCTGGTGCTCATTCCGCGATTCGGCTTATGGGGCGCGGCCGTCGCAACGCTGATCAGCCAGATCTTCGCGTCCTGGATCGGTAACGTACTGAGTCCGAAAACCATGGACTGCCTGAAGATGCAGAGCCGCGCGCTATTCACCCTGGGCATCCCGGGAACCAGCAGGGTGCTGCGTGACTTGTGGAGGGAGCGATCGGCGACCCCTCGACCAATCGAGTCAGGAGAGTTCTGATGCCTGAAGTTTCGATCATCATCCCGACCTACAACAGCGCCGCCTTCATCATGGATGCGGTCGCCTCAGTGAGGCGGGCCGTCGACGGGCTGAGCCATGAGATCATTCTGGTCGACGATCTGTCGCCCGACGTGCACATCCTGCGGGCCGTTACCGCGCGGGTACCGCACCTGCGAATCATAGAGAAGGCCGCAAAGAGCAATGCCGCGGAATCCCGGAATCTGGGCATCGCCGCATCTACCGGCGACTACATCTTTCTGCTCGACAGTGACGACGCATTTCTGCCTGAACACATAGCGCGACGCGTCGCGCTGCATGTACGCAGCGGTTGCGGCATCCTGTTCGGCCGCTATCGGGCGCGCAATGCGTACCGGACCTTCGACGTCCGGTTGCCGCTCTATCAGGGCGACATGCACCAGTACCTGTTCTGCCTGGACGGCGATGTTCGAAGCTCGACGATCAGCCTCTGCCGATCCCGCTACAGGGGCACGACATTCGATGGGTTGCAGGCCAAGCACCAGGACTGGGGTTTCGCGCTTCGCGCCGCCCGCAATGGCGAGACCCTGGGATTCGACGATGGCTACGGCGCGGTCATTGATTCGTCGGTGAACGGCGGGCGCATGAGCAACGTGCTGAATATTCCGGCCAGCCAGTATTTTCTCAATAGCTACATCAGCGAGCCGAGGCACCGGCGCGGCTTTGCCATGAACCATCTTCGGGTGGTGTTGAAGAACAATGACAAGGTAGCGACCGCCTTTGTCCATAGGGTCCTGATCGATTCGCTGCGCGATGCATCCCTGCTGGAACGCCTCGGCTACGCGCCGGCCGTACTGCTGACGAGCCCGAACCTGGCGCTGCCGGCGCGGCTGGCCATGCGAATGCTGGCAGCGGCACGCGCGTTCAGCATCAAGGGTTATCGCAAGATCATTCCCTCCTGATGCGGGGAGCCGGCATGCCCATTCCAATCATCATCGCGACGGTCTTGCGCCAAACAGGTGAAACCGGCGTACATACCCACTACCGGACCTTGTCGAAGTGGTTCGAATCCGGTGGCCGGACGCCACCGATGGTGGTGACGCCGTACGATCGGAACAAATGGCTGGTCTACCCGGTATTCGCGGTGCGCCGACTGATCGCACCGCTCAATGCAAGCCTCGGTCTGTGGTGGTATCGCCACTGGCATCAGCGGTGCCTGTATCTGAACCTGAAAGCCACGCTCGCCGATGGCCGGGCGTGTGTCGTCTATGCTCAATGTCCCATGTCGGCCGAGGCGGCACTCACCGCGCGTGCATCACCGGCCCAGCGTGTGGTGATGATCGCCCACTTCAACCTGTCGGAAGCGGATGAATGGGCAGGCAAGGGCGTCATAGCGCCGGACGGCAAGCTGTTCGACCAGATCCGAGCATACGAAGCCCGAGTGATTCCACGCCTGGATCGGTTGGTGTTCGTATCGGCCTTTATGCGGCGAAAGCTCTATGAACGCATTCGCGAAGCGCAGGCGGTAGACGCAAGAGTCATCCCGAACTTCATTTCCGCGCCCGTGCCTACGGCTGATCGACCCGCCCTGATGGGTGATCTGATCTGCGTCGGGACCCTGGAGCGACGAAAGAACCAGCGATACGCGCTGGAAATCGCGGCGGCCGTTTGCCAGGCGGGTTATCCGTTGCGCCTGACGTTCGTGGGTGGCGGTCCGGACCGGCCCGCGCTCGAGAAGGCCGCGCGAACCCTCGGCATCGAGGCGCATGTGCTGTTCACCGGTCACGTGGATGACGTGGCTGGCCTGATGGCGAGCCACCGCGCCTGCCTGCATGTTTCACGAATGGAAAGCTTCGGCATCGTCCTGATCGAAGCGATGGCGCTTGGGCTGCCGGTGTTTGCAAGCCGGGTCGGCGGGGTGCCGGAGGTGTTCGATGACGGGGCGGAGGGTCGTTTCATCCCGCTCGACAACGCGAGCACCGCGGCGCAGCTCATTCTCGACTGGCTCACCCGACCCGATGCGCTGCAACGCGCCGGCGTCCGGGCCAGGGCCCGTTTCGTGGCTCGCTTCGAGACCGGTAAGGTCGCCCATGATCTGGTCGGTTTTTTAACTGCGCCCGCCACGCAGTCGACACGCGCCGTTCATTCGCCGAGCAGCGCGCCGGGCATGAATGGCGAGGCTCATCGGATCTCCCATGCGAGGCGTTCGGATGCTGTCGAATAATCTAAGACCCAGCAGCATCATCGTGTTCCCGGCGTTCTGCCTGGCAAGCGCCATCGTCGCGTCCGCGGCGCTCACCCATCTGCTTGGCATTGTCGGCTTCACCGCGATGCCCTACGTACGGCTGGTGGTTGTCGCCGCCGCCATGCTTTTCGTCGCCGTGTTTCTGTTGCAGACACGGCTGAAGCCCACGCTGGCGAGCGGGAACCTCTGGCGCGCGGTGCTGGCATTGCAAGGGTTGGGACTGGTGTATCTGGTGCTGGGGTTGCTCAGGCAGAACAGCCATTTCTACCTGGTGACGGACCTCGCCTACCTGGCGATGTTTTTCCTGACGTTCCTGCTGGGCGCCTGGTGCTATCGGATCGGCAGGTTGCAGTTTTCCTACGCCACCATGCTGCGGGTGGTATTGACGTTGGTGGGCCTCACCTCGGTGTGCTGGGTCTTCGACCTGCAAGTCGGAACGCCGCCAGAACTGCTGATTCTCTGGGGCTGCGCACTGGTCATCGCGCTGGCCTATAAGCGCTACGTTCATGCATGCCTCCTGCTGTTGGCCGTGGTTCCGCAGATTGCCGGCCTCAACAGGGCCTTGCTGCTCGCTATCGTGGGCGGGCTGATGATCTATTTCTTCAGCTCTGCATGGGTGAAAAAGATTCGGCTTGTCTGCGTGCTGACGGTTTTTCTGGTGGTCCTGACCCTGGCGCTCGATGGGCTCGGAATACTCCAGGGCAGCAGCTTCGAACGCCGCATCGATGAAACGCTCACGCTATTGTCGGCGGAAGAGGGCGGCGACATGCCAGTACCGCTTCAGCAGCGCTTATACGAAGGGGCGCTCGTCAGCCAGGACATTCAGCAATCCATGCTGCCGGTATCGCTACTGTTCGGAATGGGCGCCGGATACACCCTGGACATGACGCAGAGTTCCGATTCATCGGTGGTCGATAGCCAATTACTGGGGGGGCAACATACCCACAACATCCATTTGCTGAGTTATGCGCTGCTGGCACGGTTCGGCTTGCTGGGCGCTGCCTGTTTCATATTTATCTTCCTGACCTGCGCGCGGCGATCCTACGTGCTGTTCAAGCGGATACCGACCGACAAAAGCACAGTGGAACTGCTCGCCAATCTTTTCGTGGTACTGCTGTTCCTGTTTTCAATCCCGGCGTCGTCGTTTCTATTTTCAAGCATGCTGCTGGGTTACTTCTGCGGTATCGCGAACGAGGCAAGGCTGACAGGGGCCCGGAGTCGACTCTTGTGTTGACGCCAGGGCGCATTGAAGAGGACTCCATGTGAAAGTATTGCTCGTAACCTCGTACCGCTCGAAAGGAGGGGCGCCGCGCGCGGCATCCCGGCTCGCAAATGCCCTGGCCGGGGCGGGTGCCGAGGTCGAGTATGTGACCATCTATCCCGCCCGAATGACGGTCCGGCAGAAAATGCGATATCTGGCTCGGGTTGCCTATGACCGTGTCCCGGCGTTGGTCGCCGCCCGAAAAAGGATCATGTTTTCCTCAGGTGCCTGGCCCAATGACAACCTGGTCGAGTCGATCAATGCCTCCGATGCCGACCTGGTCCATCTCCATTGGATAAATGGCGGCGGCATGTCGGTCGATGATCTCAAACGGATCAACAAACCGATTGTCTGGACGCTGCATGACATGTGGGCGTTTACCGGCGGCTGCCATTACGACGGTGGCTGCGACGGCTTCAGCTCAGGGTGCGGCCGTTGCCCGTTACTGAAGTCCAGCAACCCTGGAGATCTGAGCGCTGTCGGGGCCCAGCGCAAGACCGCCGCCTATCATCAGGTCGCGAACCTGACGATTATCGGACTCAGTCAGTGGATGGTCGATTGCGCTGCGCGTTCATCGGCCATGCAAGGGCTGACCATCAGGCGACTGCCCAATCCGATCGATGTGAACGTGTTTCGACCCGAGAGTCCTTCGCTCGCCCGGGAGCGGCTTGGCATTTCGCCGTCTACACGTCTCGTCGCGTTTGGCGCGGTAGCGGCAGTGGGCGACGACCGTAAGGGATTTCGAGAGTTGATTACGGCGCTGAGCGTGTTGAAGGAGAAAGGCTCTTCGAATATCGAGCTGGCGGTTTTTGGCGGCTCGGGTTCCCAACACATGCTCGACACGCCGTACAGGACCCATTACTTCGGACACATAGCCGGCGACGAGCAATTACGTGACGTCTACAGCGCCGCCGATGTCATGGTGGTGCCCTCCTTGCAAGAGGCATTCGGACAAACCGCCACCGAAGCCATGGCGTGTGGAACGCCGGTCGTCGCATTCGGCGCCACGGGCCTGCTGGACATTGTCGATCACAAGGTCAATGGCTACCTGGCGAGCGCCTTCGATGTTTCAAGCCTGGCCGAAGGGATCGGCTGGGTCCTCGATGCCAACAATCGGGAACCATTACGAAACAGGGCCCGCGCCAAGGTGGTCGAGCATTTCGCGAACGAAAGGGTCGCTGCCAAGTACCTGGCGCTTTACCAAAGCTGTGTCGCTCAGTCCGTTTCAAGTCCCGCCACCGCAACGACCAGTCCATTGCTGACGCGTTGAAGCACGGGCAGACCGGATGTGGGCGATATAACAATCATTAACGCTCCATAACTGCCTGTGCGTTCCGTTTTGCGCAGGCGGGGTAACTGTGCCCGGCTGCTATCCCATGCATCCGGCCTTATAGCCGAAAAACAATAACGAAGTTCTTCATCCAGGCCAGGCCTGCGCGCCGGCTAATTTCAAATCCCACAACAAACACAACAACGATGTGCGAACGATAGTTCCCGCGCAGGGACTCGTTCGGCCGCGCTCAGCCTGTTTCTATTAATTCCGCAGTTATTAATTTTATTGCGCTCGATCGGCTGCCCCTCAGGAAGGAGGTGATACGTCATTTCAATTAGCTGAACTCGATTCGGATATTTGCAACCGGCATCAACTATCAAATCCGCAGGGTGTATCGGAGGGGCAGATGAAATATCTTTTATATGGCATAAACTACAGTCCTGAACTGACCGGAATCGGTAAATACAGCGGGGAAATGGCTGAGTGGCTTGCCAAGCACGGACACGAGGTACGGGTGGTAACCGCCCATCCTTATTATCCCGACTGGAAGATATTCCCAGGCCATTCCCATTGGCGCTATGCCAGAACCCGGGAGGAGGGCGTGACAGTTATCCGTTGTCCACTGTATGTTCCCGCGAAACCGACTGCACTCAAGCGGCTGTTTCACCTGGCAAGTTTTTCCGTTACTTCAACCTTCGCACTTTTTGCCAATATCGGGTGGCGCCCCGACAAAGTCGTCCTGATCGTGCCGACCATGTTCTGCGCCGCACAGACAATACTTTACGCCAAGCTCACGCGCGCCAATTCCGTGCTGCATATCCAGGACTTCGAACTGGATGCCATGTTCGGCCTGGGCATGTGCAGCCGCCAGCGAGCGCGACGTCTCGCTTATAGAGTCGAGGCTTGGGCGCTGAATGCATTCGATCAGATTTCCACCATATCGGGCGGTATGATCGAGCGAGCACGTAATAAGGGCGTGCAAGAGCAGAGGCTCAGCTTGTTCCCCAACTGGTCCGAAGTCCGGCGATTTCACGGCGTGGCAAGATCGGCAGGGCTGTTGAGCCGGCTCGGCGTGGACCCTGGGAAGAAAGTGCTGATGTACTCAGGCAATATCGGCGAAAAACAGGGGCTGGGCTCGGTCATCGACGCGGCTGAATTGCTCGCCGCCCGAACCGATCTGATGTTCGTCATCGTCGGTGAAGGAGCAGGCAAAAGCCGGCTGGAAGAGAGCGTCAAGCTCAAGGGCCTGAAGAACGTGGTATTTGCGCCGCTGCAGTCGTACGAAGATTTGCCAGCGCTGCTGGCATCGGCTGATTGTCACCTCGTGATCCAGCGCCGTGGCGCAGCCGATTCCGTGCTGCCATCCAAGCTCACCAATATTCTGGCCGTGGGCGGCAATGCGGTCATCACCGCCGATCCTGGCACGAGCCTCGGCGTGTTATGCAAGGAACATCCGGGCATCGCTGCGCTCGTTGAGCCCGAATGCACGCATGCGTTGATCGCAGGTATCGAAAAATGCCTGTCCATGAGCGTGCCCAACCGAGTCGCCATGACCTATGCGCGGGAATACCTGGACAAGGACCGTATCCTTGCTCGCTTCGTGGCCGGCCCCGTCACACAACCCGTCACCGATCAGGTTGTGCCCGATATGCCCCCGCTGTTGCGGCCGTTCATGAAAATCAGGCCAGTGGCAGGCGACTCACCGACAAAACCCTTGATCATCACAGGCGCGACGGTCACAAAACACAGCGTCCTACCCGCGTGGCTTACCTCAGCCGTGCGTAAATAGCCAAATGAGGCTAGCGTCATAGAGCGTTCGATATGGCGCAGGCTTGAGGGGAGGGCGCTGCGTGATGTCCGCTCCCTTGAAAGCGCAACGACCTGTCCGAAGCTCGCTACCCGCACCATCGCCTGCACGGAGCCGCCACTAAATGTCCGCAGCGTTTAAGGAAGTCGATTCGCAAACAGTGTCGCGCCTGGCAAAGGATATGAATCACGTCGGTGTCGCGTTCATCGAGCGTTATCTCTGCCTGGAGCACCTGGTCATTGCACGCCGTGAGATCGAAGGCGAAGCCCGGCGCCATGGCGACAGAAGCTTTGCCATACGCGGCAACCCGGACGTGGCAGGAACGTTTTTCGAGCGACTGGCTTGCTCGAACGAGTTTCAGCGGCTGCTGCTCGATGTGCATGCCTGCGGAACGGGCCGGGTGCCTTCATCGTTCGAAAAGGTCCAGACCGTCATTCGCTGTCTGCAGGGACGCGACAGTGATGACGAGTCCAACCGATTCCATTATGACGCGACCATGCTGACCGTCCTGCTGCCGGTCTTCATACCGGAGCCCGACACGGACGCAGGACGCTTCGTCGTGTTCCCGAACGTCCGCAACCTGCGCTCCAGCGGGTTTCTGAATCTGCTGGAAAAAGCCCTGGTGCAGAACCGCATCAGCCAGCGCTGCATCGCGCTGGCTATCCGAGTAGGCTTGCTTCGTCCAATGAAAGTCCCGCTGGTCCCTGGCAACCTGTATTTTTTCTGGGGCTACCGCAGCTTGCATGCCAATGAACCTTGTACCCCGAACGAGCTGCGGACAACCGTCCTGTTTCATTACGACAACCCGCATCGACGCAGCTCACCGCACGAGCACGATGGCATCGGCAATGGCGAAGCACCATTGAGCAGATGCGATCAGGCTGGTCGCGATCAGCGAACCGGATTTTCATAAGCGCTGCGTTCCAATCCGGCATGCCTGGTGCCAAGCCGAACAGGTCCATGCGAGAAGGCAGGCAAGACGGTAAGCAAGAGGCGAAGCTGCCGTCGCGCGATCCGATACACGGGCATGATAACCTGATCGTGACTTCGCATAATGTATATTATGTTAAATATTGGCTATGGATCAGCAGGTGCGGACTGCGTCTTGCTGCTGTGGCTCCTGACAGTAAAAGAGATAAAACCTGATCAAAAAAAATACTGCAAAATCAGAGAGGTATGGGCTGTCTTGTTCTGGAAGCCCATTACTGCCCGCCGATATCCAGCCGAAAAAGCAGACTCCAGAAGCTTTTTGAACGGTTCAAAAAAAATAAAAACAAGACTAAAAAGTCTCTGCTACGGTTACGGAAAGCAGCTTTGAACGCTACCACCTGTAGATGGAGCCTCCGATGCCAGCATACACCAGAGACCCGCATCCGCTCTTTGCCGGTCCCGAGTCTATGCTTTTGGACCTTAAGCAGTACTATGCTTGCTACCCCTGCGTCGCAGCCTATCTCAGGAGTTTTTTGGCCGAGTTTGACGTTGAGAAGGATTTTGAATGGGGGCTTCGTTTTCTAGCCCTCCATAATCGTGCAGCCGGAACCTACGGTATTTACCGTACTTTTGTGGAGCGTCTGCTTCTATGGAGCTGGATCTTCGCTGGTAAATCGGCTTTGACATTAAATCGAAATGAATTTGAACAATTCGTTGGTTTCTGCAAAAGGCCACCTCGGCCTTGGGTCGGTGTAGCACCTTCGGCGCGATTCACTCAAAGCGACGGTAATTGGACGTTCAACGAAGGCTGGCGACCTTTCAACATCCGCAGTCAACCGGAGTCAAAATCTTACAGACCATTCACTGGTACATTGAGACAGATACAGAGCATCTGCAGTTCCTTCTACAATTTCCTACATGCAGAGGATGCAGCCGCAGTCAATCCAGTCGTCGCGTCTAGATTGCAGAGTGGGAGTGCAGACAAAGCAGATCACCCCGCCCGACGCTTCCTAACTTCAGGCCAACTCTTTCGTGTCATGCAAATTCTAGAGATTCGTGCAACAGGCGACCCTGCGGGAGAGCGCGCTCTTTTCATTGTAGCTGCGACTGTATTTTTGTGCCTACGCGCGACTGATCTTGCAGCGAGTGGTGAGTACTGGCCAAGTATGGATTGTTTCTCGTTTGAGGACGGCAGTTGGTGGTTGGTCCTAGATATCCCAGGCACCCAGCCGCAAAGGATCGCAGTCAACCCTAAATTTTTACCCTACTTGAAACGATACCGGAAAAGCAGAGGACTATCACCGCTGCCGGAACAAGATGACGGAGTTCCGCTTCTAGAGACTAGCCACGGGCGTCCGGGGCTTAGCGTTCGCCAAATTCGAGAGGTCGTTCGTGCAGCGCTCAGACAGGTGCATGCGGATATTACTTTAGAGGAAGAAAACGGCGGTCATTGGGACATTTTACTTGCGTCAAACCCGAGGCTACTGAGGGACAGTGGCGCAAGGAGTAGCGCTCAAACCCGCCTGCCCGCCGAACTGAAACAAGATCTACGTATTACGAGTCTCGCATATACCTATGGTAGGTATTATCAGGATTAACCGTGACGGACCGTCGTTCCACACAGCAATATCCGATAATCACCAGACCCGGATATTGCACAGATACGCTGAAAGAGTCAGTCTATACACCTCCAGTTAACTCCGTCCGGATCATTAACACAGGATGTCGCAGCGCCCACAGCCACTTTTCGAGACCTTTGAGCGCTTCCACGGACTCAACTTTCTACACCTGCATGGCGAGCTGCCTCTGGTGTGCGACTTCCTTTTGGACTTTCCTGGGGAGCTTCAGGCCACAGAGGGATATATGGCAGTCAGAGGCTTTCTGAAGTCCTACGTAGGCAACGAAGCCACGTTCAACTCCTATCGAACGCACGCCGAGCGGCTCCTATTGTGGTCACTTTTGTTGGCCGGTAAGCCTCTTCTGGCTTTGAGGCGCCGCGATGCCGAGGCCTTCATGGACTTCTGTCTAAACCCACCTGCCGACTGGGTGGGACCGGTAGTTAAATCGAGGTTTTTACGTATTGGCGGCAGGAAGCCGCTGGAAACGGACAGTTTTATGATCAACCAAGACTGGCGTCCGTTCACCTATACAGTCGCTAAGCGGGAGCGCAAAATCGCGGCGGAATCCGCGGGGCCCCTTCCCTCCCGGGTCTATCGGATGTCCCAGGGTTCCGTCGGTCAGGTGTTTGCTGTGTGTGGCAGTTTTTTCCAACACGCCATCGATGAGGGGCTGACTGAGGTCAACCCGTTTCGCGCAGTGAAGCAAAAGTGGATCTACAAGCAACGCAATACGGTGGATGTCGCTTCTCGCTCGTTGACCCAGCTGCAATGGAGCTACGTGATCGAAACCGCTGAGCTAATGGCTGCGGAGGATGCACTGTATGAGCGAACGTTGTTTATTGTTGCCACCTTGTTTTCTATGTACCTGCGGGTCTCCGATCTAGTCGGACGCGATAACTGGACGCCAACGATGGGCGATATTCGTCGCGACAGCATGGGTAACTGGTGGTTTCATGTGGTGGGCAAAGGCAACAAAGCTGCGAAAATCAGCGTCCGGGATGATTACATCCACGCCTACCTGGTGCGCTACCGTGTACACCTCGGGCTTCCTCCCCTGCCCTCCGCTCATGAGAGCACTCCGCTAATTGGCTCACTAAAAGGTCGAGCTGGGCTTTCTGACCGCCACATTCGATTGTTGCTACAGGAACTGTTTGATCGTTCGTTGGCGCGCATGTCTGAGGAAGGCTGGAGCGATGACGAGATTGATCAGCTGCGCTCGGCGTCGTTGCATTGGTTGCGCCATACATCCGCCACTTTCGATGCACCGCACCGTGACATGAAGGATCTCCAGGCCAACCTTCGTCACAACAGTATGAGTACCACCCAGAATACCTATTACAACTCGCTAGATGAGCAGCGCGCTCACTCCGTAAAGGGGCTAAAAGTAAAACAGTAGCCCCAAAAAAGTAGGTTATCGCTGCTCGAGCCCGCTCTCAACAGCCAGGACAGTCCAATCAGGCTGAGCGGCTAAGCCCTCTAACCTCCGGGGAAATCCTACCAGTCACTTCTCGAGGGAACGCGCTGCCAGCTAATTCACGGGCTACACTCACGGTTCTATGGAAGTAAGAGAATACAACGCAATCCAGCGTGTCGCCGTTTCGGTAGCTTCAGATCCGCTTCACTGGACGGTAGAAGACACATCATCCAGAGTGTAGGCTTGTTAATTTCTGCGGGCCGTCTGAAGCTCTAGCTTCCGAGACAATTGATTGATAGTAGGGGCTCATGCATGTCAAATGACGATGGAAATTCATTATCAAAAATCCGCTCGGATGCCATAGACAAAATTCGTCGGCTGCAGCGATCACCGCGCTACCACAGCTTTTTCAACGCGGAGGCAATCGAAGCCTTTAATAAGATAGAGAGCTCTGCCCTAGCAGGTGGGACAATTACGCATACCGACAAGATAGGCTCGAAGGGCAATGGCAGCACGTAACCTTCGGCCGTCTCATCAGCTCAAGGCGCTCATTCGTCCTTCCCGTTTAAATCTGCTGCTATCTTACCGAACGAACCCCAGCGACGGACCAGGTCATCGATTCGATCGGGAATGTGTTTAGTCTTGCTAAGCACTAGGCAGCGGGTCGTGCCTACATATTCCTCAAGCAGGTAAAGCACCCCCACGTCGGCATCCATCATTAGCAGAATTTCGTCGGTCAATCTCATAGTGCAGTCGTCGTCCTAGTCCTCGATATTCACACGCTGTGTCATCGCGATTCCCCAGAAACAGTCGGAATAGATGTGCGCAGGGGGGAGGCAGCGGCGAGCCACTACCAGCAAAGTCCCGCGGCGCATGCCACCAGCTTAGCAATGACCGCTCCGCCTCCGAAGGATAGTAATGGGCGATGAGCCAGCCGCTAACGTTGCGATCAATAACCTTTAAAAAATATAAAACCGGAAACTGGACATACAACGTTTTCAAAGCACGCTAAGCGGATGCGTCAGATGGACACCGTGATCGACACTGGCTTTGAGCAGAGCAATACTACATACCGATGCAGCTTTTGATGCTAAGCGCAGTGTGGATCAAGCGGAGCCAAAGGTTTGTCGGTCGCATATGGAGGAGCTCTTTATGGTTAACGCCGCCAGGCGTGCCGATAAAACGGCACTCGCCGCCCGCAAGCCTACGGAGTACCTCCTCCGTAGTGACCCTGGACTGCTCAGTCCAACTATGGTTTACAAACTGACTGCCGAGGGGTTCGAGATGAAAGATGTGCAAGACATGCTTTCGATTTCCGATCTCTACTCGGCGGAGAAGGTCCTTACCCGCATCGTGGGCAAATCCGCTAGGACGATTCAACGACAGAGCAAGGGAAATCAAACCGTGCGCCTCAGCTCTGTGCAGAGCGCTGTGGCCTTTCAATTTGCTACGCTCCTGGAGCGCGCTACCAAAGTGTTCGGTACTCAAATGCTAGCCGAAGAATGGCTGGGTCGGCCCTGCAGATATCTGGAAGGCGAAATACCTCTAGACGTTGTCAGCAATCCTGTGGGGTTTCAGGTAGTAAACGACTGCCTAGAGCGCATTGAGTACGGGGTTTATCAGTGAGCCAGCTGCGCGATCGGGCTCAAGCACGAACTGCAAGTAACAGTCCTTAGCTCGCGGCTGAAGGATTGCTCCACCTTCCTATCTGACGTAAACCATTCAAAGGTACTCATGTCTGTCGCGAAAGCTGTCTGGAGCCGAGTCAAGCACATGCGAAAAGGGAGGCCTTTTTCACGCAACGTTTTCGCGCAGGTAGGTTCAAGAGCTGCGGTTGATAAGACACTTTCAAACTTAGTGAAATCAGGCCATCTGGAGCGTGTCGCTCGCGGCGTCTATATGCGCCCAAAGATGAGCATATACACCGGCTGCAGGGTACGCCCAAGTCCGATAGACATTATGATGGTTCTTGCTAAGGCGAACGGCGAGACGATCCAAATACACGGGGCGGAGGCTGTTAGGAGGTTGGGCCTCAGTACGCAGATGCAGGTTGTGCCGACCTACTACACCAGCGGTACTACCCGCGTGATCAAAGCTGGCAATGCGGTGGTTCGCCTCAGGCATGTCTCTAATGCGCGCATGCAGTACGCCGGAACGAAGATAGGAACGGTGCTCACCGCGCTCTATTACCTCGGAAAACAGGGGTTGTCCGCGCAGGTCATTTCCAGGATCACAAAAGCCATGAGTAGCGAAGAGTTGCGTAAGCTAAAAGGTTGTAAAATGCCAGTATGGATGCGATCGGCATTGCTTCTTGTGAATGAAGCGGCTTTAGGCCCTGCTTCGAACGATCCGAGTGCGCTAAACACCAGATGCAAACTCTTGCCGCCTCGCAATACTCATTGATCTATAGCTGAAAGCACCTGGCCGCGCAGGGCGTAAATCGGCCAATGCAGCATTCATCAGCGGCCCGCTGCCAACCGCCCCCTCCATGCCCGTCGCGCTAACCGAGGCGCAGGCGATGGCGCTGGCTAGCGCGCGGATGGACTAAAGCCGCTAACAGGCATTCTTACTCGGGCTGACTTCGATAACGCCATAGTAGACCCAGTAGTTGAAGCAACTCGCTCGCTCAATGATTTTTTCTTCGCTATAGGTCGCGCTAGATTTCGCCCAGTCCTTGCTGTTCCATTCGGAACTTGATGGCCTCGACGGGATCCGAAGGCGGCATTGGATAATGCGCCTCCTCGTATTTCTCAATTAACGCCGCGAGCTCTTCCAGTTCATCACATTCTAACGAACCGATCTGCGCGCCCCACAGGTGCTCCAAGCGCGCCAAAGCCGTAGCCAGGTCGCTTTCGCTACGAATCGGCTCGATTTTCATTACACTGCCTCTGCGTTGATCTGGTGCACTGCGCCTGCATTATCCAGCGTTACTTTCAGCTTCATTTTTCAACTGATATTCCCAAATCAGTCCGCGTTGCAGGCACTCCCTTACCCAGCGCGAGGACTCTGCTACGTCACCTACGGTGTGGCTGAGCTCGCATCAGCGCTCTCGTCACAAAACATCGGATCTACGACAAGCCAAAGGCCGAGCGACGGATGCAGAGGACCATGCTTATCCTCTAACAGTCGTAGCTCGTATCGACGCCGTTCTTCAGCCCTACCAGCTAGCCAAACATCATCAGAGGTGGGGTAATGCCTCAATAGATGTTTTGCCTGACGACGTAAGGATTCAGGTAGAGATGATTCTCTAGACAATTCAAGAAGAAAATTTCGTGTCTGCACAACGGCGGCGGTACGTTCTTTTACCAAGCTCATAGGGGCAATGCTCCCGGATTATTTTGCCAGCGGGGAGACGGTGACCGCCCCAAGCGCAAGCGTCAGTATAGCGAGCCGAATCCGTTAGCTACACCTACTGTTAGGAAGCCGTACTTTACCCACCGGCGGTATCCTGGCCAGCAACTCCACTTTGCAAGTCTAACCCCCTCAAACAAAGCCGAGGTCCCCACAACTCAGAAGGGGATAGACCATCGGTTATAAGACCACCGCCAGCCGCAATCATACGGCCAGGGCAAAATCTCAAGCCATCCTACTAGGACGGGCCGGCCATCAAAACGAGACGTCAAAGACCAGCGGTACGATTGTATAAAGCGCGACGATGATCAGAAGCAACCCGATGACGTTCATCCAGATACCAGCTCGAATCATGTGCCGGATAGGCAGGTCCCCTGTGGCGAACGCGACGGCGTTGGATGGCGTGGCAACGGGCAGCATGAAGGCGCAGCTGACTGCAAACGTAACGACAATAGTCATCAGCAGCGGATCGATACCAAGTCCTACCGCAATCGAGCCCATGATGGGAAAGAATGCCGCTGCGGTAGCTGTGTTGCTCGTAAGTTCGGTGAGAAGGATGATGACTAATGCGGTCACGATCAGGATAAGTATCGGGGGTAACCCGGCGAGTCCGGAAACGCTCTCGCCTATCCAGACGCTCAGACCTGTGGCTGTGAATTGCGCTGACAAGGTCAAACCGCCGCCAAATAAGATCAGGACACCCCAAGGAACATCACGCGTCGCTGACCAGTTGAGCAGAGCTCCCTGCCCTTTGGTTGCTGGAACCACGAACATAAGCACGGCAGCCAGAATCGCCACACTGGTGTCGTTAACATTAGTCAGCCATGGAAGTGCCCCTTCAATCAGCGGAATCCGTGCCAGCAGCGGAAGGAATACCCAACAGAAGACGGCACCTGAAAACACCATCAGCACGCGGCTCTCTTCGGCTGATAACGGCCCCATAGTCTTCAATTCAGCCTCGATCATGTCGCGGCCACCCTTAATATCACTCACCTCCGAGCGAAATATGATTTTGGTCAGAACCAGCCAGGCAATTAGGAGCATGACCAGAGCAAACGGAACACCCAATAGCATCCAATGCCCAAACCCGATCTCTAGCCCATGCGAATTGGCCAAATAGGCGCGCATGAGCGCCATTGGAGGCTGGCCAATCAGGGTTGCCATCGAGCCAATGGTGATTGCATAGGCGATACCAATCAAAACCGCCGCCGAGAATTTTGGGGTCGCGTCTTCATTTCCTAGCGATTTGACGAGAAGAATGATCGAACCGCCAATCGGCATCATGATCACGGCTGTCGCCGTGTTGCTCACCCACATGGTGATGAACCAACTTGCGGCCATCAAACCGAACACGATTTGCGCAGGTTTGGTACCCACCGACAGAACCGTGAGCAGAGCGAATCGACGATGCAAATTCCAGCGTTGCGTGGCTAGCCCTAGCAATACGCCCCCCAGAACTAGGAACACGATCGAATTGGCGTAAGGCGTTGCAGCGTCGTTGATCGAGGTGATGCCCAGAAGCGGAAAAAGCACCAGTGGGAGCAGAGAAGTCACGGGAATTGGGATAGCTTCAGTGATCCACCATACCGCCATCAATATCGCAATGCCTGCGACTACCCTGGCGTTGGTATCGAGGGTATCGGGGAGCAGCAAGGCCGCGGCGAGAGCTATGGCTATTCCTATGACAAGCGACAGCGGCTTCAAGCCGGAGCTTTCAGTATTCCCGTGGGACGTAATCGCGTTTGGCTGATTCATTTCGAAGACTCTTGTTTTTATTAATGAGCAGCTATCGCCGTTGCAACGGTGTAGCCACTGGCGCAGGTTTCAGTGTTGCTCACGACGACACGACGAAAAACTGATTCGACGTGAGGCCGTAGTGATCGCCGGCTCCTTCTAAAGCAGCCATCTAATGCTTACTTGCTTCGTTTGAGGCCCTAGCTAAATATCAGCTGTCGTCCTCACGGATTGAGGACGGATGACGGCACAGCGGGCTGACCTCGATTTCCATGTAGGGGAACAACGGCAGTTGCATCAGTGTGTCGTGCAGTTCCTGGACACTGGCGACATCGAAGACGCTGTAGTTGGCGTACTGCCCGGCGATGCGCCACAGGTGGCGCCACTTGCCTTCGCGCATCAGCCCTTGGGCCAGTTCCTTCTCGTCGGCCTTGAGTTTCGCGGCCTTGGCCGGATCCATGTCGACCGGCAGTTTTACGATCATCTTTACGTGGAACAGCATTTTTCGAACCTCCAATCACGTGCGGCTGAAGAACGCCAGGCGCTCTTCATCGAGCGTCAGACCAAGGCCCGGCGTGCGCGGCACTTCCAGTTGGAAGTCGCGATAGACCGGCGCCTCGGTGACGATTTCTTCGGTGAGCAACAGCGGCCCGAACAGCTCGGTGCCCCAGGTCAGTTTGTTCAGGGTGACGAATGCGTGGGCCGAAGCCAGGGTGCCGATGGCGCCTTCGAGCATGGTCCCGCCGTACAGCGCGATCCCGGCCGCCTCGGCGATCTGCGCGGTGCGCAGCACGGGACGTGGCCCGCCGTTCTTGGCTATCTTCAGGGCGAAGATACTGGCCGCGCCGTCCGCTGCGAGGCTGAAGGCATCCTCGACGCTTTCGATGGATTCGTCGGCCATGATCGGCGCCGGGCTGCGTTGATTCAGGCGCACCTGCCCGCTGCGGTTTATCCGTGAGATCGGTTGCTCGATCAGGTCGATGCCGTTGTCACCAAGAATCTGGCAGGCACGGATTGCCTGGGATTCGTCCCAGTACTGGTTAACGTCGACACGCACGCTGGCGCGCTCGCCCAGCGCTTTCTTGATCGCGATGACGTGCTTGAGGTCAGCGTTCACCTCGTTCGCACCGATCTTCAGCTTGAAGATGCGGTGGCGGCGGATGTCGAGCATCTGTTCAGCTTCAGCGATGTCTTTCTCGGTGTCACCGCTGGCCAGGGTCCAGGCCACTTCCAGGCTGTCGCGCACGCGGCCACCCAGCAGCTCGCTGACGGGCAGTCCGAGGCGTTTGCCCTGGGCGTCGAGTAGCGCGCTTTCCAGGCCGGACTTGGCAAAGGTGTTGCCCTTGGCAGCCTTATCCAGACGCAGCATGGCGGCGTTGATATTCGCTGCATCCTGACCCACCAGAAGCGGGCCAAGATGGCTGTCGATGTTCTGCTTGATGCTTTCAGGGCTTTCGTTGCCGTAGGCCAGGCCACCGATGGTGGTGGACTCGCCGATGCCTTCGATACCGTCGCTGCAACGCAGGCGGATGATCACCAGCGTCTGCTGCTGCATGGTGTGCATCGCCAGCTTGTGCGGGCGGATGGTCGGCAAGTCGACGATGATCGACTCGAGGCTCACGATTCGGGGTGAAGTCATTTTGGCTTCCGTTTGCTATGAAATAGCGGTCCAAGAAACGATGCTTGATACCTGAAGAATCTTGTTTTCAGGCCGGTTAGAATCCCGCTACCGTGTATTCAAGGTCCAATATCGTTTTTATCTCGTACTATACCTAGGAGGTATCATGGAGCTTCGGCATGTGCGCTACTTCCAAGCAGTCGCCGAAACCCTGAACTTCACCCGCGCGGCCGAGCGCCTGAACATCGCCCAGCCCCCACTGAGTCGACAGATTCAGCAGCTTGAAGAGTTTTTGGGGACGGAGTTGTTGGAGCGCAGTCGCCCTCTCCAATTAACCGAAGCCGGCCGTTACTTTTATGAGCAGAGCGGGACGCTGCTACGCCAATTTCAGCAGGTATGCGAGCACACTCGGCGTATAGGTGAGGGGAAACGCCAGTGGCTGGGTATAGGCTTTGCCCCTTCTACACTTTATGCGGCGCTTCCTGAATTGATACGGGATCTGCGTCGAGACCCCGATCTCGAGCTGGGGCTGCACGAGATGACCACGCTACAACAGATTGAAGCCCTCAAAAGTGGACGTATCGATATCGGCTTTGGGCGAATTCATTTCGATGGCCCAGCTATTCACCAGCAGGTTCTCAGTGAAGATCGTCTGGTAGCCGTTGTACCTGTTGGGCACCGTTTGCTGGATCAACCCGTCACGCTTGACCGGTTGTCCCGCGAACCCTTCGTTCTGTATCCCGCAAATCCGCGACCGAGTTATGCCGATCACGTGCTGGCATTGTTCGCCAACCACGGGATGGGTATCCAGGTGTCGCAATGGGCCAATGAATTGCAAACCGCTATTGGTCTTGTGGCGGCTGGTCTCGGCGTGACACTGGTGCCAGCATGTGTTCAACAACAGCACCGCGCTGATATCGCCTACGCAGCCATTGTGGAAAGGGAGGCGGTGTCTCCAATCATCCTCAGCCGGCGCGCTGGCGATATCAGCAACATCGTCCAGCGCTGCCTCAAACTGATGTCGATGACGTAGGCCGTAGGCCGTAGGTTAGTTATCAATGCACAAAGCGGGCGTAACCCGAACATCGATCCGATAAATGCAGAAAATTGATGCAGGTTGAATAATGGAACTACGCGACCTAGACCTGAACCTTTTGCTGGTTTTTAACCAGCTGCTTATTGACCGCCGAGTGTCGACTGCTGCCGACAGCCTTGGGCTCACGCAGCCCGCGACAAGTAATGCGTTGAAGCGATTGCGCAAAGCGCTGAACGACGAACTTTTCGTGCGCACCCATCACGGTATGGAGCCCACCCCCTACGCGTTACAACTCGCCGACTCGATCACCCTCGCCATAGAAACCTTGCGTGAAGCATTCAAGCATGAGGAGCAGTTCGACCCCTTGACGGCAAGGCGCACCTTCACACTGGCGATGACGGACATCGGCGAGATCTACTTCATGCCAAAGCTGATGAACGCACTCTCTCGCTTAGCGCCTCATTGCTTGGTGAGTACGGTGCGAAGCAACACCGATACGCTGGCTGAAGATTTGCAGAGCGGCGCTGTTGACGTAGCCGTCGGCCTCCTGCCGAATCTTCAAGCGGGTTTTTTCCAACGTAGATTGTTCCACCACCAGTATGTTTGCCTTTGCCGACGCGATCACCCAGCTACGAAACAGCCGTTCACCCTGGAAGCCTATTCAAGCTATGAGCATGTCAGGGTCGTCGCGGCGAACACAGGGCATGGCGAGGCCGATGCGTTCATTCAGCGTGCCGGTGCCCAGCGCAATATCCGCCTCGAGGTGCCGCACTTCGTTGCAGTGGGACATATCCTGAAGCAATCCAATTTGATTGCGACCGTGCCGGAGCGATTCGCCAGCAGTTGTGCCGGACCGTTCGACCTCGTGCTGTTACCTCCACCTATGCCTTTGCCAGAAATTGCGATCAATCTGTTCTGGCACGCCAAGTACAACAAGGACCCGGCCAATCGCTGGATTCGCCAACTGATGTTTGATCTGTTTTCAGACTCGGCCGCGTAACCACCCGCCTGACCTCGCCTGTTGCGTTCCGTCGCCGACGGTAGAGCTACGTCAATCCTTTGGCAGACGCGTTTTAACCCTCTGTTAGACCACCTGATCTGCAGCGTTCCTTCGCCACTCCCACCGCGTAGTAAGCGAAAGCTCTGCCCAATTTTTATAGGCATCTCTGCGTCGACAAAACCTGACCTCTTCCAGGACGAACACCAAGCAATATTCACAACCGGCATATTCAACATAGGCATTGCGGTATTTACGGGGCGCGCAACACGACCAGATAGTGGAGGCATTCCAACAAAATAAATCCAATGAGAACCTTGCTATGCACCTGTCTTCTCCTCCTGCGATGCGTATTGGCATCGTTGGTGGCGGCATCGCCGGCGTCGCCCTTGCGCTAGATCTATGCCGTCATTCCCACCTTCACGTACAGCTCTTCGAGGCCGCCCCAGCCTTCGGCGAAGTGGGCGCTGGCGTCTCCTTTGGCGCCAACGCGGTTCAAGCGATTAAAGGGCTGGGTATCGGTGAGCCCTACCAACGAGTAGCCGACCGCACCCCTGCTCCTTGGCAGGACATCTGGTTCGAATGGCGCAAAGGCCGAGACGCCGGTTACCTCGGTGCCAGCGTCGCAGCAGGCGTCGGGCAATCCTCAGTGCACCGCGCAGACTTCCTGGATGTATTGGCCAGCGAGCTGCCTGATGGCATCGCTCAGTTCGGCAAACGGGCCGTTCGGGTCGAGCAGGACGGTACTCAGGCTCACGTATTTTTTACTGACGGAAGCAGCCACAGCTGCGACATCCTGATCGCTGCCGATGGCATCAAGTCCTCCATACGAGACCACGTCCTGGAGGGCCTCGGACAGCCCATGGCGTCACCGCGATTCAGCGGGACGTGCGCCTACAGGGGCATGATCGACAGCCAGCAACTGCGCGAGACCTATCGTGCACGCGGTCTGGATGAGCACCTGGTCAATGTTCCGCAGATGTACTTGGGGCTCGACGCGCACATCCTGACCTTCCCGGTTAAGCAAGGCCGACTGATTAATGTCGTCGCCTTTGTGTCCGACCGCAGTAGCGACAAGCCAGTATGGCCGAGCGACGCACCCTGGGTGCGTAATGCTTCCCAGCAGGAGATGCTGGAGGCTTTCGCAGACTGGGGGGACGCCGCTCGCGCACTTCTGGAGTCCATCCCCCACCCTACCCTGTGGGCACTTCACGACCTCGAGGAATTGCCGGGCTACGTTCATGGGCAGGTCGGCCTTATTGGTGATGCTGCACATGCGATGCTGCCACACCAAGGCGCAGGCGCCGGTCAGGGCCTTGAAGACGCCTGGCTCCTGGCTCGCTTGCTCAGCGACCCGCAGATTCTTAGCTCCCCACCCGCTGATGTCCTCAACGCCTACGACTCGATACGTCGGCCGCGAGCGTGCCGCGTGCAGCGAACGTCGTGGCAGGCCGGCGAACTCTATGAATTTCGCGACCCCGCTGTAGCAGATAACGAAGCATTGCTCGGAAAAACCCTGGCAGAACGCTTCGACTGGCTATGGAGCCACGACATGCAATCAGAC
>Ga0208179_1000573_pt1 | contig 22822 bp, 24 predicted proteins | sample Malvired_Geostar_FD_184238 | JGI IMG/M metagenome (GOLD analysis project Ga0208179, IMG submission 184238) | Marine viral communities from the Global Malaspina Expedition - Malaspina viral metaG DeepMed_Geostar (SPAdes) (version 2) | ecosystem: Environmental > Aquatic > Marine > Oceanic | place... | reverse complement strand
CACCAATCCTTTCCAGCAAGCGGTTATTGACGCCACCTTGGAACGGCTTAATGAAGAAGGCGCACAGGCCCAGAACCAGCTCGCCGCGCAAGCGGCTGGAGCGGGGGCTTTTGGTGGTAGCCGGTTCGGAATTCAGGCAGCGCAGCTCGAAGAGAATCTTCAGGATGCACGGGCCAGAGCACTGGCTCAATTAAACCAGCAGAATTTTACCCAAGCGTTGCAGACCGGGACTGCGGCCTTCGAGAACCAGCAAAGACGGCAACAGCAGCAAGCTCAGTTGCTTTCCGGAATTGGGGGCTTGACAGGACAACTTGGTGCCCAGCAAGCGCAAATCGGTGGACAGCAAATCGGAGCCGGACAAGCGGCACAGCAATCCGGCCTACGCGACATTGCAGCGTTGCAGCAACTGGGTGGACAACAGCAGCAGTTGCAACAGAGCATTCTGGATGCCCAACGGGGTAATCTCCAAAGACAGCTCTACGAGCCGTATAGTCGCGTGTCCTTCCTGTCGGATATTTATAAGGGCGCACCTTCCACCCAAACGGTACTTGGATCTCAAGTTGCGCCCACCCCTCCCGCACCCAGTACCTTCCAGCAAGTAGCGGGTGCAGGAACCGGTCTTCTTGGTTTAGGAGTAGCTGGTAAACAACTAGGAGGCTTGTTCTCATAATGCCCGGTAATATCTACAATCGAAGAATGTTCCGCATGGCTAACGGTGGCATGATGCCGCCTATCGCAGCGGGACCTCCCATGCCACCTCCCATGCCGCCACAAGGAGGTTTGCCACCGGAGCTTGCGGCCATGATGGGAGCCGGTGGAGGGCAACCTCCCATCTCAGATCCATCCCAGCTTCCTCCCGAAGTCCTTCAGGCAGCAGATCAGGAAATGGCTGCGGCAACGGACGAAATGATGGTGGAGGGTGTTACGCAAGCTGCCGGAGAAGAAGCCGCACTCAGTATGGCTAATCTGGATGCAGCAACCGACATCACCGGTATAATGAACGCAGTGTGGGATGACAACCGCACCATAGACGAGTATCGTACAGATCTAGCGGCTGTAGTCGGGGCAGAAGACGCTGCCCAAACACCTGATTCGGTCTTGGCCCTCGTACAACCGACGCTTCAATTAGCCCAGTTAGATCAGGGCATTGGTGCCCTGATGCAGGAAGAGCTTGCCGAGGTAGGCGGTGCTCCGGGAGGGATTACTGAACTCGCTACTAAATCCGCTGTTGCCGACAACATGGCAATGGAAACCGGCGCACTGGTCAATGCAGTAGGAGGCATGTCAGGTGGACAACCCCCCATGATGGAAGAATCAGTTGACATGATGGCCGCTGTACCGGGCGGCGTGGAAGACGTAACCGAAACCATGGTCACCGGACCTTATGTATAGAGGCTTCGTTTAATGGCACCTAAACCTTTAGATTCTTTAAGTGCAATAGCGAGGGCACAAGAAACAGCAGCCCTTCTTGAACAGCAGGATATCTTCGCGCCTACCCCGCTAACTGCTGGCGAGGTTCTGCAAAGCCGTAAGATGCTGACTGGGCTACCGGGTCTTGAACCTACTGATTACGCCGGACAACTAGGTGAAGCCAACCAGATGGCAAAACTCCAGCTTGGTCTGGCGCTGGCACAACGTGGGTTTGGGTCCATGGGGGCGCAACCCCGTCCGGGAGAAATGGCTATCAGTACCGTTGGCCGTGAGCTTCTATCCCCCGTTGCCGGTGACGCCATGACGGTGGCGCAGCAGATGTATGACCAGAAATTAAAACTGAAGGCGGCAGAAAAAGCACAACAAGCTGCTCTCACACAAGCCGCATTAACTTTGCGACAACAAGAGTCAGCGCGGGAAGACACGGCACGAGACAAACGGTTCGCTCTGGCTAAAGAATTAACCGATAGAGACTTCACTCCAACAAAAGATTTGCAACGGACCGTTAACGGGGTAACCACAGATTTTGTCGGGTTCTGGTATACCGACGAAAGAACAGGACTTCCCAAGTTTGTGGAAGTTTTGCCTAATGGCACCCTTAAAGAGGTCCCTACCAGTGAACTTAGTGAGTACCGTAAACCAGTGAAACCGGTGGCTCCAACTGGCTCATCGGTTGAAGACCGAGTTATTCAGGTGCCCAGAATAGGTGAAGATGGGTCAATCACGTATGAAGATCTAAAAGTAGGCCAACTTCGTCAGATCATACAAACTACTGCGGGGCCACAACTCCAATTTGGAAAAGAACTATATCCAGTGGGACAACAGACACCGTGGCGGGTCCCTGTAGGCGACGGCAACTTTAGAAATCCAGAGGAGTGGCTTGATTACGTACCTACCGATAGGGCCAATTGGGGTGATCCGAAAGAACAGAAGCTGTTTATAAGAGACGATTTAGACCCTGACGAACTGGCTGCGGCTCGTGCAAAACTAGGTGGCTCTCTTCGGGTTGGGGAAGGTGTCAGCAGAAACACATTTACGCACAGTGTAGACCCAACACTGAATCAATACATGTTTAACGTAAAAGGTCGCAACGTAGACATTACTGCCGGAGAGGCTGACGCTTGGCTTACTACAGAAAAACCAACGGACCTTTTCCCTGAAGAGGGACAACAAGTCGGGACCAAGAAATACCAGCTTACTGTTACAGGAAAAGACGGCGAACAAGAAGTTAAGCAGGTCGTTCTTTGGGAGAGCGCACCGGGAAACCTTGGTTGGAGGGACATTGCTACCAACACGCTTTTACCGACTGAAGAAGCAAAAACTGCATGGGAAACGATTACCCCGGATATCGAATGGCAATCCCTTCGACCAGTTATGGAGAAAGCCTTTACGGACGCAATTGGTCTGAGAACAGAGCTACATCCAGATGTGCGCGATAAACTTTCCGAGCAAACGTTGACGAAAGCAGAGCTTAAAGGACTAGCCCCTCTTTCCGGAAATGCGGCAGATTTTTCTCGAAAGATCAACGACCTTATAAATGGCCGTGTCCGAGCTATAACAGGGGAAGCAGTCGAGACACCTACCACAATTCCTGAGTCTGTACTTCAAATGGACTCACGGGTACGTGCAATGACTACAGTACCTGAGAATGCGGGTCCGCAAACTATCTCTGTGGTCCACCCTAAAATAATTCAGCCATGGACGAAGGGTGATAACGAAGCCATTCAGCTAGGGACGGGAAGCCACGACGGTTTCTCCACCAAGGTAACGGTTTCCGATGTTGAAGCTGCCCGTAGAAACTGGCCCGGTATTAAACAAGCTTTTGAGCAAGTGTACGGTGGAGCAAAGTCTCTGGGAGATAACGAGGAACGTGCGCTCTTGTTTAGTGGTCTCTGGAAGAACCTGCCGGGAGTAGGCGAAGTAGTGGGGGCACGTACTTTAAGTGATGCAAACTTCCGGGCTGCTTTTGACGCGGTAATGGGCAAGTATAATAAAGCCGCTGGTGAGTACAAGTCATCCGCCGAGCTAGAAACAGGAACAGGCTCCAGTAAGAAAGTCCTGCAAACGGCACTTGACGATAATCTTGATGCGCTACGCGATAACATAATTATGCTGCGCCTCAGAGAAGTTGGTGGTGCATGGTTCTCCGACGGTAGTTGGTTTGCAGAAATGCGGGGCACTGGACTTGGTGAGCTTCTCGAATCTTGGACGGATACGGATGGTAACACCGTCGAGATGCCTAGCGACAAGTGGGCCGAGATAGCGCGGCCAGACCATGAACTGAACTCCGACCAGTTGGCCCTGAAGAGAGAAGCTCTCGCTTATATGAATGAGAAAACAAGCCGGGAACAAGGAATTGGGGCAACAGAATTTGAGAAAGCCGCTGAGTACTTGGCAGCGTTAAGCCGACAAAAAACGCGGGTCTTTACTATGATTCCGGATTCAAGGCCCTCTGATTTTGACATCAAAATGCTGTTGGCAGTCTTTGTTGGTGACCGTGACTCCGAAACTTTAGCATTTGCCAAACTCCACGAACTACAGAACAGACACATTAACGATTTAAGCAGAAGGCTCAAGGAAGGATCAGCTAGGAAAGCAGTGTATCCGCCGGAATTTCTTGTAGGTCTGGACCACACGGCCCGTGCGCTAGACAGATCAGCGGTGCGCGACGTTGATCCTCGTGAAGGTGGCCGTGCCGAGGAATCCAGACGGTTATTCCAACGGAGTGCGAGGACGATCCGAAATGCAGTGGAATCGGTATCCGGCAGAATTATACCGGGTTACCGATCTGGGGCCATATCTCCTCTTTCCGGTAACGTTGATGAAGAGTCAACCGCCAACCTCTATAGAAACCTTGTTTCTGCGGCAACGACGGCATATCCAGAGCTGTCGGAAGAAGAAGCAGTAACCGAATTTACCCGTCAAGGTCTACATCTAACAAGTTTCCTTGGTGTATTCGGACAACGAGACGAAGGAGCAATACCCCCTTATGTAAGAGAGCCGGACGGCTCTATTACTCTTAGCCCATAGCTTTTTGTTAGGTAGGTAAAATGGCAACACTTCTTGAAACACAGGTAGGAGAAGTTCTTAAACGCCCGGAGGCGCTTGACACCAACGTCCCTAATTCTAGCCGCACCTACTATGAAATGCTTACAGATGAAACTGTGGGTGATGAAATTAAACGGGACGTTGTTGACTCTTTCCAGAAGACCTTCATAACCGCACCTCCAATTACAGGACAGGAAGTACGGGCAATAGATCCGGGAGACCCTACCTACGTTCCCCCGGAAGCTCCCATAGGCGATTTACAACCGGGGGAAACAATAGATAGCGAAGGTAGAATCAGCTACGACCCACGCCTAGAAGCCACCCAAAGCGCAAAATTTACCATTAACATTGGTTCGTTAGTGGGTGGTGAGAGGACAGCAGGAGGCACTTTTCTACCCGGAAAGCCCAGACCGAACTCTCCCACCGTGACGTTTAACCTTCCAAAGGGTATGCGTCCCGATCAGATAACGAACGACGTGTGGGATCTGATGCTGGATTATGTAAGAGAGCGTCAGCCCCAAGAGTACCAAGCAGCAAAGGAATATGATTCGCTTCTAAAAACTGCCGCAAAAGCTGGGACACGGGAGGCTATTCTAGGTATCCCAGCTCTGGCGGACATGCCGTTTCTGCTGGCTCGTGGAGCAGATTACGTTATAAGTCCTGTAGGGACCAACACTCTATTTCAGGACGCATTTGCAATTGGAAGACATTTCACGGGCCTTCCCGGCTCTCGTCCACGCCCAGACAGCCCCTATCTTGACAAAGATCCACGCATTCTTGAGGGACTAGGTGTTTATCCTACGGACTACCCCCACGCTCTCTTTCAGCCAAATGTAGTAATCCATCCGGACAAGGAACTCGCACCGGTACACCAGTATTTTGGCAAGTTGCTGGATGAGGCGCTTGCCAACATGGAAATGCCCGAAGCACTGACACCGCAGCAGGAAACCAAGGCACAGGAAATAACCGCGTTCTTGTCAGGCATCATGGGTGGTTCTTTAACCATAACTGGAGCAGCAAGGGCCGGGGCACAACTTGCTGTAAGAGGAATGACAGCCGCAAGGCTCCAGGATGCCAATGTCCTGACCAAAGCTCTTTACTCATTGGCAAATTCTCCGGGTGTTGGTTTTGCATGGGGTGGAAAAAGACGGTTTACTATACCGGGAGGGCTGGTATTTCAGGCGAAAGACCAGTTTATCGCGGGTGCTTCTGGCGCAGCTATGCTTGCAACCCCGGACGAATGGGGTCCGCAGGGAAAAATTATAGCAGGTCTGACCGCCCCGTTTAGCTTGGGGAAAATAAGACAGGGAATAAGAGCCTTGACAGGCGGACAGGACCTTCCTCTTGTCGGAGGTTTGCTGGAGCCTTTCACTTCTCCGGGGCAGCAACGCCTAGCCGCAAGGTACATAGCGAGTATTCCGGCGATGCGCGGCAATGAACGGCTTGTAGTTGCGCTTCTTAATGATCTGGATAATGCTCCCAGAAAACCGGGACAAAGTGAATTAGTCTCGACACCCCAATACTTCAGTACGGTTTCTGAAAGACTTCGCCAAGCAGAAAGTGACTGGACAGCCCTGCGGGATAGAGGTGTTTCGGATGCCGATATAATAGCCCAGTTATCGCAGAACCCGGTGTATGGAAGATACTTCAATGAAATCCCTATGTTTGGAGACAAAACTCCTACGCTTGAGTCTCTGACAGAAGCCCGCTCTAGGATGAAGGGTGTATCCGACAACTTGTACGGAGCCATGAGTTGGCTTGCTACCGGTTCTCCCATAAAGAACGAGGTTCTGAGGGCTTCCGGAGAAAGGCTAAGAAGGGCCGAAGGAATTTTCAGGGATCTTTCGGAAAAGGTTTCTGGTTTTGAAAGGAGTGGTCCGGGCGGTGGCCGACGTGCAGGAGATCCTGAAGCGACCTCCGCTTATGTACAAAACGCTCTTGAGCAACTTGATGAACTCGCCAGAGACGCGGTGGAAACGCACAGTATAGATGCGTTGCTCTATAATACATTAAGAGAAAAGATAGCAGATCCAAATATTCTTACAGGGGACAGGATAAGTGCAGCCGAGAGAGCTTTAGAAGGCGTCAACAATGCTTTTAAAGAGATGCGGGAAATAGAAAAAGCCCTCTGGAAGCATATTGGCGCGGATCAAATACAAATCTCTCCTGAAAACATGGCCCTGATTGGTGACAAGGCCGCAGAGATTATATTAAACACTCCAGTCGCCCAACGTAGACAGATACCTGCTTTTTTGTACAGTCTTGCGGGTAAAAATCGCCTGTTATCCGATGAAGCTCTGGAAACCATGGCAAAATCCGTTGGAGCGGACGTAGAAGTTCCAAAAAACATCCGCAGCACCCGCGCTAGATTAGATGGACTTCGAGCGAGAAGAGCCAAAGCCATTAGCATGGAACAGGATAAGCTGGTCAAGGCTGAAGATTCTCTAAGAGAGATTAACCGGCAACTACGCAACGCCCGACGGCGAGTGAAAAATCCAACGCAAAAGAAACAGGTTGCTGCATTAGAGAAGAAGTTGGTCGCCGCACAGGAAAAAGTTGACACCCATAAGTACAACATAGAACGGCCTACGGTTGACAAGACCATTGCTGAAGTGGAAGCACGTCTGGCAGCGTATGAGGCCGATATTCTTCCCACCAGAACAGACGCAGACGAAATCATAGACACCGGACCCAATGGCTTGCTGGACAACGTTAGTACGTTAGACGAAGTCTTGGCGACTCGTAGTACCCTGTTAGATGAGGCCAGTCGTGCTCGTGCAAGAACAGGTGGCGCTAACTCCGCCAGAATGGCTAACGATGTACAGAAGTACATCATAGAGGATTGGTTACAAGACTCACAAATTTTGGGAGATGCAGGAGCCTCTTCCGCTTACGACGTAGCCAGAAACTTCAGTTTACAACTGAACCAGAAATTTACGCGGGGGACGATAGCAGATTTCCTGAGAACTTCAGGAGACAGATCACCTAAGACTGATCCAAACCAATTCCTTACAAAGATTATTAAGGAAAATCAAGTCAAACCGGGCACCCTTCCTACTGGTAGTGTGGACGCATTGGACGTGGCGTTGGTGGAAGCCAAGGCACCGTTCCTGATACGCGGCGAAGACGGTGCCTTTGTTGTTGATCCGAATGCAGCTTTAACACGCGGACTAGAAGACTTTACTTGGGAAAGTATCCGGGAAGGTGGTCCGGATAGCCCCAAGCTCTCTTCACAGCTTTTACGGGAAGAAATCCTCAACAGACTGGCTCTTGTGGCCTTTGATAACGGTATCTTAAATCCAACCACAGTGGAAAGATCCATTCAATCCTGGGCAGTTCCTATAGCAAAGGTGGAGGAATCCTACCCCGGCTTTACTGCTGAATTAAAGGGTATGGCCGAAAACTCAGAGCAACTAGCTATACGAAACAAAGCCATAAACAAACCACTTAGGTCTACCTTAGATGAGGCTTTAGCCTCTGGAGATCTAGATGATGTGGCGGGGGCAATGGATGCGGGAATACTCAGCCGCCATGCTCAAAAAGACTATACAGTTTCCAGTGTTTTCTTGGACAATGATCCCCATGTGGTAGCGGCACAACTTCTTGCTAACCCGTCCAAGTTACAGACAGACATTGGCCCTATTCTTAAAATCCTTGACGCGGATGAAACCGGAGCGGCCAAGGCGGGCTTCCAGCGGGCCATGTTCGATGAGCTAACAAGAAAAGTATTAGGTCATCCGGAAACGGCGGGACGTAGGGCTGGCGAGGCCATACTGGACCCTGCACAAATAAACGATGTTTTAATGAAGAACGAATCCGCTCTCCGGCAGGTGTTTGACGATGTTGCTGGTTGGGGTCCTGATGGACAACCTATTACTACCTACGACATGCTCAAGATGTTTAACGATGAAATGGCAATAGGACTAGCCGAAAGGATAGGTATTTCAGAAGGAACCAGAGGCACACCGGTTACGCTTACTGTTCGAGGCAACGAAATGGTCCGCAACCTTGGCCGGATAGCGGGTGTTAAATTAGCCTCTCTAACAGGTGGTCCGGCCCTTGTGATGGCTGGAACAGGCGGCAGGTTAGCTGGAAAAATATACGAAAGAGGAGGCCAAGACGCCATTTTTCAGTTGGTAGCCGATGCTCTGGCAGACCCCTATACCGCCCGACTTCTCCTGACAGAAACAGCCCGTTTGGACGAGCGCGGTAAATTCGTATTTGATAAGCGCCTCACACAAGCTGTTCGTCCGTACCAGTTCTACGCCGGACCCCGAACGCAAGTTGTACGAGAAGGTATGGAAGAGCAACGACGCCTAGATCAGATAGAACGTGAAGGTGGACCGTCTGAAATTATTTATGATCCAGAAGCAAACGAATACAGGAGACAAAGACGGGACCCGGAAGTCGCACCAGTAGTTCCCACGCCGGGGGTGACACAAGAGGAAACTATTATAAATACTCCAACACTGTCTTCTTTAATGCCGCCAGCCCGTCCTCCGGTTGCCGGGTCTACGTTGGCTCAAGCGCGTCCTCTGGATCGTCAGCAGTTTGCCGCCGCAACGCCTCAAGGTGCTCCTCAACAGCAGACCATGGCACAACTCCAGAATCTGGGGATGCCTCTCTTCGCCAGCAAGGGTGGACTTGCGTCCCTTAAAAAGAAGAAAAACTCAAGGCAAATGGTCTATTAATGCGGCTGTCGGAAAACTTCTCCCTCTGGGAGCTGACCAAGTCCCAGGTAGCCGAACGGCACGGCATTTCCAACGAACCCGGCAAAGAAGAAATCAAAAACCTTCAGGCGCTCTGCAAAAACGTTTTACAAGCGGTACGGGCTAACTACGGCGTCCCCATTACCCCGTCGAGCGGCTACCGCTGTCGGGCGCTAAACGAAGCAGTAGGTTCCACTCCCCGTTCCCAGCACCTCACAGGACAGGCCGTCGATTTTGAAGTTCCATGGGTGGACAACAAACTGGTAGCCCACTGGATCAAGGACAACCTGATCTTCGACCAGTTACTTCTGGAATATTACAAGGAGGGTGTCCCTAATTCCGGATGGGTCCACGTCAGCTACGTCGATCCTATTGTCAAGAACCGGAAGAAGGCACGGGTTTGTGATGGAAGAACGTGGAAAAATCTAGAGTAACCAGTCTCTTGCGGACTCACCAAGTATCTGATCTGCCACATTAATTTTTGCTCGAAGGGACTTGACAATCTTTTCGTCAATGGTCCCCGGAACCATCAGGTCCACATAGGTTACCTTGTTCGTCTGGCCGATGCGATGGGCGCGGTCTTCGCTTTGCACTCTCAGCTCCAGATCATAGCTGTTGCTGTAGTAAATGACGGTGCTCGCCGCTGTAAGCGTCAGCCCGTAACCCCCGGTTCGAGGGTGCCCCACAAGGAAACGTGATTCCGATTGCCGATCCTGGAAGTTCTCCACGATCTGCTGGCGCTCAGAATCAGGTGTTTCCCCGTGAAGCGTTGAGACCGCCTGTACGCCATGGCGGTCTCGCAAGGCCGTAGCAATCGAGCGAATGTCCATGGTCCATGTCGCCCATATGATTGCTTTGCCTTGTAGCTCCTCACACAAATCCAACAGCTCCTTGATGCGGTTGGACGGCAGCGAATGGATCTTGCCATCGTCGTCCGTCAGGTTACCGCAACAAATTTGCTGAAGGCGCATGATCTGCGTGAGTACATTTTTGGTAGTAGATAATTCTCCGCTATCCAGTCGGGCAAGCGCCAGCTTTTTCATTTGCGCGTATGCGATATGTTGTTCGACTGTGAGTACCACTGTTCGTTTCGTATAAACCTTGTCCGGCAGATCCAAACAATCCTCTTTCTTCACCCTGTACGAATGCTCCGAAAGTTTGTCGGTCAGCTCGTCCAGCCTCCGGAAACCAACCACCTGATTAAAGCTGTGCGCTCCCATGGTCCTGCGGCTCACAATGCTATACCGCCCCTGAAAGGCGTAGAAGGAAGAGAAGCCCAGTATTTTAGGATCAAGAAAGGCCATCTGGGAAAACAGATCGAGCGGAGAACGAGTGACCGGTGAGCCTGTCAGGATGCGCCTGTATACCGCTTCCCGGCCCACGGCACACAATGCCTTTGTTCGTTTGGCCTTCCTGTTTTTGATAGTCGTGCTCTCGTCCACCACCATAAAAGTATTGAACTTCTCCACAAAAATTTCGGCTACCTCAACACCTTTAGCGGTGCTGAAAGCTTCCACATTCATCAACAAAAATTTAAGCTTCTTGCTTTTTGTATGAAGATCGTTGAGTTCGTCACGGCGCTGTTTGCTCAGACTGGGATTCCAAAGAACTATTTCCCGTTCGATGCGAGGAGGTAAATGCGCTTCGATCTCCGGTATCCAGTTTGGGATCACACCCTTTGGTGCCACTACTAGAACAAAATTAATTTTCGATTTCTCGAACAGATAACCTATAGTATCTAACGTAACTTTTGTTTTCCCCGTCCCCATGTCCAGTAGAAGCGCAAAATTATTTTCATCCGCGCTAACGTCAAACGCCTCCCTTTGATGGTCATAAGGTTGCGTAAAAAACTTGTATTTTTTATCTTGCATTGTCCTGCATTATTTTATATAACAATTTTGACGGTTAAGTCAACCGCCGAAAAAAGAACAATGAACAATGAAAGGAAAAAAGCGTGTCAGATATTTTAGACCAGATGGCGCAGGATTCAAGCGCCAAATTGGATCAGTTGGATCAGTTGGACGATAGCAAGCTGGACAAAGTTTCTAGGCTTGCCAGCGAAGCCGCCCGTTTGCAGGAAGACGTAGACCGGACGGCAGAAGAAAACAAGCATTTCAAGAAAGCTCTGCACAAAGTCACGGACGAGTTGCTGCCAGAAGCTTTGGAAGCACTTAATCTTCAAAACTTTACCCTGAAGGATGGCAGCGAAATCTCTGTCAAACCTATCTATGCGGCGAGCATTCCAAAGGACCGGAGGGCTGAAGCTTATGACTGGCTTCGTGAACATGGCGATGGCGACATCATCAAAAACAACATCACGGTTACTTTTGGAAAGGGTGAAGACCAAGATGCAGAAGCCTTTATGCTTGTGTGTGGAAATCAGGGCTTCACTCCCCAGCAGCAAGAGAAGATCGAACCCATGACTTTAAAGGCATGGCTTCGAGAAAAAGTAGAAGCGGGCAACCCCGTGCCGCTAGATTTATTCGGGGCTTTTATTTCACAACGAGCAAGTATCAAGAGAGGAAAGTAACATGGCTACAAAATTAACGAAAAAAGTGAAACGGAAAGCAGCCGTTGCGAAGACAAGAAGTAATGGGAAATCGAAGCCCCCTGCAATCGTGAACGCAGATATGTTTCTCGCCGATGCGGGGATAGGGGTCCAGGATCTTAAAACAGAAGATCTGGCAATTCCTTTCCTGAAGGTGTTGCAGAAGATGTCCCCTGAGTTAGACGATTTGGACGTTCGCGCTGGTGACATTTTCAATAGCGTGACCAAGGAAGGGGTTTCTGGCAAGGAAGGTGTGAGAGTTGTTCCCTGTGCCTACCGGCTTGAGTATATTGAATGGGAACCACGTGGCACCGGTTCCGGAGCACCTGTCAACATTTATGTGGCAGGAGAAGAAATCCCCGAAACCCAGCGCGGTGAAGACAACAAAGATTATGTGACGGATGGCAATGGCCGATACATTGAGCGCACTGCCCAGCATTATGTACTGGTGATGGATGAAGACGGCATGACACAACAAGCCTTAATCTCCATGAAAGCGACACAATTCAAAAAGTCGAAGCAGTGGAACAGTGCCCTGAAGAGCCTCAAGATGAAGGACAACTCTGGGAGGCTGTTTACTCCAGCTCGGTTTTCCCACATCTGGTTGCTGAAGAGTACACCGGAGGAAAACAAGAATGGCTCATGGCATGGGTGGGAAATTTCCAAGGATTCCCAGATAGAGGATATCGCCCTTTACCAAGAGGCTAAACTATTCGCGGAATCCATTAGTGCCGGACAGGTCAAGGTCCAGCATACCCGTGAGGAAGACGCCACCGACTCTGACAACGTTCCTTTCTAACTACAGGGGGAACCCCCCTTCATGGACAAGGAACTCACCACGCGTTTTGCTGTGCTTTTTCGGGGGCTGGAGGCCGCTTATGGAACCTTCGACCTCACGGGAAAGCAAGCAAACGGTAAATTCAAAGGCAAAGCCAGACTCGTTCGTGGGAAACGCAGTCTGGCTACCTTTGAAAAGCATTTAAATGGGGAACAAGGGGTTGGCATTGTTCCCATCAATGAGAACAACGCCTGTTTTTGGGGTGCCATTGACATTGACACCTATCCCTTGGACCACGCAGCCCTTGTCAAAACTGTCCACCGTCAGAAGCTCCCTCTGGTTGTTTGCCGAAGCAAATCCGGTGGAGGACACGTTTACCTCTTCCTAAAAGAGGCCGTCCCTGCCGAGACCCTACAAAATAAACTGAAGGAAGTGGCAAGCGAGATTGGCTGTGCCGCTGGGACTGAAATTTTCCCCAAGCAAATCCAGCTTGTACTGGAACGCGGCGACACCGGAAACTTCCTCAACCTTCCCTACTTCGATCACGAAGATGGGCTGCGTTACGCTTTCAAAGTTGATGGTGCGGCTGCGACGTTAGAAGAGTTTGTGGAAATGGCGGAAGCAGCCGCCATTACGCCAGAAGAGTTGGGGAGCCTTCTTGAAAAAGAAGCCGTCGAAGTGGACGAGCGCATCAAGCACGGCCCTCCCTGCCTACAAATTTTGTTGCGTCAAGGGTTCCCGGAAGGAACCAGAAACAACGGCCTTTTTAACCTGGGCGTCTATTTACGGAAAGCCTTTCCAAATGACTGGGAAACCAAAATCCTCGAATACAACCAAGCTGTACTCGATCCACCCCTTGATCTTAAAGAAGTTACTGTTGTCGCGGAACAAATACGAAAAAAGAATTACCAGTACAAATGCGCGGATCAGCCCATCTGTAATTTCTGCAATCGTGACCTGTGTCGTTCTCGCCGCTTCGGTGTGGGTGGTGATGTTAACACTCCGAGAGTCGCTAATCTCAGAAAGTATGATTCGGAACCCCCACTTTGGTTCCTCGACGTCAACGGAAGTCCGGTAGAACTAGACACGGAAGCTCTTCAGCGTCAGCCAAAGTTTCAGATACTGTGCATGGAACAAATCAATACAATGCCGCGCACCATGACCCGACAGGCTTGGGAAGCGCAGATGAACACTCTTCTCTCGACTATGGTAGAGACGGAAGGGGCCATCATCCACACCTCGGAGGATACCTCCATTCGAGGTCAATTCTACGAGCTGCTGGAGGAATTTACGACGCATATGCAAGCGGCTATGGACCGGGAAGAAATCCTTCTCCGGCGACCCTGGACCAATGAGTCCAACAAAAGAACCTACTTCCGGCTAAAAGACTTGGAAGCTTTTTTAAAACGACAGAAGTTTACCGACTACCGGTCCAACAAAATCGCTCAACGCCTCCGCGATATTGACGGTATGTCGGAGCAATTAAGCATCAACGGCAGACCTGTCCGGTGCTGGTCTATCCCTGCCTTTGAACAGATAGAAGACGAGTTTCACTCGAAGTTTGAGGGCAGCGACGAGGAGATTCCCTTCTGATGGCAAAGAAAAAGAACTGCGACTACTGCCCGAACAAGGCGTCGGTCACCATTGAGGGAAAGAACCTTTGTCCGAAGCATTACTTCCATAAACTAAGCCAAGTAGAAGTTCCCTTCGGCCCCAAGTCAAAAAGAGAGAACCACTGGTCCGTTCTCCTTCGGGACCTCCGGATAGAGGCGCGTCTAACCCAACGGGAGCTGGCTCGAAGAACCAGAATGTCACAACGAACGATTGCGGATTATGAAAACATGTTGGACCCGCGCCAACTTTCTATTTACAAAGTCGAGCGCCTCCTGAACGAGATGGGGTACGACTTGGACGCAGTACTGGTGAAAAAAGATGTTTAGATACTTTGGCCCTCCCGGCACGGGAAAAACAACCACCCTTCTTAACCATGTCGAACAGTTGCTGTCAGAGGGGACACCTCCCAACCAGATAGGGTACTTTGCGTTCACCAGAAAAGCGGCACACGAAGCACGGGACAGAGCCGTCGCACGTTTCGGACTAGACCCCGACAAGGATTTTATTTTCTTTCGCACACTTCACTCGCTGGCCTTTCAGTTACTGGGCATTAGCGGGGCAGAAGTAGTGAAGGAGACACACCTGAAAGAGTTCAGCAAAATCGTTGGTGTGAATCTGACAGAGAGCATAGAGGCCGTGGAGGACGAAGGCTTTGTCACTTTCCGAAGCAACCACCCAATCATGCGAGCGATTGACTTAGCCCGGACCACGGACCACGGCCCTATGTGGGCTTATAACAGAATGGACTTGGTGGAAACTTCTTATCATTTCAAACACATCTTCTCCGAATACGAGAAATTCAAAAAGCAAAACGGTCTTCGAGACTTTACAGACATGCTGGTTGGCCTCGCTGAAAACGAAGCCGTCATCCCGCAACTGAAGGTTGTGTTTCTGGATGAAGCGCAAGACTTGACGGCGTTGCAATGGAAAGTCGCACACCTATTGGACGACAAGGCAGAAAAATTCTATATCGCGGGAGACGATGACCAAGGCATCTTCGGGTTCACCGGAGCTGAAGTCACAAGATTCATAAAGCTCGAAGGTGCAAGCGAAGTGCTTACGCAGTCACACCGCATCCCCCGCTCTGTCTGGACACTTGCAGACCGGGTCTCCAGCCGCATACGGAAAAGGCAAAAGAAGGAGTGGTCCCCGCGAGACGCCACGGGCAGTACACGATTCGTTCACGACCACTACGGAATAGACTTTACGGATCAATGGCTTATACTGGCCCAAGCAAACTACATGTTGAACGACATTGGGGCATACCTCAAAACACAGGGTTACTTTTTTGAACGTTTCAATTCTCCCTCCCTATCCAAAAAGGTTCGCACCGCCATTGCTTCATGGACCTATCTCACTACCGGTCAAAATCGTGAGATTAGTTTGACAGAAGCACAAAACCTTTACGCGCACATAACCAGTGAAGACGGGCGGTTGCAGCGTGGTGCCAAGAGCCTTTTGAAATCCGCACATGAACAGGATGTCTTTACGTTAGGACTCTTGCATGAGCACTTTGGCTTGGAAGCAAACGGTACATGGGAAGAAGTGCTCGACCGTATCAAACCGGAAGACCGAGCCTACGCTTCCACACTTTTAAACAAGGGCGTTGATCTGAACTCAAAGCCGAAAATAAAACTCTCCACGATCCACGGAGCCAAAGGAGGAGAGGCCGACAACGTGTATCTCATGCTCGACCTGTCCGGCAAAGCCCTTGAGGAAATGGCGCGGAACCCTGATGACGCCTATCGTGTCCTCTACACAGGAATCACCCGCACCAAAGAAAACCTAGTTCTGAAGATGCCTGAAAACTGGCAGAGAGGATGGCAGCTATGAGAGTCAGTGTTAGAGGCAAGAAAGTACACAACCGCTATGATGGGTCACATACGGGAAAGTATGGCGGATACACCGTGCATAGAAGACTGAGTGTTGGCCTTCCAAAAGACTTGGATGACTTTTTAAGCAAGCAGTCCTCTTTACTGAAGAAGGGTAAGGCAGAGATACTCCGCGACCTTCTCCGCGAGAACCGGCAGAGAGGATGGCAGCTATGACCGACCTTATCTCACCCGCGCACTACCAACGTGCCAAACTGGAAACCATCGATACCATCATGGACGTGGTCCGTGACCTCCCCGGAGATGAAGCCGTTCTCGTCGGCAACGCCATTAAATACTTAGTACGCTACCGTTTCAAAGAAGGTAACGCCCCCATAGTAGATGTGCAAAAAGCGGAGTGGTACATCCGGCGTCTGGTCAAGCTGCTGCAATCCAAGCCTTCTGCCCAACGGCATAAAAAAGAATACCCCCTCTACCCAGTGGACCATTAGATGAAAGAAAATTTAAAGAAACCAAAGTTCGGCGTGAAGACCGAATGGGTCCCGGTCGAGGTGTTGCCGAGTACTCCTGACGGGATCAAGGAAATCGCAATTGACTTGGAGACCAAAGATCCCCGGCTCCGCTCCCACGGACCTGGGTGGCCTACCGGTAACGGCAATGTGGTAGGGATTGCAATAGCTTACGAGGGCTTCAATTCTTATTTCCCATTCGGCCATGAGGGCGGAGGAAACCTTGACAAGGGCCACATCAAGAAATGGTTCACGCGAGAGATTGCCAAGTACCCTGCCGACAAGATTTTCCACAATGCCGCTTACGATGTTGGCTGGCTGCGCCGCATGGGAATTGAAATGGAGGGACGCTTGATTGACACCATGCTCGCCGCTCCTTTGATTGACGAGAACAGACGCTACTACTCCCTCAATTCTGTGTGTTACGACTATCTTGGTGAGATGAAGAGTGAGGCACATTTGCGGGAGGCGGCGGCAGAATTTGGCGTTGATCCTAAAGCCGAGATGTACAAGCTCCCTGCCGCTTATGTGGGAGAGTACGCAGAAGCCGACGCAAGACTGACGCTGGACCTCTGGCAGCATCTCAAGGCACTCCTTTCGCAGGAAGACTTGTGGCAGATCTTTGATCTCGAATCAGAAGTACTGCCCCTCTGTATAGATATGACTTGGAACGGCGTCCGGATTGATCTGGACAGGGCGGAGAAATTAAAGCAGAAACTTTTGCGCGAGACCAAAGTCATCCTTTCCAAGATTAAAAAAGAGACCGGTGTGAGTTGTGAACTGTGGGCCGCAGCGAGTGTGGCGAAAGTGTTCGACTTTCACAACATTCCCTACGGAAGAACAAAAACGGGCCTTCCCTCCTTCACCAAGAACTTCCTCCAGAACCATCCCCACCCTGTCGCCCAGCAAATTGCTGAAGCGAGGGAGACCGACAAGATTGGCAGCACTTTTCTGTCGTCCATTTCCCGTTATGCGGAGAACGGACGCATCCATGGGCACATCAACCAGCTCCGGTCAGAGGGAGGAGGGACCGTATCTGGTCGATTGTCCATGGCAAATCCTAATCTTCAGAATATTCCGGCCCGAAACCCTCGCTTCGCAGAAGCTATTCGAGGGCTGTTCCTCCCGGAAGAGGGAGAGAAGTGGGCCAGTCTGGATTACTCGCAGCAAGAACCCCGCATCCTTGTCCACTATGCCAGCCTCACTGGCAAGCGGGGACTAACCGGGTCTGATTTGTTTGTGCAAGCCTACAGGGATGATCCAAAAACCGACTTTCACCAGATGGTCGCTGACATTGCCAAGATCCCAAGGAAACAAGCCAAAACAATCAACCTTGCGTTGATGTATGGCATGGGCCAAACCAAGCTTGCCGAGCAACTGGACGTGACACCGGAGGAAGCAAAACATCTGATCCAGCAGTACCACCAGCAAGTGCCCTTCGTGAAGGAACTAATGGACACGGTCCAGCGCCGTGTAGGAGGCCCCCTGGGAAGCGGCTTCGTTCGCTCGTTGCTTGGAAGGAAGTGCCGCTTCAACCTCTGGGAACCAAACCTGTTCGTCACCTCTAAGGCCCTACCAAAGGAACAAGCCGTCATTGAATATGGAAACAACATCAAACGGGCCTACACCTATAAAAGTTTGAACCGCCTGATTCAAGCAAGCGCAAGTGATTTTACAAAAAGGGCTATGGTGGAGATCTACAAGACAGGGAAAGTACCCCTGATACAAATCCACGATGAGCTGGATCTCTCTGTCAAGGACCGGGAGGAAGCCAGAGGGATACAGGAAATCATGGAGAACTGCGTGGAGTTACAGGTCCCGTGTCCCACCGACGCGGCCCTTGGCCCTGACTGGGGGAACCTGAAAGAGACTTGATTTATTCGGTTAAATCTCGTAATGTCGCGTATGAAAGGAATTAATTAAATGAATGTCGCGAAATGGAAGAGTGTGGTTGTTAGCATACCCACCTACAAGAAACTCAAACGTCGTGCTGTGAAAAATCACCGTACCATCTCCGGTGAGTTCACTCATCTTTTGGAACATGCGGATAAAACCAATGAGCGATCCTCCGAACAGGCGACCCAGCATAACGGATGAGGTGAGCGGTGACGGCTTTGAACTGGCTGTCACAGTGGGCTTTGACCCGGACTTTGGAAACCCGTGCGAAGTATTCCTGACAAAGAGGGGAAAATCGGGGACCGAGCTAGAGGCTACGCTCTACCAGTTGGGCGTCCTCGCCTCAAAAATCATGCAGGAAAACGACCAGAGCCGGTCCCGGATTTTGCGTCTGCAAGAGGAAGTGACCCGCCTGAAAAAAGGCATCCAAGCCTTGGGGGACCCGTTATGACTCCTGTGATAGCCATGACCCTGTTTTACACGTTGGTCATCCTTGTCACCATTTTCTCCGGATAAGTTTTAATTTGTCTCTGACAAAAAGGGAACCCAGCTTATGTCAAATTTAACAGATCCACACACGCTTCACCGTAGCGACGGACCAGATACCTCCATGGATGCGGCTTATTCCATAGACCCAAGCCGCCTTGAAAAATTAGTTTACAAGGTTATTTTTGGTTTTGGGGAAAGAGGCTGCATTAGCGACGAGGTACGCGAACGGCTTCCTCATTTGTCGTATTCCAGTGTGACCGCTCGCTACAGAAGATTGCTTGATCGCCGCCATATCATCGACACCGGACTACGTCGCCCCGGAAATTCCGGTAGGTCCCAACGAGTAATGGCCGCGAGTGTTTTCTTCGACCAGTAAGTTTAAAGTTATCTATGCCGACCCTCCATGGACCTTTAAAACATGGAGTGAGCAAGGCAAAGGGCGCTCTGCTGAAAACCACTATGCTTGTATGACCCTGCAACAGATCCGTGATCTCCCTGTCGCGGATCTGTCAGCAGAAGACTGTGCTCTCTTTCTCTGGACCACGGACCCTATGCTTCCGCAAGCCCTTGATTTAATTCAAAAATGGGGGTTTACTTACAAAACTATCGCGTTTGTCTGGGCAAAGCTAAACAAAAAAGCGCCGTCTACGCTGTGGACTGCCGAGGACTTCTTCACCGGCATGGGATACTGGACAAGGGCGAACGCCGAGCTTTGTCTCCTCTCTACAAGGGGAAAGCCACAACGACGATCCGCGAGTGTCCGACGACTGGTCGTATCACCGCGCCGCGAGCACTCCAGAAAACCCGACGAGGTTTCCCATCGGATAGTAGAACTGATGGGCGATGTTTCCCGGATTGAACTGTTTGCTCGAACTGCACGACTAGGGTGGGCCAACTGGGGGGACGAAACCGGGAAGTTCTTTGACGGAACCGCAGTTACTGACCCGACACGAAAAAGGCGCTTGGGCTGAAGCTATTGCAACCGCATGGCTTCTGGAACGTGGCTTCCTGGTATTTGTCAACTTTGCCGCCCAAGGCCCGATAGACCTTGTTGCCATTGATAAGCATGGCTCCTGCTTTCCCTTCGACGTCAAATACGTCTCCGGTCGCACCGTCCGAAAGGATTTGTCCAAGTTCCGGGTGAGATCGGATTTGCAAAAAGCTTTGAAAGTGCGATTATTTATTATTGACCACGAAAAAAACATAACCATATCGCCACCTTTTGACGAAGATGACCTCGATGAGTGACAACAGCCACGGCCTCCCCATTCTTGTCCGATATTACGTGGGGGACCAACCCGAAGACGAAGCGAAAGAGATGGCTATTTTCGTGGAATCTGTCGCGGAGGCCCAAGACTTCGTGCACATGTCCCTACGGTGGGCCGTCAAAACCACCGGAGGCGACACCGGAGCCGCCGAGCTGTTCCACGTCCACACCAAAGAAAAGCTGGGGCGAATGGCGGTTTTGTTCGATGACAACGGGAGCCAAGGCATCTCGCATGAGCAATGGACATGGGTGGCAGGGGCAAATTCTGCACCCTTGCATTAAAGCGATTTATCTTATATAAGATTCCTTGGAGTGGAAAACAACACAAAACGCGGTGTGCTTTTTCGGCTCGACAGAGGATGGTTCTCGACTCCCTGTACTCTGCCGAGGCTCCCGCGCCGGGGATGGCTTTTCCATTTTTCACATCCCCGGCGCTTTTTTAACAGGAGAGAACATGCATGACCGTTGTTAATTTCCCACCAAACACGCCCCCCGTGCCAATCTCGTGCGAAGAATGCAACCACAGCAAGTTTTTTGTTTACGAAGACCAATCATTTATATGCGCGGGGTGCGGGACCCAGTACGATTGGGGACCCGGTACGAACGGGAACGGAAAAGAGAGGGTGGGGTTTGAAGCCGACCTGGATCTTTTACAGCAACTTCGACCTGTTCGCGATCCCAATGAAAAGGAAAAACCATGAACAACCCAATTTGTCCAGAATGCCATGGCAACGGCTACGTCCGGGATGCCGATTATGGAAGTCAACAGCGCGTCTACCGGGATTGCGAAAAGTGCGATTCGCAAGGAGAGCTGTCCCTTGCTGACAAGGACACGAACGACTAGGCTTTACTATGGCCTACATAGAAATCAATGGACACAAATACCCCCGCGTCACCATCACCTGGAGAGATATTATTGGCGACCCCGTAGTGGCGAACGAGGGAGAAGCACGGGGACTGGTATGCCCTATCCTTGTTACGGAAGGTTACCTGTTTGATGTGTTCGAGGAGGACGGAGAACGCTACGTTCGGACCTTCGCCACTTACCAAACAAGCGACGAACCGGCCTTTGGCGACCGCAACTGTTTCCCCTTCTCCGTCCTGACAAAGAAGAGTCAGCGAGATATCGAGATGGCTCTGTTATTTTGTGGAGAGAACTGATGACTAAGGGCAGAGTGACGATACGATTTTTAGGCGACCGGATACCTATTGGGCCTAACCCCCACGCCAAAGCCCTGCGCCTTGGGATTTACCAGGGGAAAAAGGTTCCTTCCAAAAAAGGGAAGGGGAGCTACCGACGATCCCGCGCCCACGGCCCTATAGATGGCTGACAAATTTTATGATTAAACGCATTCATGTGAACCAACATATCATCAAGCGCAACAGAAAGACCGGTGAAAACGAACCCGTGCTCACGGTCAAGACTTACAAAAGCAATACCTACGGCCACACCGTCACGATCCACGGTCCTTCCCAAGTCATCTATAGCCCGGACAAGCCCCTCAGTTGCGGAGCGCACGTCTGGATCGAAACCGAGGCCAACGTAGAAATTAAAATTAGATGACTGATACGGAGAAGCGGTCCCAGTGGGGTATCTGCTTTCGTTGTGGGGAGCAGATGATACAGGGAGGCGACCATGACGATATTGACATGGATGAGAACGAGGTGATCGTCTCCAACTTCCACTGCCCCAGTTGTCAGTCGGACTGCCTGTTCACGTGGCGGGTAAATGCGTCCTGATGGAGTGGCGAAAAACAGTTCTGCCGATTTACGAGATTTCTGAATATGGCGACCTTCGGTTGTTAACCAACAGATCGAACTTGGTGGCTGGGACTATTTTGAAAGGTTCTGTCAAAACGGGTGGCTACAAAGAATACCACGTCCGGTGGGAAGGCAAGGAGCACCACTTAGGGGCGCATCGTCTGGTCTTGTTAGCCTTTATCGGAGAACCTCCCACCCCGGACCACCAATGCGCCCACTGGGACGGCGACCCCACAAACAACCATTACTCGAATCTGCGGTGGGCGACTCCTGCTGAAAACACACTGGATAAAATAAGACACGGACGCCACCGCAAGGGCCACCGGACCTTTACCAAGGAACAGGTGATGGAGATGCGGAAGATGCATGAGGACGGGAAACCCTATCGCGACATCCAGCAAACGTACCAGATATCCAAAGGGAACTTGAGTTCCATCATAAATCGACAAACCTGGGATTGGTTACCTTAACTTAACGCTTGACTCCTGTTTTGTACGGGATTATTCTCGTATCTTTAACCAAACAGAGAGTCGAAAAATGTCTGATACTTTTGAAGAGCGAGTCGTACATACCGTAACCGAGCGTCTGGCCGAAGAGAGCGCCATCCGCGTTCCTCTCCGTAAGCTATCCCGCGACATGATAAATGCCGAGGAGGCCCTCTCTACAGGGGAGGCCCGGTTCCTCGTCGATAGCTACTACACCATGCAGGAGGGGCGTATCCGTTCCAATAACCAGATCCGTGCCCTCACCGAGTCGGGTGAGCCGCACGATATTCTCCAGTGGCTCTCCGTCGAGAACCGCGTCCTCGAAGAGAGCATCAAGCTGGCCCTCGACCTGTACTCGCAGGGGCATCCTGTGGGAGGCAGAATGAGAACGGTGCTAGGCGTAGGCCCTGTTATCGCCGCCGGGTTACTGGCCCATATCGACATTACCAGAGCAC
>Ga0208179_1000570_pt1 | contig 22906 bp, 21 predicted proteins | sample Malvired_Geostar_FD_184238 | JGI IMG/M metagenome (GOLD analysis project Ga0208179, IMG submission 184238) | Marine viral communities from the Global Malaspina Expedition - Malaspina viral metaG DeepMed_Geostar (SPAdes) (version 2) | ecosystem: Environmental > Aquatic > Marine > Oceanic | place... | reverse complement strand
CACGGTCACGACGACCACGATCACAAGCCGGGCTTCTTCACCCGCTGGTTCCTGTCCACCAACCACAAGGACATCGGCACCCTGTACCTGCTGTTCGCCATCATGGCGGGCATTGTGGGCGGGGCCCTGTCGGGCCTGATCCGCTGGGAGCTGGCCGAGCCCGGCCTCCAGGTCTTTGTTCAGGGCTCGCTGCTCGACCAGCTCGGCTGGATCGACGCCAGCCACCATGGCTACAACGTGGTGGTCACCGCCCATGCCCTGGTCATGATCTTCTTCATGGTCATGCCGGCGATGATCGGCGGGTTCGGCAACTGGTTCGTTCCGATCATGATCGGCGCGCCGGACATGGCCTTCCCGCGGATGAACAACATCTCGTTCTGGCTGCTGGTGGCCGCCTGGATCCTGTTGCTGCTGTCCATGTTCGTCGACGGCGGTCCGGGCCGCGGCTTCGGCGGCGGCTGGACCATCTATCCGCCGCTCTCGACTCTGGGCCACACCGGCCCGTCCATGGACCTGGCCATCCTGGCCCTGCACGTGGCCGGCGCCAGCTCGATCCTCGGCGCGATCAACTTCATCACCACCATCTTCAACATGCGCGCGCCGGGCATGACCCTGCACCGGATGCCGCTGTTCGCCTGGTCGGTGCTGATCACCGCCTTCCTGCTGCTGCTGTCCCTGCCGGTTCTGGCGGGCGCCATCACCATGCTGCTGACCGACCGCAACTTCGGCACCAGCTTCTTCAACGCCGCCGGCGGCGGCGACCCGGTGATGTTCCAGCACCTGTTCTGGTTCTTCGGTCACCCCGAGGTCTACATCCTGATCCTGCCTGGCTTCGGCATCATCAGCCACATCGTGTCGACCTTCTCGCGCAAGCCGGTGTTCGGTTACCTGGCCATGGCCTACGCCATGGTGGCCATCGGCTTCGTCGGCTTCGTCGTGTGGGCGCACCACATGTACACCGTCGGCATGAACATCAATCTGCGCGCCTACTTCGTGGCCGCGACCATGGTCATCGCCGTTCCGACCGGGGTGAAGATCTTCTCCTGGATCGCCACCATGTGGGGCGGGTCGATCAGCTTCAAGACGCCCATGCTGTGGGCCATCGGCTTCATCTTCCTGTTCACCGTGGGCGGCGTCACCGGCGTGGTCCTGGCCAATGCCGGCATCGATTACAGCCTGCACGACACCTATTACGTCGTGGCCCACTTCCACTACGTGCTCAGCCTGGGCGCGGTGTTCGCCATCTTCGCCGGCTTCTACTACTGGTTCGAGAAAATCTTCGGCGTGAAGTACCGCGAGTGGGCCGGCGTGCTGCACTTCTGGATCACCTTCATCGGCGTGAACCTGATCTTCTTCCCGCAGCACTTCCTCGGCCTGCAGGGCATGCCCCGCCGCTATGTGGATTATCCGGAGGCCTACACCTACTGGAACCACGTCTCGTCGGTGGGCTACGCCATTACCGCGGTCGGTGTGGTGGTCTTCCTGCTGATCCTGCTGGAAGCCGCCGTCGTGCGCCGCAAGGCCGAGGCCAATCCGTGGGGTGAAGGCGCCACGACCCTGGAATGGACGCTGCCTTCGCCGCCGCCGTTCCACCAGTTCAACGAACCGCCGGTCATCAAGGGCGACAGCCACCACTGACCGGACGGCCCGGACGAGACAGGGGCGCGGATCGGTCACAGCCGAACCGCGCCCCTTCGCCGTTGTGCCGGGTCTGATTAGGAGTATGTCTTGGCGACCATGACGCCCGCCATTCCAGCGACCGCCCAGCCTGCCCGTTGGCAGGACTATATGCAGCTGCTCAAGCCGCGGGTGATGTCTCTGGTGGTCTTCACCGGCGCCACGGGTCTGATCTGCGCCGATGCGCCGATCCACCCGCTGCTGGGCGCGGTCGCCATCCTCTGCATCGCTATCGGGGCTGGCGCCTCGGCCGCCCTCAACATGTGGTACGACGCCGATATCGACGCCCTCATGCGCCGCACCCGCGGGCGGCCGGTGCCGGCCGGGCGGGTCCAGGGGGCCGAGGCCCTCTCCATGGGCGTCGTGCTGTCGCTGCTGTCGGTGATGTTCATGGGCGTGGCGGTCAACTGGCTCGCCGCGGGCCTGCTGGCCTTCACCATCTTCTTCTACGCCGTCGTCTATTCGATGTGGCTCAAGCGCTCGACGGCCCAGAACATCGTCATCGGCGGCCTGGCCGGCGCGCTGCCGCCGGTGATCGGCTGGGCTGCGGCGGCGGGCGAAACGCCCCTGAACGCCTGGCTGCTCTGCGCCATCATCTTCATGTGGACGCCGCCCCACTTCTGGGCCCTGGCCCTCTACACCAGCGAGGACTACGAGAAGGCCGGCGTGCCGATGATGCCGGTGGTCGCAGGCCCGGCCTCCACCCGCCGACAGATCTTCATCTACAGCCTGCTGTTCACGCCGCTCTGCCTGGTCCCGGCCTTCACGGGCCTGGGCGGAACCGCCTACCTGGCGGTGGCGGGCCTCGGCGGCGCGGTGTTCCTGATCCTCGCCTGGCGGGTGCTGCGCAGCGCGGCGGGCGACAGCGCCGATCCGCGCGTGGACGGGCGTCTCTATGATGTGCGCGCCGGCGCCAAGGACGCGCGTAACCTGTTCGCCTTCTCGATCCTCTATCTCAGCCTGTTGTTCGCGACCCTGCTCATCGAGGGGCTGCTTGGCGCGCCGAGCTTCATGAACCTGATCCCCGGAGCGGCATGATGAGCGATGCGAAGGATCCCCCGTCGGCTCAAGACGCCGCCAGCGGTTCGGAACAGGGTGCAGGTCCCGATCCCATGAAGGCCAAGCGGGGCCGCAATATCGCCCTCGCCCTGGGTCTGGTGGGCTTTGCTGTGCTCGTCTTCCTCGTCACCGTCGTTCGCCTGGGAGCCAATATCCTTGACCGCCCCCTCTGAACCGAATGCGCCCCCGCCCGTCGACCGCAGCCGCCGTAACGCCCGACTGGGCCTGATCTGCGTCGGCGTGTTCGCCGGCATGATCGGCATGGCTTATGCCTCGGTGCCGCTTTATCGCGCCTTCTGCCAGGTGACCGGCTTTGACGGCACGGTCAGCCGGGCCGAGGCGGCCCCGAGCCAGGTCATCGACAAGACCCTGAACATCCGGTTCGACACCAATGTGCGCAACCTGCCCTGGACCTTCCGCTCCGAGCAGGTGTCGCAAAGCCTGAAAATTGGCGAGACGGGCCTGGCCTTCTTCGACGTCACCAACAACGGCGATGCGCCGATCACCGGCCGGGCGGTCTATAACGTCGTGCCCGAGGCCGCCGGCGCCTATTTCCGCAAGCTGGAGTGCTTCTGCTTTTCGGACCAGACGATCGCCCCGGGCGAGACCATCAAATTCCCCATGGTCTACTTCGTCGATCCCGAATACGCCGAGGACTTCGAGACCCGGAACAAGGCCGAGATCACCCTGTCCTACACCTTCTTTCCGTCCAGCGAGGACGCCCAGGCGCAGGCGCGTACCCACGCCCCGACAGACCTGGCCGCTTCGGCTCTTGGCGGATCGCAAGGGGCGGGGCTATAGCACCATTCAGACCACCCGTCGGCGGAGAGAGCAGCCGGGCCGGCGGTACGAGATTATGAGGGGTTAGGACCGAGATGGCCCAAGCAGGCGTCAAGCACGACTATCACCTGGTGAATCCCAGCCCGTGGCCCCTGTTGGCCTCGCTGGGCGCCACCATCATGGCCGTCGGCCTGGTGACCTGGTGGAAGGGCCTCTTTGGCCTTCCTGCGGGCACCTGGTGGCTGTTCGCCGCCGGCTTCGCCCTGATCATGCTGGTGGCGACCGCCTGGTGGATCGACGTCACCAAGGAAGCCAACGCCGGCGATCACACCCCTGTGGTCTCCATCGGTCTGCGATACGGCATGATCCTGTTCATCGCCTCCGAAGTGATGTTCTTCGTGGCCTGGTTCTGGGTCTTCTTCGAGATGGCGCTCTTCCATGAGCACCGCACGCTTTCGAGCATCGAGGAAGTCCGTCAGGCCTGGGCCACCTGGCCGCCCGCCGGCATCGAGACCGTGCCCGCCTGGAACCTGCCCCTGGTCAACACCTTGACCCTGCTGCTCTCGGGCACCACCGTGACCTGGGCCCACCATGCGCTGCAGCAGGGCGACCGCAAGGGCGCCAAGCTGGCTCTTATCCTGACCGTGATCCTGGGCGCGCTCTTCAGCCTCATCCAGGCCTACGAGTATCATCACATCCTCTCGCACGAATACTTCTTCTCCGAGAACGCGATGAACTCAGGGCTCTATGGCTCGTCCTTCTTCATGGCCACGGGCTTCCACGGCTTCCACGTCCTGGTCGGCACCATCTTCCTGCTGATCTGCCTGATGCGCCTGATGCGCGGCGGCTTCACCCCGGAGAGGCACTTCGGCTTCGAGGCGGCCGCCTGGTACTGGCACTTCGTCGACGTGGTCTGGCTCTTCCTCTTCGCCTTCATCTATGTGGTGTTTGGCGGGGCTGGCGGGCACTAGCCGATGACGCGGCCCAATCCGCTCCTTTCGGGTCTCGCCGGTCGGTGCCCGAACTGCGGAGAGGGCCACCTCTTCGACGGCTTCCTGAAGGTCGCGCCCCAGTGCGAGGCCTGCGGTTATGATCTGGCGAAGGCCGATTCCGGCGATGGTCCGGCGGTCTTCGTCATTCTCATCGCCGGTTTCGTCGTCGCCTTCGCCGCGCTCTATGTGGAGCTGGCCTTCACGCCGCCCATCTGGCTGCACCTTCTGCTCTGGCTGCCGCTGACCGTCATGGTCTCCCTGGGGCTCCTGCGCCCGATGAAGGGGGTCATGCTTGCCGCCCAGATCGCCAACCGGGCGTCCCAAGCCCGAACCGATGATTGACACCGTCGCCACCCGCCGCCTCCCCATCGGCCTGACCCTGGTGGTCCTGATCGCCCTGGGCATCCTCATCGCTCTGGGCGTCTGGCAGCTTCAGCGGCTGGGCTGGAAGACCGAACTCCTGGCCCAGATCGAGGCCCGCTCCACCGCCGAGCCTGTCGCGGCGGGCGAGATTCTGGCCCGCGCAGGGCAGGGGGAGGATGTGGGCTTCTACCGGGTGCGCCTGACCTGTCCGGGCCTCGACACCGCCCCCTTCCTGCAGCTCTACGGCCTCAAGAACGGCCAGGCCGGCCAGAGGCTGTTCTCCGCCTGCCCGGTGGAGGGCGGCGCCTATCGCAGCATCCTGGTGGATCGCGGCTTCGTCCCCGACACGGTCGAGGCCCGCCCGCCGGTGGCCAGCGAGCGCGGCGCAACGCCGGTCGAGGTGGTCGGTCTGCTGCGCGAGCCCGACGCCCCCAACTTCGTCACCCCGGAAAACCAGCCGGCCCAGAACCTCTGGTACGGCAGCGACGTGCCGGCCATGGCCGAGGCCCTGGGCGCCCCGGCCCCGGCGCCGGTCTTCCTGCTGGCCGAAACCTCAAGCAATCCCGATTTCGCCGCCCTGGACCCCACGCCTCTTCCCGGCGAGATCGCCAACCGGCATCTGGAATACGCGCTGACCTGGTTCGGCCTTGCGGGCGCCCTGATCGCCGTCTATGCCGCCATGCTCTGGCGCAGATGGAAGAGTTGATGCGGTATGTCTCCACCCGGGGCCAGGCCCCGGCGGTCGGCTTCGTAGACGCGGTCCTGGCCGGCCTCGCCCCCGACGGCGGGCTCTATGTGCCCGAGACCTGGCCGACCTTCACGCCGGAAGAGATCGCCGCCTTCCGCGGCAAGCCCTACGCCCATGTGGCCGCCGAGGTCCTGGCGCGCTTCGCGGGCGAAGAGATCCCGCGCGAGGCGGTCAACGCCATGTGCGAAGAGGCCTACGCCACCTTCGCCCACGCCGCCGTCGTGCCGCTGGTGCAGCTCGCCCCCGACGCCTTCCTGGCCGAGCTGTTCCATGGGCCGAGCCTGGCGTTCAAGGATGTGGCCATGCAGCTGCTGGCCCGCCTCTATGACCACGTCCTGGCCGGCCAGGACCGGGTCCAGACCATCCTCTGCGCGACCTCGGGCGACACCGGCGGCGCCGCCGTCGAGGCCTTCCGCGGCCGGGCTCATGTGCGGGTCTGCGCCCTCTTCCCGGAGGGCCGGATCTCCGAGGTCCAGCGCCGGTTCATGACCACCGCGACCGAGGACAATGTCCGCTGCGTCGCGGTCCAGGGCACCTTCGACGACTGCCAGGCCATCGTGAAGGCCGCCTTCCAGGACCAGAGCCTGCGCCAGGCCGTGGACCTCACCGGGGTCAACTCGATCAATTTCGCCCGGATCGTGGCCCAGAGCGTCTACTACTTCACCACAGCCGTCGCCGTGGGCGCGCCGGAACGGGCCATCTCCTACTGCGTGCCCTCGGGCAATTTCGGAGACGCCTTCGCCGGCTTCGTCGCCCGCCAGATGGGCCTGCCCATCGAGCGGATCGTGGTGGCGACCAATTCCAACGACATTCTAGCGCGCGCCTTCACCGACGGCCGCTATGCCCGCGGCGAGGTGATGGCCACCCAGAGCCCGGCCATGGACATCCAGTCGGCCTCCAACTTCGAGCGGCTCTATTTCGAGGCCGTGCGCCGGGAGGCCGTCGAGACCGCGCGGGCCTTCACCGCCTTTGGCGAGGCCGGCCATATCGACATCCCGCCCGCCGCCCAGGCCTTCATGGGCGAGCTGTTCACCGGCGTGGCGGTGAGCGAGGACGAGACCGCCCGCACCATGCTGGCGACCCTGAACGAGACCGGCGAGCTCATCGACCCGCACACCGCCGTGGGCGTGGCGGCCCTGCGCCAGGCCCGGGACCTGCCCGGTCCGATCATCGTGCTGTCCACCGCCCATCCGGCCAAGTTCCCCGAGGCGGTCGCCACAGCCACCTCGGTGACGCCGGGCCTGCCGCGTTGGACCCAGAGCCTGGCGGCGCGTCCCGAACGGTTCGACCGGCTGCCGGCCGACGCTGAGGCCATCAAGGCCTGCGTCCGCGCCTTCGCCGAGAGCTAGGGTTTGGCTTCGGTTCACCGCCTGACCAATGGCGTCCGGGTCGTCTGCGACCCGATCCCCGGCCTTGAGACAGCCGCCCTGTGCGTCGTGGCGGGCCGCGGCGCGCGGTATGAGGACGCCGCACGGTCGGGCTGGTCGCACCTGCTCGAACACATGGTCTTCAAGGGCGCCGGCGACCGCTCGGCCATGGAGATCGTCGAGGCCATCGAGGCCCAGGGCGGGCAGATCAACGCCGCCACCGGCTATGAGCGCACCAGCTTCCAGGTGCGCTGCCTGGCTGGCGGCCTCGACCTGGGCTCGGCCGTGCTGGCCGATCTGGTCCTGGCGCCGCGCATGGACGCAGACGACCTCGCCCGGGAAAAGCAGGTGGTCGGCCAGGAGATCGCCGAGGCCGCCGACACCCCTGACGACCTGGTGTTCGAAATGGCCCAGGCCGCCGCCTATGGCGACCAGCCCCTGGGACGCTCGATCCTCGGCACCACTGGCTCGATCGCCGGCGCCGACCCGGCCAGCCTGTCGGACTGGCGGGCCTGCCTCTATGACCCGCAGTCCCTGGTGGTCAGCGCAGCAGGCGCTGTGGACGAAGCCGCCCTGCTGGCCCTGGCCGAGCGGGATTTTGGCGCCGCCAAATCTCCTGCTACGGGTGCGCCCACTGCGCCGCCGGCCTTCTTCACCGGCGGCGAGGCGGTGAGCGTCAAGGCGCTGGAGCAGGCCAATCTGGTCTTCCTGCTGCCCAGCGTCGGAGTCAGTGATCCGGACTATTTCGCCCTTCGCCTGTTCGCCGAAATCCTCGGCGGCGGCATGGCTTCGCGCCTGTTCCAGGAGGCCCGGGAAAAGCGCGGCCTGGCCTATGCGGTCGACGCCTATAGCGAGACCTATGCCGACCAGGGCGTGCTGGGGGTCTTCGCCGGTTGTGCGGCCAAGGACGCGGTCGAGTTGGCCAAGGTGGCGGCTGGCGAGATCGCGGGCCTGGGCGAGAGCGTCGGCGAGGCCGAACTGGCCCGCGCCAAGGCCCAGCTGAAGGGCGCCATGTTCATGATGCGGGAATCGCCCCTGGCCCGGGCCGAACAGACCGCCGCCCAGCTCCTGCTGTTCGACCGGCCCCTGCCGCCGGCCGAGATCGCCGCGGGCATTGAAGCGGTGAGGCCGGCCGACCTCGCCCGCCTGGGCGCGGCCATGTGCGCCAGCGGCCGGGCTGCGGTTTCGGTGCTGGGACCTCGTCAGGCTGGCCCCGCGGCGCAGGCCTTCACGCGGGCCCTGTTCGCGCGCGCCTGAGCGTATCGGGCGCCATCTTCGCCAGCCACGCTTGACGTCGCGCCTTTTCAAGGCCGCAATTCCCCCATGGCATTGTTGGACTGGATCGCCTCGGAAGGCGGATTGCGGGTGGTGGGGGACGGCGTGCTGCTGCGCCCGCCAAGGCCTGCCGACTATGCGGAATGGCGCGACCTGCGGGCGGCCTCGCGAGCCTTTCTCCAGCCCTGGGAGCCGACCTGGCCCGCCGACGATCTGACCCGCGTGGCCTTTCGCCGCCGCCTGTCGGCCTATGCCCGCGACCGGGAGGCCGGCGTCGCCTTCAGTTTCTTCGTTTTTCAGGAATCCGATGGCGCGCTCAGCGGCGGCATCACCCTGTCCAACATCCGCCGGGGCGTCGCGCAGATGGGTACGGTCGGCTACTGGTGTGGCCAGGGGTTTACCCGCCGGGGCCTGACCCTGGCCGCAGCCCGGGCGCTCAACGGCTTCGCCTTCGATACCCTCGGGCTCCACCGGCTGGAGGCGGCGTGCCTGCCGCACAATGACGCATCACGCCGATTGCTCGCCAAGGCGGGCTTCCAGGAGGAAGGCTTTGCTAAGGCTTATCTGAAAATTAACGGCGTTTGGCGAGATCATGTCCTGTTCGGACAGGTCTCTCCCCGCGGCGGAAGCGACCGGTCGGCGGACGCTGTTTCAGTTTAGCCGGCACGCGCCGGCCTCGAGAGGCCATGCCGAGCGACCGTTGGATCTGGGACGCCACCACCACGCTGGAAGCGCTAGGCGCTGCCGATGTGGCCCTGTGGCATTGGGAGCCGGAGCGCGATCAGCTCCGCTTCACCGGGGCCTCGCGCGCCCTGGGCCTGGGTCCCCTGGCCCCCGAATGCTCCTCGGCCGCCATGCGGGCCCTGGCCCTGCCCCAGGACCGCGCCCGCGCGGACGACGTGCTGAGGGTGCAGGAGCCCGGATCCGAGGTCGCGGTGCGCCTGCGCATGCGCGGCGGAGGGGTGTGCATCTGGCGGGGAATCTGGCTTGAGGAGGGCGTGCGCGCCGCCGGCGTCGTCGCCGCCGAGACCAAGTTCGCCGCCTCCGATCTCGACAATCTCACAGGCCTGCTGGACCGCAAGAGCTTCATCCTGCGCGCCCGCGAGCATCTGCAGCACCCAGGCGACTACGAGTTGGTCGTCGCCGACCTCGACCGTCTGCGCCGGCTGAACGAAGCCCTGGGGCATGAGCGCGCCGACCTGGTCCTGGCGGCGCTGGGGTCAAGGCTGGCCGCCGCCTTCCGGCCAGGCGTGCTGTTGTCCCGCGTCGGCGAAGACGAATTCGGCGTGCTGGCGCCGGTGAGCGACACGCCGACCAGCGAGGTCCTGCGCCACGCTCTGGAGCGGCCCCTTCGTGTGGCGGGCTTCGACATCCATCCAACCCTCTCGGTGGGCGCGGTGCGGGCCAAGGGCGGCGACGAGGCGCCGGAGGCCGCCGAGCTGTTGCGTCGGGCCGAGCTTGCCGTAGAGGCGGCCAAGACCGGCGGCCGGGGCGGGGCGGCGGCCTATGGCCGAAGCCTGGAAAGCGACGGCCTTTCGCGTCTGGCCCTGGAGAGCGATCTGCGCGGCGCCATCGGCCGGGGCGAGCTGATGCCCTACTACCAGCCGATCGTGCGCCTCTCCACCGGCGCGCTGTCGGGCTTCGAGGCCCTGGTCCGCTGGCGTCATCCCAGGCGTGGCCTGCTGGCGCCCGACCAGTTCCTGCCGCTCTGCGAAGAGATGGGCCTGATGAGCGCGCTCGGCGCCCACATGATGCGCGAGGCCGCCGGCCAGCTCGCCATCTGGCGCGACACCCACAGGGCGTCCGGCGAGCTGACCGTGGCGGTGAACCTGTCCACCGGCGAGATCGACCGCCCGGACCTCATTCCCGACGTCATCCAGATCCTGCGCGACACCGGCCTGCCGCCGGGCGCCCTCAAGCTGGAGGTGACCGAGAGCGACGTCATGCGCGATCCTGACCGGGCCGCGGTGATCCTGCGCAACCTGCGCCAGGCTGGCGCGGCCCTGGCCCTGGACGACTTCGGCACCGGCTTCTCGTCGCTCTCCTATCTGACGAGGCTGCCCTTCGACACCCTGAAGATCGACCGCTATTTCGTCCGCACCATGGCCACCGACGCCGGCTCGGCCAAGATCGTCTCCTCCGTGGTCAAGCTTGGCCAGGACCTTGATCTGGAGGTGGTCGCCGAAGGGGTGGAGAATGCCGGCATGGCCCGGCAACTGCTGGCCCTGGGCTGCGACTACGGCCAGGGCTTCGGCTATGCGCCGGCCCTGTCGGCCCAGGAGGCCGAGGTCTATCTCAACGAGAGCTATGTGGACGGCGCCGCGCCGGTGAAGGCCCGGGGCTAGGCCTGACCGGCGGCGGCTGACAACAGTCCAGGATCCACCCCCAGCTTGGCCAGGGCCTGGGACCACTTGTGGTCGTGGTCGTCGCCGAACAGCAGGATTTCGTCGGCCGAGCAGGTCAGCCAGACATTGTCGCGCAGTTCCTGCTCCAGCTGGCCCGCGCCCCAGCCGGCATAGCCCAGCGCCATGACGCTGCGGCGCGGCCCCTGACCGTGAGCCAGCATTTCCAGCACCTCCCGGGTGGCGGTCAGGGCCAGGCCCTCGCCGACGGGCAGGCTGCTTTCGCTGCGATAGTCCGAGGTGTGCAGGACAAATCCCCGCTCGCGCTCCACCGGACCGCCGATCAGGATCGGCTCATCAAGGCCTGGCGCAGATTCCGAGGTGGCTTCGATCTCCAGCCGCTCCAGCAGATCGACCAGCATCAGCCCGTCCACCGGGCGGTTGACGGTCAGACCCATGGCGTGCTCCTCGTCGTGGGCGCAGATCAGCACCAGGGCGCGCTCAAACCTCGGATCGCCGATGCCGGGCATGGCGATCAGCAGCTGTCCGGAAAGATAGCCGCCGCTCGGGCCGGCGTCGGGATCAATATGGGCCATGTCCTATAGTTTGAGGCCTAACGCGGCGCTTTCAAGACACATCGGTCGGACTGAGGTTGAAGGGATCGGCCAAAGCGTTATGTGCTGGGCCAACGCCCATTCCGGCGATCCTTCAGGAGCACGGCCATGACCATTGAAGTCGGCGACACGCTGCCCGCAGTCACCCTCACCCAAGCCACCCTGGATGGCCCCAAACCGGTGTCCACCGACGATGTGTTCAAGGGCAAGAAGGTCGCCCTGTTCGCCGTGCCAGGCGCCTTCACCCCCACCTGCTCGGCCCGCCACCTGCCGGGCTATGTGGACAAGGCCGAAACCCTGAAGGGCCAGGGCGTAGATCTGATCGCCTGTCTCTCGGTCAACGACGCCTTCGTCATGAAGGCCTGGGGCGAATCCCAGGCGGTCGGCGACGACATCATGATGCTGGCCGACGGCAGCGGCGACTTCACCCGCGCCGTGGGCCTGACCATGGACGCCACGAAGTTCGGCATGGGCGAACGTTCGCAGCGCTACTCGATGATCGTCGAGGACGGCGTGGTGAAGTCCCTGAACATCGAGGAACCCGGCGAATTCCGTGTGTCCTCGGCGGAGTACCTGGTGGACCAACTGGGCGGCTAAGGCGGCGAGGGCGGCGGAACGTCAGTCCGGGCCCGGCCGTTGGGCCTGGACCGAAACGGGAGCCGCCGCCCATGGCCATGTATGACGACCTGTCCGCTCTGTTCATCAATTGCAGCCTGAAGCCCTCTCGGGAGCCGTCGAATACGGAGGCCCTGATGAAGGTGAGCCAGGGCGTGATGAGCGCAAATGGGGTCAGCGTCGAGACAATCCGCGCCGCCGATCTCGAGATCGCGCCAGGCGTCCAACCGGACATGCGCGAGCATGGCTTCGACCGCGACGACTGGCCAGATGTGCAGGCCAAGGTGATGGCCGCCGACATCCTGGTGATCGGCACCCCGATCTGGCTGGGGGACAAGTCGTCGATCTGCACCCGTGTGGTCGAACGGCTCTACGGCTATTCCGGCAAGCTGAACGACAAGGGCCAGTCGGTCTATTATGGCCGGGCGGGCGGTTGCGTGATCACCGGCAATGAGGACGGCGCCAAGCACTGCGCCATGAACCTGCTCTATTCCCTGCAGCATCTGGGTTACGTGGTTCCGCCCCAGGCCGACGCCGGCTGGGTGGGCGAGGCGGGGCCGGGTCCCTCCTATGCGGATGAGGGCTCGGGCGGGCCGCAGAACGACTTCACCCAGCGCAACACCACCTTCGCCGCCTGGAACCTGATGCACATGGCCCGTATGCTCAAGGACGCAGGCGGCCTGCCGGCCTATGGCAATCTTCCTGAGGCGTGGGAGGCCGGCGCGCGGTTTGACCATCCCAATCCGGAATACCGCTGACGACAAGCCCAAGGAGACCGCATGCCCGGCGTGAGATTCGACTTCGAGAACACGGCCGGGCGACGTCTTTCCGGGGTGCTGGAAACGGGCGCATCGCCGCCCCGGGCCTATGTCGTCTTCGCCCACTGCTTTACCTGCGACAAGCGCTCGCACGCCGCGGTGCGGGTCAGCCGCGCCCTGGCCGACAAGGGCTTCGGCGTGCTGCGGTTCGACTTCACCGGCCTGGGCGAGAGCGAGGGCGAGTTCGGCGCTGGCCTGTCCAGCGACGTCACCGATGTGGTCAGCGCCGTCGAAGCGATGAACGCGGCGGGCCATGAGGTGCAGGTGCTGGTGGGGCACAGCTTCGGCGGGGCCGCCGTACTGGCCGCCGCGGGTGAATGCCCCACCGTGCGGGCGGTGGCGGTGGTCAACGCCCCGGCCTCGGCTGAACATGTGCTGCGCCATATCGAGGGCGCAGAGGCGTCAGGCGCCGGGCCGGTTCCGGTGGAGATCGCCGGCCGCCAGTTCGAGCTCGGCGCCGGCTTCATCGCCGACCTGGCCCAGCAGAACCAGGCCCAGCGGATCGCCCATCTGAAGCGCGCCCTGCTGATCCTTCACGCGCCGCGCGACGAGGTGGTGGGCATCGACAACGCCACCGAGATCTTCCTCGCGGCCCGCCATCCCAAGAGCTTCGTGTCCCTGGACGACGCCGATCATCTGCTGAGCGACAAGGCCGATTCCGACTATGCCGCCGCCGTCATCTCCGCCTGGGCCGCCCGCTATTTGACCACGCCGCGGGCTATCGAGACGGTCTCCCGCGAAGCGGTCCGGGTGGAGGAAACCGGGGAGGGCAAGTTCCAGGTGGTCATCCAGGCTGGTCCTGCCCGGTTCCTCGCCGACGAGCCGGTGGATGTGGGCGGGATGGATTCCGGACCAAGCCCCTATGATCTGCTGGGCGCCGCCCTGGGCGCCTGCACGGCGATGACCTGCCGCCTCTATGCCGACCGCAAGGGCTGGCCCCTGGACAAGGTCAGCGTCGAGGTCACCCACGAGGCGCGCACGGCGACGGCCAAGGACCGGTTCGTCCGCGAGGTGGGGCTGGAGGGCGACCTCAACGCCGACCAAAGGGCGCGCATCATTGAGATCGCTGAGAAATGCCCGATCCACCGGACCCTCACCGAGGGCGCCGAGGTCGTCACCAATGCTCGGCCAGAGCCTGCGCCGGCCCTGGAGGCCACCGATCGCGGCGACCACTATGTCCGCATGGAAGAGGCCTGCGCCGACGATGATCCGGCGAGCCCCTGTCCGGAACAGGCTTGACCTGACCCAGGGTGAATTCCCTCATCTTGTCGCCAATGAGAGCCAAGGGAGACGCCGCCATGAAGTTCTACAATTCCGTCGGACCCAATCCGCACGTGGTGCGCATGTTCATGGCCGAGAAGGGCCTGGATATCCCCCAGCAGCAGGTGGACCTGATGAAGGGCGAGAACCGCCAGCCGCCCTACGCGCACGAGGTCAATGTGGCCGGCCAGATGCCGGCGCTGGAGCTGGATGACGGAACCGTCGTCTGCGAGATCACCGCCATCTGCGAATATCTGGAGGAGATCGCCCCGCAGCCGGTGCTGGTCGGCGCGACCGCGGAGCAACGGGCGGAGACCCGCATGTGGACCCGCCGGATCGACCTGAACATCGTCGAGCCCCTCACCAGCGGCTTCCGCGCCGCGGAGGGACGGCCGCTGTTCGAATCCCGCTTTCGTCTGGTGCGGGCCGAGGCGGCCGAAGACCTCAAGGCCATCGCCAGGGACAAGATCCTCTGGCTCGATGGGCTGATGGACGGCGACTTCGTCTGTGGCGACCGCTTCAGCCTGGCTGATATCCTGCTGTTCTGCTTCCTGGCCTTCGGGACCCAGGTCGGCCAGCCCCTGCCGTCCGAGGCCAAATGGCTGCCGGACTGGTTCGAGCGTGTGAAGAGCCGGCCGAGCGCGGCGGCCTGAGCAGGCCTAGCTGTCGATCGGCACGATCTCGCTGAGCGTCGGGCCGATCTCGTCATGGACGACGAGGTCGGCCGCCTCATCATGGTCGGTGGGCTCGCGATTGACGATGGCCAGGGCGGCGCCGCGGCGCTTGGCCAGCAGGGGGAACTCCGCGGCCGGATAGACCACCAGGGACGAGCCCAGCACCAGGAAGAGGTCGCAGGACAGGGTCGCGGCCGTGGCCCGCTTCATCGGCGTCTCGGGCATGGCCTGGCCAAACGAGATGGTGGCGGTCTTCACCAGCTCGCCACACTCGCGGCAGGTGGGAATGTCGCCGGTGGTTTCGAAATCATGCTTCAGCTGGGGCAGTTCGTGGCGGAGGCCGCAGGCCAGGCAGGCGGCGTAGCTGGCATTGCCGTGCAGCTCGATGATCCGGTCGCTTGGCACGCCCGAGGCCTGGTGCAGGTTATCGACATTCTGGGTGATGACGGCGCTGACCTGGCCCTTGGCCACCAGGCGGGCCACGGCGTGGTGGCCGGCGTTGGGCTCGCGGCCCGTCCAGCCGGCGCGACCGGTGAAGGCGCGGGTCCAGGCTTCGCGGCGCGTCGCCTCGCTGGCCACGAACTCCTGGAAGTAGATGGGTTTCATCTTGCTCCACACACCGCCGGGGCTGCGGAAGTCGGGGATGCCTGACTCCGTAGAGATGCCGGCGCCGGTAAAGACGACGATGTTCCGTGCGCCCTCGATCAGGCGGGCGAGCTCCTGGCGTGGGTTCATACCGGGGTTTCCTCGGGCTTGGCCGTCGGGACGCTGGCGGGGGGCGCCTTGGACGGCGTCTTGCGGTCCAGACCCAGCCGCTTGGCCAGCAGGCCGATGGTCGGTCCCTGGATCACGCTGGACGCCAGCACGACGAAGAAGACGATGTTGAACATCGACTGGGCGTCCTCCACGCCGGCGACGATGCCGAAGGTGGCCAGGACGATGGGCACGGCGCCGCGCAGGCCGGCCCAGGACACGAACAGCTTGGTCCGCCAGTCGAACTGGCGGAACGGGGCGAGACTGATGAAGACGCTGGCGGGCCGCGCCACCAGCATCAGCACCGCTGTGATCGCCAGACCGTCCAGGGCGACGCCGGGCAACTGGTGGGGGAAGACCACCAGACCAAGCGTGAGGAACATCACCACCTGGGCCAGCCAGGCCAGGCCATCCTGGAACTGCGACACCGCCCGGCGGCCAGGATACTCCCGATTGCCGGCCAGCACGCCGGCCACATAGGCGGCCAGAAACCCACTTCCCGTCAGCACGCCCGCCAGACCGAAGGCCAGCAGGGCGGCGGCCACCGAAACCACCAGGAAGAGGCCGCCCTGGCGAAGTTTGGCCCGGGTCAGGATGACCGTGAAACCGTAGCCGATGGCCAGGCCTATGGCGGCGCCCAGGACCATCTGCAGCAGGAAGTCGGGCACGAAGCTCAACAACGGCGTGGACGGGAGGGCGATCAGGGCCAGGGCCACGCCCACCAGGAAGATGGCCATGGGGTCGTTGGAGCCGCTCTCCAGCTCGATCAGGGCCAGGACATCCTCGCGGATCTTGGTCTCCTGGTTGCGCAGGACGGCGAAGACTGCGGCGGCGTCGGTGGAGGCCACGACGCTGCCCAGCAGGAAGCCCTGAAGGAGGCTGAAATCCAGCAGCAGGGTGGCCGTCAGGCTGACGATGCCTGCGCTGATCATCACGCCCACCGTGGCAAGGACCAGGGCCGGGGTCAGGACGGGCCGCACCGCCTTCCAGGGGGTGTCGAGCCCCCCGGAGAAGAGGATGAAGATCAGGCAGGCCACCCCGATCGTCTGGGCCACCTGATAGTCGGCGAAGCCTATCCCGCCCGGCCCGTCCGAACCTGCCAGCATGCCCAGAGCCAGGAAGCCGATCAGCGCCGGGACTCCGAAGCGGCTGGACAGGGTGCCCGCCAGGACGGTGGTCAGCAGAAGCACGCCCGTGACGAGCAGGAAGAGTTCAGGCGTGAGCGAGAGCATGACTGTCTAGTTCGTCCATGCTCCGCCCAGCTGCAAGCCCCGAGGCCTGCAAAGCCTCATTCGACAGGCTTGGCGCGATAGGAGGCTTCGTCCAGCTCGCCTTCCCACTTGGCGACGGTGACGGCCACGGCCAGGTCGGAGGTGTTGTTGGCCACCGTGCGGGTCATGTCGAGCAGGCGGTCGAAGGGCAGGACGAAGCCCACCACCAGGGCGGTCTGCTCGGGTGAGACGCCCATGGTGGTCAGCACCGCGGCCAGCATGAACAGCGAGGCCGACGGGATGGGGGCTGTGCCCACCGACACCAGGATCGTGGTCAGGCCCGCCAGCAGGTACTGGGTCAGCGTCAGTTCGATGCCGAAGGCCTGGGCGGTGAACATGGCCAGCAGGCCGATATAGAGAGCCGTGCCGTCCATCGAGACCGTCGTGCCCAGCGGCAGGGCCGTGGAGGCCACGGTGTGGCTGACCCCCAGGTTCTTCTCGGCCACCCGCATGGAGACCGGCAGGGTCGCGGCGCTGGACGAGGTTGAGAAGGCGACCATCATCGCGTCGGGAATGTCGCGGAAGAAGGGCCAGATCGGCAGGCCGGCAAGCACCCGCAGCATGCCCCCATGGACGACCAGGATATGGACGATGCAGCCCAGCAGCAGGGCCGCGGCAAGCAGGAAGATGTTGTAGAAGACGCTCAGGCCCGCCGTGCCCATGACCCAGGCCATCAGGGCGAAGACGCCGAAGGGCGCCACCTCCATCACCAGGCGGGTGATGTAGAGAACGATGTCCACCCCGGAATCGAACAGCTTGCGCACCGGATCGGCCTTCTCGCCGACCGCCAGGATGGCCGCGCCCACCAGGAAGGAGAAGAAGATCACCGCCAGGATGTCGCCGCGGGCCAGGGCCTCGATGGGGTTCAGCGGCACGATGCCGAGCAGCTGCTCGCTGACCGGCGGGGCCGTGCCGACCGCCTCGGGCGTGACGCCTTCGAAGGTGACGCCCTTGCCCGGACCGAACAGGATGCCCATGACCATGCCGACGCCGACCGCGATGGCGGTGGTCAGCAGATAGAGGAAGATGGTCTTGGCGCCGATGGACCCCAGGCGCCGAGGATCGCCCATGCCCGCCACGCCGGCGACGATGGAGACGAAGACCAGGGGCACGACGATCATGCGGATCAGCCGCACGAACAGGTCGCCGATCCACTTGATGGCGTTCGCCTGCTCGCCCAGCAACAGGCCGGCTATGACGCCAAGGACCAGGGCCAGCAGAATCCGCTTCCACAGGACGACATCGAACCACCAGCGCTGAAGCAGGGTGCGTTTGGCGGGCGCCTCGACAGCGGGGCTCGGCGGCGGCGAATCGGTCATGCGACTCTCTTGATACTAGGGCCGCATTACGGCGGCGGTTCGGCGCAGGTTAGGGAGGTTATCGGCTTGCGCCAATCACTCTCGCCCGACTGTCTGCGCAAGACGCGTCACACAAGGCGCGCCTCAGGGGTCCGGGGCCCGATGGCGAGCCACCGGAGCAGGCGCCCGCGCTCTAGGCGCCGAATCCCACCGGGCGCCCAAGTCACAGGCGGGCTCTGGACCGACGGCCCAATCGGTATTACGAAAATTGACGAACGTAATACCGGAGCCAAGATCACCCCATGACCGTGGAACCGATTTCCCAACTCGCGCGCCTTAGCGTCAGCCTGCCGGCCGAACTCCTGGCCCAGCTCGACGCCATGGTGGCCGAGCGCGACCTGCCCAGTCGTTCGCAGATGATCGCCGAACTGATTCGCCATGAACTGGCCGAACACAGCGAGGGCCGCGACGGGGCGATCCTGGCCGGCACCATCACGCTGATCTACCGCGCCGAAAGCGGCCGGGTCCGGCAGGCCCTGGCCCAGGCGCAAGGGGCGTTTCTGAAGGAAGTCATCTCCTCGCAGCACGTTTTCCTGGAGGACGACCAGTCCCTGGAGGTGCTGCTCGTCCAGGGTCCCTCGGAGCGCCTGCATCTGCTCTGCGACGAACTGCGCCGGATTCGCGGCGTGCATCAGATCCGCCTGGTCACCACCCGCGCCCTGCTGCCGCCGCTGCACGCCCATGGCCGCGGGGGCAAGACCGCCCAGGCCGGAGGCGCGGCATGAGCGCCTCGTCCACCGCCGACCCCAGGAGCGCCCAGGCCCATGCCCGCGCCCAAGGGTCCGCCCGCGTCGAGGCCATGCCGACCCTGCCCCCGAGCGAGGCGGCCGACCTGCCGGCCGGCGTGGCGGCTGACGACATGCTCTGGGAAGAGACGATCGGAGCCGGCGGCTACGCCGCCAAGCGCCTGAACCGCGGCGCGCGGCTACGTCTCGTCGACCTGCAGGGCGACGCCTGCGCCTCCATGCTGGTGTTCAACGCCGAGACCCCCGTGGAGCGGCTGAATGTGGCCGACACGGTCAAGGTGCAGTGGAACGCCTATCTGGGCCAAGGCCGCCTGCTGCTCTCGGACATGGGCCGCGTCATGATGAGCCTGCTGGAGGACGGGGCGGAGACCCACGACGCCTTCTGCGGGGCGTCCAATGCGGCGTCCAATGCCCGCCAGTATGGGACCGGCGACAACTGGGGGCCGCACCCCAACGCCCGCGATCGCTTCTCCCTGGCTCTGGCCAAGTTCGGCCTGGGCCGCAGGGATATCCACCCCTGCATCAACTGGTTCAAGGGCGTGAAGATCGGCCCGGACGGCGAGGTCGAGACGCAGGTCGGACCCTATGCCCCCGGCCGCACCCTGACCCTGCGGGCGGAGATGGACCTGATCGTGGTGCTGGCCAACTGCCCCCATGTCCGCGATCCCCGCCCTGACTACAGCGTCACGCCGTTGCGGGTCAGCGCCTGGCGCGGGCCGGTGACGCCCATGGACGATCCCATCCGCAATGCGACGCCGGAGGGCCTGCGGGCCTTTCTCAACGTCGAAGACTATTTCCGTCGCTAGAGGGGACGCCGCCATGACCGACACCGCCCTGGCCGGACTGCCCGGCCCCGTCCTGCACGACGAGATCGTGCCCGCCCTGGCGCCCTGGGATCACGTGGTGCGCAAGGGCGAGGTGCTGCGCATCATCGACCTGGAAGGCAACCAGGCGGTCGACTTCCTGATGTATGCGCTGGCCGACGACGCCGAGCGCTACAGCGCCCAGGACACCATCGCCGCCCAAGGCAACATCTTCCTGCGCACCGGTTCGGTGCTGCTGTCCAACGAGGGAAACCCGATGGCCACGGTGCTGGGCACCTCGGTGGCCTATCACGACACCATCGGCGGGGCCTGCTCCTGCGAGAGCAACACCCTGCGTTATGGCCACCACACCAAGGGCCAACACGCCTGCGTCGAGAACTTCCTGCAGGCCAACGCCCGCCACGGGCGCGGCAAGCGCGACATGGTCTCCAACATCAACTGGTTCATGAACGTGCCGGTTGAGGCCGACGGGGCGCTGGGCATCGTGGACGGCATTTCGGCGCCGGGCCTCTATGTGGACATTCGCGCCGAGATGGATCTGGTGGCGGTGGTCTCCAACTGTCCGCAGATCAACAACCCCTGCAACGGCTTCAATCCGACGCCGGTGCGCATGATTATCGCCGCCTGAGCAGGGCCAGTTCAGTGTTCACCAAGGTTCTCGTCGCCAACCGCGGCGCCATCGCCTGCCGCATCCTGCGCACGCTAAAGGACATGGGCGTGGCTTCGGTGGCGGTGTTCTCCGACGCCGACGCCGGCTCCCTGCATGTCAGCCAGGCCGATGAGGCGGTGCGGATCGGGCCGGCGCCCGCCGCCCAGTCCTATCTGGATGTCGAGGCCATCCTGGCCGCCGCCCGGGCGACGGGGGCGCAGGCCATCCATCCCGGCTATGGCTTCCTGAGCGAGAACGTGGCCTTCGCCGAGGCCTGCGAGGCGGCCGGGATCGCCTTCATCGGTCCGACGCCGGACAATATCCGCGCCTTCGGCCTCAAACATACGGCGAGAGACCTGGCCCAGGCCCAGGGCGTGCCTCTGGCCCCAGGCACCGACCTCCTCACCGACGCCGAGGCGGCGCTGGCCGCGGCCGGCACGATCGGCTTCCCGGTGATCCTGAAGGCCACCGCCGGGGGTGGGGGCATCGGCATGCGGGTCTGCGAGGATGCGGCCGCCGTGGCCGAGGCCTTCGCCGCGGTCACCCGCCTGGCCGGCAGCAACTTCTCCGACGGCGGGGTCTTCCTGGAGCGCTATGTGCGCCAGGCCCGGCATATCGAGGTGCAGGTCTTCGGTGACGGCCAGGGCCATGTGGTCGCGCTCGGCGAGCGGGACTGCTCCCTCCAGCGGCGCAACCAGAAGGTCATCGAGGAGACGCCGGCTCCGCACCTGCCGGCCGCCACCCGGCAGGCTCTGATCGAGGCTGCCGTGCGCCTGACCTCGGCGGCCCGCTACCGGTCGGCCGGCACGGTGGAGTTCCTCTATGACGCCGAGCGGGACGACTTCTTCTTCCTGGAGGTGAACACCCGCCTGCAGGTGGAGCACGGGGTGACCGAGCAGGTCACCGGCGTCGACCTGGTGGCCTGGATGATCCGCGGCGCGGCCGGGGACTATGGCTTCCTGGACGGCTTTGAAGCCGCGCCCCGCGGCGCCTCGATCCAGGCGCGTCTCTACGCCGAAGACCCGGGCCAGGACTACCGGCCCAGCTCCGGCGTGCTGACGGAGGTCCGCTTCCCCGACGGCGTGCGCGCCGATTCCTGGGTGGTGGACGGGACCGAGGTCAGCGCCTTCTACGACCCATTGCTGGCCAAGCTCATCGTTACCGCGCCGGATCGCGAGCAGGCGGTGGCGGCGTTGCAGGCGGCGTTGGATGACACGCGGCTGGCCGGGCTGGAAACCAACCTCGAATGGCTTCGCCAGGTGGCCCGCAGCGAGGCCTTCGTGTCGGGCCAGGTCTCGACTCGGGCGTTGGCCGACATCGCCTTCCAGCCCCAGACCATTCGTGTGCTGAGCGGCGGCCCGGCGACCACCGTCCAGGACTATCCCGGCCGCCAGGGCTATTGGGATGTGGGCGTGCCGCCGTCGGGCCCGATGGACGCCCTGGCCTTCCGTCTGGGCAATCGCCTGCTGGGCAATATGGAGACCGCCGCAGGGCTGGAGATCACCGCCCTTGGCCCCACCCTGCTGTTCAACCGCACCGCCTCGGTCTGCCTGGCCGGCGCGGCGCTGGAGGCGAGCCTGGATGGCGCGCCGATCAACCCTTACGTCCCGTTCCAGATCGCCGCCGGCCAGACCCTGAAACTCGGACGGGTGAAGGGGCCGGGGCTGCGGGCCTATCTCCTGGTCCGCGGCGGCATCGACGTGCCGGCCTATCTGGGCAGCCGGTCGAGCTTCACCCTGGGCGGCTTCGGCGGCCATGCCGGCCGCACCCTGGCCGCCGGCGACGTGCTGCGGGTCGGCGATGGCCTCGTGGGGCCGCCGCGGGCGGCGCTGACGCAGGACCAGCAGCCGTCGCTCTCCAAGACCTGGACCCTGCGCGTGCTGGCCGGTCCCCATGGGGCGCCGGATTTCTTCACCGAGGACGACGTGGCGATGATCGCCAGCGCCCAGTGGAAGGTCCACTACAACTCCAACCGCACCGGCGTGCGCCTGATCGGGCCAAAGCCGCAGTGGGCCCGGCGCGACGGGGGCGAGGCGGGGCTGCATCCCTCCAACATCCACGACAACGCCTACGCCATAGGCGCGGTCGACTTCACCGGCGACATGCCGATCATCCTGGGGCCGGACGGCCCGTCGCTCGGGGGCTTTGTCTGCCCTTTCGTGATTATCCAGGCCGATCTCTGGAAGGCCGGCCAGCTGGCGCCCGGTGATACGGTGAGCTTCCAGGTCGTCGGCGACGAGGCGGCCGTGGCCGCGGAGAAGGCCCAGGACGCCCTGATCGCCGGCGCCCCGCCGCCGGTCATGCCGCAGATGCCTGCGCCCGCCGTGCTGTCCAGCGACAGCCCGATTCTGGGTGTGAACGAGGCCGCCGGTCATCGGCCTCGCGCCGTCTATCGCCGCCAGGGGGACCGCCACCTGCTGGTGGAATATGGACCCATCGTCCTGGATCTCGAGCTGCGCCTGCGCATCCACGCCCTGATGCTCGAGCTTAAGACCATGGCGCTGCCCGGCGTCATCGACATCACCCCGGGCATCCGTTCGCTGCAGGTCCACTATGACAGCCGGGTGCTGTCGCAGGCCGAACTGCTGCGCGCTCTCACCGACGCCGAGGACCGGCTGGGGGGCCTCGACGACTTCGAAATCCCCTCCCGGGTGGTCCACCTGCCGCTCTCGTGGAAGGACCCGGCGATCTACGAGACCATCGACAAGTACATGGCCTCGG
>Ga0208179_1000565_pt1 | contig 22948 bp, 29 predicted proteins | sample Malvired_Geostar_FD_184238 | JGI IMG/M metagenome (GOLD analysis project Ga0208179, IMG submission 184238) | Marine viral communities from the Global Malaspina Expedition - Malaspina viral metaG DeepMed_Geostar (SPAdes) (version 2) | ecosystem: Environmental > Aquatic > Marine > Oceanic | place... | reverse complement strand
CATGGCTACCGTATTTACGACCGTATTACTCTCTGTAATGTTGTTTATGTCGCCTTCAGCATTATTCGCAAGCGAAAGTCTACCAACAGACCATTATGAGTTGCGTGAACGTCCCTGTACGATTGAAGGGGCTATTCATGTAATGGGAGATGAATTAAATACTGGTGGATTGCAAGCAAGTTGTCAAGTAGATGTCCAGGCGGACAAACATACGTTACGGATGTATCGACCTTATCGTGGTATGATGGTGGTCGTTAAGGTACCATATGTTCCAGATATAAGTGATATTGAAATGCAGTATATGTGGGGATCACACCACGTTGCATTTCGGTATAGAGTTATCAATCAAACATATGAGTATCTTACCGAAAAACCTGAAGGACCTTTATATTGGATTAACTCAAGGGAACACTTATGAAACGATTTAATGAATTTCTAACAGTAGAAGCTAAAAGCCCATTTGAGAAAGATAAGAATTATAAGAAACTCAACCCGAAGATGAAAAAAGCGGTTGATGATACAATGGACAAATGGGAAAAATTAGGAGTTGATAAACTTGATAAAGCTGCTACAATAATTGCAAAGAAACATAAAGTTAATGCAAAAGACATTATCAAGTTTTTAGAGAAAGCAGTTCTTGGAGAAGAAGCCGAAACGTGGTCAACAGTCGTTCCAAAACTCTACGATATTAGTCGTGAGTTAGAAACGATGTCTATAGATTTTCAAGATGGAACCTCGGTTAATGTAGATTACGATACTGCAACGAGAGTGGTTGGTGTATACGAAAAACTCAATAAAGAAAACAAAGTTCGTATGGCAGAAATGCTTGAACAAGGCGATACGTGGTTTGCTCAAGTAATTGATTACGTTAATCAGGTAAAGGAATAAACTAGGTAGAAGATAAGAAGGGATAACGTACTATGGCAGATACCGTTACTGCAAGAACATTATATGATATAACTGGAAAAAAGTATGTTGGATTGTTTACAAATATTTCTGATGGTACGGGCGAAGGAGGCAACGCAGTTGGAGGCGCCGGTGTTGTAAAAGTCGATGCATCAGGAATTACTTGTCTTCCCACCGATGGAACTGCAAAAATTGTCAAACTTTGGTGGTCATGTGAGACAGGTGGGGGAAGTTTTGGTGGTGTACGAGTGTTTTGGAAGGGAAATAATGCTGGTAATGATGCGACCGCTGTGGTCTTATCTGGATCGGGTCATTGGGACCTTAAAGAAGAAGGATGTCCGATCAGCAACAATGCGACAAACCCAACTGGTGATATTGCCTTTACTACGTTAGGAATGCAAAATAACGATTCCTATACAATTATGATAGAAGTAGATCCTGGATAATGGAGGTGTTTTATGAGTGATTTGATGTCACAAATTAGGAATGATGAAGCGTCTGCTATTAAAGATTCAATCGAAGCATCATTGAAGGCAAAAGTTTCTGCATCACTTGATATGCGTAAACAGCAAGTTGCAGCACAAGTGTTCAATGGTGATGATGATGTTGAAGAAGTTGCAGATGAATTAACTGAAGATACCGATGATGAAGAAGAAGCAGATGATTGGGATGATACTGATTATGAGATAGATGATGAAGATGATTATGACCTCGAAGAGGATGATGAATGGCTTGAAGGGGAAGCCATTGAAGATGGCGGATAATATTTAAAAGGAGTAAGACTCATATGAAACTAATTACTGAAGTTAATCACGATGTTGAGTATGTGACTGAACAAAAGGATGGCAAGAAGTCGTATCATATTGAAGGCGTATTTCTTCAAGCAAACTTAAAGAATCGCAATGGACGAGTCTATCCTCTTGAAGTATTAAAACGAGAAGTCGAGAAATATAATGAGGGTTATGTAAATCAGAAGCGAGCATTCGGGGAACTTGGTCATCCTGATGGTCCAACCATCAATCTTGAACGAGTTTCACATATGATTACAGACTTGCAACAAGATGGTGAGAATTTTATTGGAAAAGCAAAGGTTATGGAAACACCGTATGGTAAAATCGTACAGAATTTGATTGATGAAGGGGCAAAATTAGGGGTCTCGTCCCGTGGAATGGGGTCGCTAAAGATGGCCAAAGGCGTACAACAAGTGCAAAATGATTTCTTTCTCTCTACAGCAGCAGATATTGTTGCAGATCCATCTGCACCAGATGCGTTTGTGCATGGTGTAATGGAGGGCAAAGAGTGGGTTTGGGACAACGGAATCATTAGAGAGTCTGATGTGGCAGGATATCACGAAAAAATTGACAAAGCCTCGTCAAAAGAGCTGGAGGCTGCAAAATTGAAAGTTTTTGAAGATTTCATTTCCAAACTATAAAATGTTATAAATAATAACGTAAGATCCTTAATTTACCCAACGTTGGATCAAGTTAAGAACAAGGAGAGTTTCAAATGGCTAAATTTGAAGATGTTTACCGGAAAATGGTTCAGGAACAAGCTAATCCTGAAGCAGCCGAGACAGAAGTTATTTCTGAAGAAGTTATCGCTGAAGGTGTTGACGACAAAGTGGTTGATACTGGCGATGCAGTTGTAACTGGTAAAGAGAAAAAGAAAAGCTATGATGCTGGCATTAAGAAAGCCGCAGAACCAAAAGCGACAAAAGTGAAAGAAGTCAAAGAAGATGATGATGAGTATGAAGATGATGAGGACGAAAAGAAGAAAGATGATGAAAAAGTCGAAAAGAAAGAAAGCGTGAAGAAAGAGAAAGTCGAAGTTAAAGAAACTGAGACAGAAAAGAAAGAAACAGCTCATGCTGATGACACGAAGAAATCAGACGTTCCTAAGACCAAGAACGGTATTTTGAAAGCCGTGTATGGTAAGATGGAAGGTATCAAGAAAGAACATCTCGCCCAAGCATACAATGCTATTCTTGCTTCATTTGATAAGATCAAAGAAGATGGTAGGAATGGTGATGATGAGAAGAAGAAAGTGGACGTTGATGTGAAAGAACATATGTCTGCTCTTTTCCATGGCGAAGAGGAACTTTCTGAAGGGTTCAAAGAGAAAGCTGAAGTCATTTTTGAAGCAGCGGTTCGCTCGAAGATCGATTCCGAAATTGATCGGCTCGAAACCCAGTATTCTACTGAACTCAATGATTCAATCGAGAGTGCGAAGGAAGACTTAACTGAAAAGGTTGACCAGTATCTCGATTATGTTGTATCAGAATGGATGAAAGACAATGAAATTGCTGTTGAACGTGGCGTAAAGTCAGAGTTGACGGAAGATTTCATTAAGGGTATGAAACAACTCTTTGCCGATCACTATATTGAAGTGCCGGAAAACAAAGAGGACGTGTTAAATGGGTTTGCTGAGAAGTGTCAAGACCTTGAAGGCAAACTGAATGAACAAATTAAGAAGAATGCTGAAATGAAACAGCAAATCAACGAATCCCGGAAGACTGAAATCCTCAGGGAGGTGTCGTCCGGGCTTGCTGAAACCGAAGTTGAAAAACTAAAGGGACTCAGCAAAGGCATAGAGTATGAATCTGATGCCCAATATCAGGAGCAGTTGACAACTGTGAAGGAAAATTATTTCCCGAAACAAGCTGTAATGGCAACTGATGAGGTTGAAGAAACAGGTGGAAACGACGGTGAGACTGAATTGCCATCTTCAATGGCACGTTATACAAAGTCAATTAAGTCGATGACGACACAAAACATTTATGGAAGTAATTAAAGCTAGCTAACAATTAAAATTGGAGTGAAAACAAATGTATTTAACAGAAGCTCTACAAAAGAAGTGGCAGCCCGTTCTTGAGCACGAGGATCTTCCAAAGATCGATAGTTCATACAAGAAAGCTGTTACTGTACAACTTTTGGAGAATCAAGAAAAGTCCCTGATGGAGGCTGCGCCGGCAAACGCGACAGGCAACGTTGGTAACTGGGATCCTATTTTGATTTCTCTCGTTCGGAGGGCGATGCCTCAATTAGTCGCCTATGATGTGTGTGGTGTTCAGCCAATGACCGGTCCTACTGGCCTCATCTTTGCGATGAAGTCATTGTATGGTGGCGGTACTGAGGCGTTGTTTAATGAAGCCGATACTGATACTGATGGCGGCGGCGCTACGCCAGCACATGCTGGTACGGAGCCTGTTGCGGGTCTTGATGCTTCACCAGTTTCATATACAACTGGTATTGGGATGACCACGGCAGCTGCCGAAGCAAAGGGTGATGCAACACCTAACAATTTCAGTGAAATGAAATTCTCGATTGACAAGGTGACGGTCACGGCCAAAAGTCGTGCGCTGAAAGCCGAATATTCAATCGAATTGGCGCAGGACCTCAAAGCTGTTCACGGTCTTGATGCTGAAACTGAGTTGGCGAATATTCTGTCGGCTGAGATCCTTGCGGAAATCAACCGAGAAGTTGTTCGTAGTATCTATGCTAACGCAAAGCGCGGTGCGTCAAAGACCGCTGGTAACGAGTTTACGAATGTCGCCACTGCGGGGACGTTTGATCTCGACACCGATTCTAATGGTCGTTGGGCAGTTGAAAAATTCAAAGGTCTGATGTTCCATATTGAGCGCGAATGTAACATTATCGCGAAGACCACTCGGCGCGGAAAAGGTAATCTTATTATCTGTTCCAGCGATGTGGCTTCTGCGATGGCCATGGCGGGTACGCTTGACTATTCAAGTGGCTTATCAGGTGGGATGAATGTGGATGAAACCGCTAATACCTACGCTGGTATGTTGAATGGTAAAATCAAAGTGTACGTTGATCCATATGCTACTGGTCAGCATGTGTGCGTTGGGTATCGTGGAACCAGCCCGTATGATGCGGGTATGTTCTATTGCCCATATGTGCCGTTACAGATGGTACGTGCGGTTGGCGAGCAGACTTTCCAACCAAAAATCGGGTTCAAGACTCGTTATGGTCTAGTGCCCAATCCGTTTATCAATACTTCAGGCGCTATCGTTGCCAAAGAGAATTGGTACTACAGGTTATTCGCTGTATCGAATCTGATGTAATCAGTATTCGTATGGTGTATGAGAAAGAGGGGAGTGGGGCAACCTGCTCCCCTTTTTTTGTTCTATAAATAGTGATAGAGGAGGGTATTATGAGTGTTGTTGCGAATCAACCTGAAAATTTAAATCTACTGTCACCTGTTGCGTTTCGATTTAATATTAAAGATGTACCAAATGTGAGTTTCTTTTGTCAGACTGCGCAGATTCCTGGTGTGTCTCTTGGTGAAGCGGCGATGCAAACACCATTAGCGACACTTTATAAAGCTGGTGATGTTACTTATGATCCATTGGCGATTCGGTTTATTGTTGATGAAGATATGAAGAATTATTTGGAAATTTATGAATGGATTAAGGGATTAGGTCATCCTACGGATTTTCAAGAATATAGGGATTTCCGTAGTGGGAGTTCTACGCTTCCAAGAACAACGGGATTTGGAGCGACACAAACTTCCACAGATACGTTTACTGATACGAGTCAGAGGAAGTCTGATGCCACGTTGACCGTTTTAACGAATAAACTTAATGGAAACATCCAAGTGAATTTTAAGGATTGTTTTCCCATATCCTTGAGTGCAATCGATTTTGACTTGACAAATGCAGATATTTCGTCTATAGTAATAGATACAACTTTTCGATATACACATTTTGATATTGTAACTACAATTTGAGGAGGAGTTTAATGCCTGAAATTAACGAGAGTGAATTAAAGGCTCTGAGAGAAAAGGTTGCGTCACTTGAGTCGCGATTACGGGACTTAGGATCAGACGAAGATGAAAACGATAGATTTCGGATGTTGATTGTTGAAAGAGATTTGGCGCGGTCATTATTAGAAACACAAGCGAAACATCAATCGAAGGTTCTTGAAGAAGCCGTACAGTTTTATTTTGCGATGAGTACTATGCTCAACAGTTTTGGTAAACGATTACGAAAATTGACAGAGCTTGTTGAAGTGAAAGATACAGTTGAAGATGAAATTGAGTGAAATACAGAAATCGGTCGAGAAAGATATGGTTATTGATGACCTTGAATTAGACCGAGCATCATTAGATACACCTCAGCTGTATAATAAGTATTTTCAGATGTATACACAGGAAGCGTTAGCATATCGCCGACTAGATTCTGATTATAAGATTTTATTGAAAGATAAATGGGAGTATTATACGGGAAAAGCCGATCCCGAGGTGTACAAAGAGTCACCATTTGATTTGAAGATTTTGAAACAGGATGTACAGATGTACCTTGATGCTGATCCTGAATTAGATAAACTTCAAAGTAAATTGGTCTACTATAAAGAAAAGATCAATTACTTGGAGCATATTCTTAAAAATCTCAATAATAGGACGTTTGTGATTAAAAACGCCATCGAATGGAAAAAATTCACCCATGGCACACTCTGATAATATTCTTGTTGTCACGCATTATAATGATGTCTATGTTCACATAGATTGTGAACGTGGTACGGCACAAGAGTTGTCCGACTACTTTACGTTTCGGGTCCCTGGTTTTCAATATATGCCAGCGTTCCGGAACAAAATGTGGGACGGGAATATTCGTTTGTTTAATATTTCAACCCAGTTGATTTATGCTGGCTTAGTTGAATATATTAAACAGTTTGCTCAAGAACGGAAGTATACTGTTGTTGAGCGTGAAAAAGAAATTGACGTTGCAAATAATCCTGAGATCGCTGATTTCCTCAAACGATTCGATCCAAAGAGTCAAGGGAAATTATTGACGGTTCGTGATTATCAACAAGATGGATTTTTACGGGCGATAAAAGGTCGCCGTTGTGTGTTGGTGTCTCCTACAGCATCGGGCAAAAGTCTCATCATTTATATGATTGTCTGCTTTTTGCTTCACCCACCACGGCCGACTCTTTGTCCTAAGGAAAAGAAAATCCTCATTGTAGTTCCTACGACTAATCTCGTAGAACAGATGTATGGTGATTTTAAAGATTATGGAATGCCAGTTGAGAAATATTGTCAACGTATCTACGAAGGACAATCACGCATACTGAGTAAACGTGTCGTGATCTCTACATGGCAGTCCATTTATAAACAGACGAGAAAGTTTTTTGATCCGTTTTATTGTGTGATTGGCGATGAGGCGCATGGATTCAAGTCACGTTCTTTAACAGCGATTATGACTAAACTTGAATCTTGTCCCTATCGTATTGGGACAACAGGGACGCTTGATGATTCAAGTATCCATCAACTTGTTCTTGAGGGATTGTTTGGTCCTGTACATAAGATTACATCAACGAAAGAATTGATGGAAAAAGAAGCACTTGCAACATTAACGATCACATGCTTGGAATTAAAGTATCAAAAAGAAGATTGCAAGGCAGCGCGTGAATTAAAATACCATGAGGAATTGGAATTTATTGTCGGACACTTAAAACGCAATCAGGTAATTCAAAATTTGTGTTTAAAGTTAGAGGGAAATACATTAGTACTATTTAAATTAGTTGACAAACACGGAAAAAACCTGTATAAGTTAATATCAGAGAAGGCAGGAAAAAACCGTAAGGTCTTTTTCATTTATGGGAAGACAGCCGTTGAAGATAGGGAGTCGATTCGATCAATTACTGAAAAACAGAAAAATGCTATTATTGTCGCTTCATATGGAACATTCTCTACTGGCGTCAATATTAGGAATCTTCACAATATTGTTTTTGCGTCGCCCTCGAAAAGCCGAATACGCACCTTACAAAGTATTGGCAGAGGGTTACGAATAACAGAGGAGAAAACATTCGCGCAGCTGTATGACATTGTGGATAATTTAGAAATCGGCCGTCATAAGAATTATACACTCAACCATTTCCTCGAACGGTTGAAATTGTATAATGAGGAACAGTTTGATTATACGATCCATAATATTGACCTATAATCGAAAGGGTTTCGATGATTACACGGATAACGAATAATCCTAAAACACGAAAACCGAAGCGACCGTTTTATCCAACGCTCTATCAGGTGAAGCATTGGTTCACGGTACTAAATAAAAAGATATTCAATAATAAATTACATCATTTTTCAACCATAGAAATTGGTAGAACAAAAGTTGATGGTGATGAAGTCTGGGCATATATCGAACAACGAGAAGAAGAATATTTTCTCCGTATTTCAAATAAGCATCCCAACTTTGTGTTTTTTCTAAGTGTGTTGGGCCATGAGATGGTCCATATGTATCAAATGGAATATGTTGACGGTGATTCAGGTTTACACAATGAATCGTTTTATCAATGGAAAGAAAAATTTACTAAACATGGGTTAGTCTTGAAAGCATTAATGTGAGGAAAGCATGGAATTAAGTGAAGATATGAAACAACAATATGATTTGCTAGCAACGTTAGTTTTAAGTGACCAGATACCACAAGAACGAGTGCCTATGTTTGTTGCGCAATATCCTGGTTTGGGTGAATATATTCTATCGCGACGAAATGATCGTGGTGGTGGTTTGTCCGCTGGACAGCGCTTAGGTAACACGGGTTTTTGAAAAGTCAAGGTTTGAGGTGAAAAATATTTTATGAGTGCACGATCAGTACATTATGTCAATAACAAAGATTTCTTGAAAGCGATTAAAGATTTCAAGAAAGTGTATAACAAAGCGAAGAAAGAGAAAGTAGAAGTTCCTCCAATTCCTGAATATATTGGAGAGTGCTTCCTCAAAATTGCTCAGCATTTATCGTACAAGCCCAACTTCATCAATTATATTTTCCGTGAAGAAATGATTTGTGATGGTGTGGAAAACTGTGTACAGTATATCCAGAATTTCAATCCACGAAAGTCTGAGAACCCATTTGCATATTTTACCCAAATCATTTATTATGCGTTCTTACGGCGTATTCAGAAAGAAAAGAAACAGCTGTATATTAAAATGAAGTCGATTGAACAATCTGGGATTCTTGAACATATCAAGGAATACGAAACACAGGACCAAGACGAGACAGAGTATAAGAATGCATACATTGACTACTTACAGCAAAACCTCGGTGATTTGGAAGCGTTTTTTGAGAAGAAACGTAAATATTATGATAAGAAACCCCCGAAGGGGTTGGAATCATTTATGAGAGATTTAGATGGAGTGGAAACGTCCAAAAAATTATAAGAAAATTAGAACTATATACCTTTGTCCTTATTGTGAGGAAGATACATGGGTGGATATTCGCGATGATGAAATCCATTCGTGGGTGGAGCACCGAAGGCTGATGACGGTCGCAGATGTAGCAAAAACTTACCGTCTTATGTATAATGATATTTTGCCCGTGAAAAAGGTTGATCTATGAAAATAGCCCTGATTAACGATACGCATTTTGGTGCTCGCCAAGATTCGTCTGCGTTCCATGATTACTTTATGAAGTTTTATAACAATGTCTTTTTCCCTTATCTCGAAGAACATCAAATCAAAACAGTCGTGCATTTGGGTGATGTCGTTGAACGCCGCAAGTTTATTAACTTCAATATTCTGAGAAAGTTGCGGGCAGGGTTTGTCTTTCGTTTAGGGTTGATGAATGTTGATACGCATATTATTATTGGGAATCACGATACCTATTGGAAGAACACCAATTCAGTCAATTCGATGGAAGAACTATTCACGACATTTGATGGGCAACATGAGCCATGGATTTATTCTCAACCGAAAGTCGTAAACTTTGACGGACTTGATATTTTGTTTATGCCATGGATTACGTCTGATAATCAGCAAGCGTGTATTGATATACTCCGTACGACTACAGCACCTGTGGTAATGGGACATTTAGAAGTCAAGGGATTTGAAATGTATCGTGGACATCATAGTGATGTGGGTCAAGAGATGGCTCACTTCCAACGATTTGATATGGTGATGTCGGGGCATTTCCATCATAAGTCAGATAATGGCACGGTCTACTATCTTGGTGCACCATATGAGATTACATGGTCCGATTATAAAGATAGTCGTGGGTTCCATGTTTTTGATACGAAAACACGGGAGTTGACAAGAGTAGAAAATCCGTATAGAATGTTTCATAAGGTGTATTATGATGATAAGGAAAAGACAGCAAAGGAAATATTTCCCACCTCGTATGATGAGTTTAAGGATGTGTGTGTCAAAGTTGTGGTGGTCAATAAAACGAAGCCAAAGCTGTTTGATGAATTACTTGATAACTTATACAAACAGAACCCGATTGATCTAACTGTCGTTGAAGATTTTACCGAGTATGATTCAGAAGTGTCTGATGAAGTGTTACAAGCCGAAGATACGTTAACCATCTTAGGGAAGTATGTTGACAATATGGAGCTAGATATTAAGAAACCCAAATTGAAAAGTTTACTGAGCGGTCTCTATACAGAAGCCATTAACGCTGAATCGTAATTATGATCCATTTCAACCGTGTTTCGTGGAAGAACTTTTTGTCCACGGGCAATCATCCTATTGAAATTTTCCTTGACCATCGTCCGACAACGTTGATTGTTGGTCCCAACGGGTCAGGTAAATCGACCATTCTTGATGCGCTCACTTTTGGTCTCTTTGGCAAACCTTTTCGTAAAATCCACAAACCCCAGCTCTCTAACACGATCAATCAACGTGACTGCCGTGTTGAAGTTGATTTTACGATTGGGACCAAAGAGTATAAAATAGTCCGTGGGATTAAACCCAATTTGTTTGAGATTTATTGTAATGGGACAAAACTGAATCAAGACCCGAAAATGAGAGACTATCAAAAAGATCTTGAACAACAAATCCTCAAACTCAACTTTCGTTCATTCTCTCAAATCGTGATTTTAGGTAGTTCGTCATTTATCCCTTTCATGCAGTTACCCCCCAACCATCGCCGAGAAGTAATTGAAGATTTGCTTGACATTCAAATCTTCTCGGTGATGAATGGTTTATTAAAAGAGAAGTTTGCAACGTTACGAGATGATTTGCAGGAAGCTGAGTACCAAACAAAATTGTTGGGCGAACAAATTACGATGCAAACCCAATATCTTCAATCGATTAAAGATAACCTTGAAGCTAAGTTGTTAGAGAATCAACATACGATATCCGAGAATGAAAATCTGATTACCATTTATCAAGGTGAGATTGGACAAATCAATACAGAAGTGAACGCACTCTTGACAACAGCCAAGTCGTATGAAAAGTGGAAAACTCGTCAGCAACAGTTGCTTGAGTATGAAGGGAAATTGAAAAGTAATGTTAAACGCAATCAGAAGCAGTTACAGTTTCTTGATGAAAATGATGATTGTCCAGCGTGTGAGCAGCCGATAGATGGTACATTTAAAGAAAAGATGTCAGAGAAACGAGAATCAAAAATTCGTGAGTTGAATAAAGGGCTTACTGAACTGGGACGAAAACTTGATACCACGTTTGGTCATTTACAAGAGTTAGAGCAGATTACAGAGGAGATTCAAACAAATAAATCAAAGATTTTGGAAAAACAAACATCAGTACAAGCGTGTACTGAGTATATCAAGAAAATTCAGAATGAGAACTATACCTTAGAACATCAGAATAAAAAGGGCGATGCGAAGAAGATTGAAGAATTGTCGGTCGAAAAAGAAACATCTGAAATGAAGAAGGATGATCTCAAGGAAGACCGCCAGTACTATGAGATAGCCAAAGCCGTCTTGCAAGATACAGGAATCAAAACAAAAATCATTCGTCAATATCTTCCTGTAATGAATAAATTGATTAACAAGTATTTGACATCAATGGATTTCTTTGTGAATTTTACTCTTGATGAAAACTTTACTGAAACAATCAAGAGCCGTCATCGGGATGAGTTTAGTTATGCCTCGTTTTCAGAAGGCGAGAAAATGCGTATTGATTTGTCATTGTTGTTTACCTGGCGGGCGATTGCGAAGTTGAAGAATAGTGCCAATACGAATCTCTTAGTGCTTGATGAAGTGTTTGATTCGTCCCTTGATGTGGCAGGAACAGATGAGTTTTTAAAACTCCTTCAGTCGTTTGCCAAAGACACTAACATCTTTGTGATTAGTCATAAGGGTGATGTGTTGTTTGATAAATTCCATACAGTCTTGAAATTTGAGAAAATCAAGAACTTTACACAACTGTCCTTTTTGGGGTTAGGTGATGCGAAGGGTGGCTATAGTGAACCAATGAAAGATGGTATGTTGAATGTTTGAATCAACTGAAATAAATAAACAAAAAATTAAAGATGATGTAGATGATACACTTATTGATAGTGTTTATCGTGAATGGAAAGAAGAACGTGGTTTCCCATATTATCCTACTGAGCATAAATGGCGGACGAATGAGTTTCATTCGTTAATGAAGTTTGATCGAAGTGGATTATTTAAGCCACAAGAAAAAATGATAGGTTGGGCGCCACATGGGTTGGCGTTGGCGTGGAGTTATATGCCACATAGTTGGGGTATCAAATGTGGTACAATGCGAACCCCAATGGAGATATGGAATGATGAAACGCAGTTTAAGATGGCAATTAGAAAATTGCTTAGTGGAACGTTTTTTGCTAAAACAGAAGCTCATGAAATTGGACCAGCAGATATTCGTGCATTACTTATGAGATTTACTGGTACACAAATAGTGTCAAATTTTCGTCCGACAGCAGCGGCGACATTGTATGATAAGTTTCTTGAGAAATCGTCTCCGTTGTTTGGGACGAAAGCAGGCACCACGTGGGACATGAGTTGTGGGTATGGGGGTCGGCTGTTGGGGTCAATAGCCGCTGGCGTCAACTATATTGGTACCGACCCTTGTACTGAAACATTTAAAGGATTAGAACAAATACGAGATGAGTGGAAATCACCACACCAAACGGTTGAGTTACATCAGTTGGGGAGTGAAATATTTCACCCTGATAAGAATAGCGTGGATTTGTGTTTTACGTCTCCACCTTATTTTGATTGGGAAAAATATTCGGATGAAGATTCCCAGAGTTATAAGCAATTCGAGACAGTTGAATTATGGACAGAAGGATTTCTCCGTAAGACAATAGAAAATTGCTATTATGGATTGAAGCCTGGTGGAGTGATGGTAATGAATGGTGCAAATACGAAACGCATCAAAACCTTTGAGAAAGATATTGTTCGATTAGGAATAGAAACTGGGATGAAGCATGTAGATCAATGGAAACTACAGCTTTCAACATCCCAAAAAGGACATCAGTACAAAGTTGAACCGATGTTTATTTTCAGAAAGTGAGGAAAACATGATCCATCCAAATTTCTATGAAGATATGCGTGGAGGGAAATCACAAAAGTATATCCCTTCATGTTTCGAGTGTCCCCAATGGACGTATGCTGTGATAGGATTTGTGGTTGGAGTACTGAGTAGTTCTGTATGTTTTGCTTATATCCTCGGTCTCCCTAAGTAGTTCCCACTAAGTACATTTCCCATAAGTCGTTGATTCCAAAGGGGAAATTTAGTCCTTGACATATATCCCTGGATACCATATAATGCGTATAACAATCGGGATACGTTTGTGCAAATTCAAGGGGGAAGTATGTCTGTAAACAAATCCGTAAAAGGTCAACTCGCCAAATTGATGGCTACTGAGAATCTGGTTGTCGAGCATTGCGCCGATCAAACAGCATCTTTTGATGTAATTAATCGAATCTTACGCCTTCCTATCTGGAAAACTGATGTCTCTAGTCATGTCTATGATTTAATGGTCGGGCATGAAATTGCTCATGCGCTGTGGACGCCATCTGATAAAGATTCGTTGCCAACTGCAGCAAAAGAAGTTTGTCCAGATGATCCTAAATTGGGTCACCATTATATCAACGTGGTTGAAGATGCGCGAATTGAGCGTCTAGTCAAACAAGAATACCCTGGTTTGCGTGTATCGTTTGCAAGAGGGTACAAAGAGTTGATGGATCTTGATTTCTTTGATTCAAAGGGACGTGATCTAAATAGTTATTTACTGATTGACCGTTTGAATCTCTATTGTAAAGCTGGCACATTGTCGGGTGTTCTGTTGAATGATGAAGAACGGGCGATTGTTGAGAGACTTGACCGAGCTGAGACTTTCCAAGATGTTGTTGCTATAGCAAAATCACTTTTTGAGTATTGTGAAAAAGAACATGAGCTGAAGCAACAAGAAGCTGAGGAACGTGCCGAAGAATATGAGGAGGATGAAGATGAGCAATCCGAACAAGATTCGCGAAGCGATGGTGAAAATTATCAAGATTCTTCAGAAGGAAAAGGATACAACGGACATGACACCGTTTCTTCTCCACGAACTGATGATACTGGGGAAGGATCTGGAAGCGCTGGAGCCTCAGGAGCAGGAGGTGATGGAAATAGAGATAGTAACAAGCCCATGTCTTGGACTTCATCCTTGCCAGATTCATCGGATACGCCGAGCATGGAATCACAGACGCAAAATGCGTTTGATGAACAAGTCAAGGAAAAACTCACAGACGTAGATACCAAAAAATGTGTTTATGTTACGGTGCCTGATGCGAATTTAGACCGTATCGTTTGTGGGTATAAAGAAGTCCACGAAACACTCCGAAAATGTTTTTTAGGTAAGGGTCGTGATGCGTACCAGCCTGAGGGTCTAATAGAAGCTGGGAAAATAGAACTTGCCAAATTTAAAAAGGAATCGGAAAAAACGGTTGCTTTTCTTGCCAAAGAATTTGAGATGCGCAAACAAGCCGATCAGTATAGTCGGACGAGTATTGCGAAAAGTGGGGTGTTAGACACCAACAAAATCCACACTTACAAATATAACGAAGATTTGTTCCGTCGTGTTGCGGTTATTCCTGGTGGAAAGAACCACGGGCTAGTCATGTTTATGGATATGTCTGGTTCGATGGGTGGTCAAATGGAAGGAACGATACGTCAGCTGTTGAATCTGGTGATGTTTTGTCGGAGAGTGCAAATTCCGTTTGATGTCTATGGGTTCTTTGAAAAGCATGTACATCATATGGACGATCCTACGGGTAAATTTCAGAAGCTGGGACAGACGCCAACAGCGAACTATAAAGTCAATGATCTCTTGATTCCTGCGTCCTTTAGATTACGGCAGTATTTTTCTTCAAAGATGAAGGCAACAGAATTTCAAGATGCGATGGTGAATATGATGGTGATGTCTAAGTATTATTCAACTCGGTATGGGAAGTCATCTTGGATGGTAGACAACGACAGCCCTCAATGGCTTCCTCAAGAAGAAAATCTCGGAGGGACACCAATTGCAGAAACGATAATGAGTGCAATCAAGCTTGTCCCCCTCTTTAAGAAGGAGCACAAGTTACAGGTTGTCAATACGGTGTTTTTGACAGACGGTGAAGGATACTATCATTTAAATTATTATGCAGCACCGACCAATGAGGAGGTCCAGCGGTTCGGGAGACCATATTCAGTTATTGAATGGGAACGACCCTTTAAGGCTGCGAATCAAGATGAGGATACTCGTTTCTATTTGTATGATCCGATAACGAAGAAAAACCATCAAATTGTTGCATCTGGTCATCGTGGGCGAACTAAAGATATTGATGAAGTGTTGTTTGAAATCTTGAAAGACCGTAGTGATGCCCATGTCATTGGATTTTATTTGACAGAAACTGCTGGGAGGCGCTATATGCAAAATATCATTCATGCAAGGTGTGGCTTAAAAGATGAACAAACTATCCATAATGCATGGTTGAAATTCAAACGTGAAAAATATATAATTGGTCATCATAATGGATATGATGACTGTTATATCCTTCTTGGTGGGAAGCAGATGGCCGAAGGGACTGAGGATCTTAATGTTGATCCAGAAATGACTGCCCGCCAGATGACCAAACAATTTATGAAACACAACAAAAGTAAGTTGAAAAATCGGGCTGTGATGTCTAAATTCGTGGATATGATCGCCTAACCCCTTGATTTTACAGGGTGGAATAACACTTGACATTAGTAGTGGGATATGAGATAATGGCAGTAATAATGGGGAACTTAGTTCTCCCTCATAAGTCAAAGTATGGGCTACGTTTGATTTATGAGTTTGGTGAAGTAGCCTGAGTTTGGGGGTTTTATTATGAAAGGCAAAGTGTTAGACAAACACAAACCTTTTATTGAGTTGGCTTGGAAGACTTATAACAAGTCAACAGTTACCCGCGAAGAAGTTTGCAAGATGTTCGGGACAAAAGCCCGTGAGTCTCGCAAAGGCATCAAGATCGGTGACGCCGTTTTTCCAAATTGGCTTCTTAACGATCCTGAGTATCGCGTAGGTCGAGGACTGTATCGTTTACCGTCCTTAAATGGTTCAACACCTTCTGTTGAAGCTTCAGCTGATTCAGAAGATAGCGGCACGGAGGCGTCCGATGAGGACGCCTCCGCTTCTATAGGTCGAACAATACCAGTAGATACAGGGCATGACTATACAAGGGGAGTGGCAACAACTATTAAGGGGGACAATGAAATGACAACAATGAATATGGCAACCTCAACTACAAGTTTAGTACCCAAATCTGAACCAACGTATGTTGCATTTGGTGACTACAAAGAAGTGAAGGCGATTATCAAGTCAAAGAAGTTTTATCCTGTGTTTATCTCAGGGTTATCTGGGAACGGGAAGACGTTGATGGTCCATCAAGTGTGTTCAGATTTGCGTAGAGACTTATGCCGTGTGAATATTACGATTGAAACTGATGAGGACGATTTGCTTGGTGGGTTTCGTTTAGTAGACGGTCAGACTGTTTGGCATAACGGACCTGTCGTTGAGGCGATGGAACGTGGTGCTATTCTACTGTTAGATGAAGTAGATTTAGCCTCACATAAAGTAATGTGTTTGCAGCCTGTGATGGAAGGGAAGGGTATCTTCCTGAAAAAGATCAACAAGTTTGTCAAACCTGCACCAGGATTTAACGTAGTTGCAACAGCGAATACGAAAGGGAAGGGATCGGACGATGGACGATTTATTGGTACTAACGTCTTGAATGAAGCCTTTTTGGAACGTTTCCCGATTACGATAGAACAGAAATATCCTGGCGCCGTAACAGAACGTAAAATTCTTATAAAAGTCTTAGACGTTGAAAAAACGCCTGATGATGAGTTTGTTGATAAACTTGTCCGTTGGGCAGAGGTGATTCGTAAGACGTTTGATGAAGGTGGGGTTGATGAAGTGATTTCAACACGCCGTCTGGTGCATATCGCTCAAGCGTTTGCGATCTTTAGTGGTGACAGAATGAAAGCCATCAATATGTGCGTCAATCGTTTTGACACCGATACGAAACTCTCTTTCTTAGACCTGTATACGAAAGTAGATGCGGGGGTTGAGACAATAGGGGGTACTGATGATGTCACCTCAACGATGAAGGAAGAGCTTGAGACTCTTGCGAAAGTAATTGATGACCGTACGGACCGTACAAACCGTGTGACTCAGGTGCTTTCAGGCGCCGTAAACTAATTGCCAGGGTGCATGGATGATGTTAGAGCCAAAGAGCGTCACCAGTAAGAGGAAGGGATCTAATGTTTGTCAATCTGCCTTGGACGTAGATTGACAGACCAAAGGTTGGGTACCACAACCGTGATCTACTGGTACTGGGAACTATTCATGCACTCCCCTTATTATGAAAGGATAATCTATGAATGAAGTATTTAAATTTAATGAAGATGTTGTGGCTAAGGAAGCTGTGGATTATATTGCTTCCACATATCATGCTCATTATGCTGGGAAAGAGGGACTTCAAACAATGGATTATCTCTTGTCCCTTGGACTTGCTAAGGATTTTTGTCGGGCAAGTGCCATCAAATATCTTTCCCGATTTGGAAAGAAACAAGGTCAAGAAAAGCTTGACTTATTGAAAACAATTCACTATACTTTGTTGTTGATGAGTTTTTCGTTTCCTCATACTGAGGATCCTCGTCAACTTTCTTTACCGTTTTAGGAGGCGGTGATTATGTTTAGGATAGTAGCAATAACAGTTTTGATATTACTCACATTTGGATGTGCAGGGACCCCTGATTGGGTAACTGAAGGTCCGATGAATGATCCTGAATGGATCGGTAAAGGGTCCGATGCGTTTAAGGAACAAATAGACGGTGTTGAGGCGCTGTATGCGGTTGGGTCTGTTCAAGGACTGAATAACCCGTCATTAGCATGGGAGGTTGCTGAAGGTCGCGGTCGTGCGCAGTTGGCGAGAATCTTCAAAGCACAAAGTGATTACTTGTTGAAAGAAGATACAACAATCGATTTTGCGAGGGAAGAAATTTGTTCAGCGAAGGAACAGGAAACAAATACGACTTGTGTTCCCGCAAAAGCGATACATCAGAATATGATAAGAAATGTCAATACATTGACAAGTATTGCTGTCTCTGGTGCGAGACAGGTTGATCGATATTACGATAAGAAGCAAGGTATTTACTATGTTTTAATTAAGTTGCCGTTCAAGTATATCAGGGAACGTGCGCTAATCAATGAGAAGATGGAGGCACCGAATGAAACTAACTAAAGAGACCTTGAAAGTCCTAAAAAACTTTCATGGGATCAATCAGTCTATTTTGATTAAAGCCGGATCAGTACTTGAAACGATTTCGGTGGCAAAGAATGTGTTAGCCGAAGCAACAGTTAAGGAAAAGTTTCCGAAAGAGTTTGCGGTGTATGATCTTTCTCAATTCCTGAGTATTGCAGAGGATGAACAATTTGCTGACGCAGACTATGACTTTGGGGAAAAAATGGTCAGTTTGGCGAATCCAAAAAAGAAAGGGAAGGTCAAATATTATTATGCTGATCCCCAAGTGTTTGTGCATCCATCAAAAAAGATTGAGATGCCGACACCAGAGATTTCGTTTACATTGACCGAAGAAGATTTGGCTGCGGTGAATCGTATGGCCGCCATTCTTTCGTCTCCAGACTTAGCAGTTGAGAGTAAGGGACCAGATGTGTTGCTAACGTGTTATGATAAGAAGAATACGACTGCAAACGTTTATTCAGTTAAAGTGGCTGATGGGAATGGAAAGAAGTATAAGATGAATTTCAAACAAGAGAATATGACCAAGTTGCTGAAAGGGACGTATGATGTTTTGATTTCAAAAGTTGGTATCAGTCATTTTGTCCATAAGAAAGAACCAGTACAGTATTGGTTAGCACTTGAGCCAGATTCAAATTTTGAGGGATAAATGACTGAACAATTTTTATGGGTTGAGAAGTATCGCCCGAAAAAAGTACAGGAGTGTATTTTGCCTCCGACTATCAAGCAGACGTTCCTTGATATGGTGAAGCAGAAAGACATTCCTAATTTGATGTTGACCGGACCCGCAGGGACAGGAAAGACTACTATCGCCAAAGCCATTTGTGAGGAAATTGGGTTTGATTGGCTGTTAGTGAACGGATCGGATGCTGCCCAAACTGGTATTGATGCGTTAAGAACGACTGTCCAAAACTTTGCGAGTACTGTCAGTTTGACTGGTGGTGCCAGAGTGGTGATTATTGATGAGGCGGATTATTTGACGAATTTTAGTCAACCTGCCCTGCGTGGGTTCATTGAACAATTTTCCCATAACTGTCGGTTTATCTTTACAAGTAATTATGCGCATCGTATTATTGAACCGTTACGGTCTCGGTGCACGGTGATGGAATTTCTGATCCCAAAAGCAGAACGTCCTGATTTAGCAAAAGCGTTTTTCAAGCGGGTCACCACTATTCTGAAAACCGAAAAGGTAGAATATGATAAAGCAGTTGTTATTCAGTTAGTCAAGAAACACTTTCCTGATTATCGTAGATGTCTTAATGAACTTCAGCGCTATTCAAGTGGCGGGACGATTGATACGGGTTTGTTGGCGCAAGTTACAAATCTCCAGATTCAAGAAGTGATTGAGGCGATGAAACGAAAAGAATGGAAGACCATGAGAAAATGGGTTGTACAGAATGTTGATGCTGATCCTGCAACGGTTTTTCGACAAATTTATGATGGGGCATATGAGTATTTCAAACCAGAATCTATCCCCCAAGCAGTATTGATTTTAGCAGATTTTCAATTCAAGGCAGGTCATGTTGCTGACCAAGAAATCAATATGGTTGCGTGTATGACAAACTTGATGATCGATTGTCAATTCAAATAACAAGTCAATGGCTGCCGCTTGTTATTTGTAAGTGAAAGTGTAGCCGAGTATTAAGAGGAGGTCAACATGGCCCTTACACAAACTGAAAAGGTTTTCAATTTTTTGAAGACCGGTAAAACTTTAACTTCCGCACAAGCGGAGAACAAGTGGGGTATTCAACGCCTCTCTGCTCGTATCTTTGATTTACGAGAAGAAGGTCACCCCATCTACTCCAATCCTGCGGTAGATAAGGTCGGTAACAGCATTGTTGCTTACCGAATGGGTACGCTTACCAAAGCGATGAAAGCCCAGAAACGAGCTGGACAAACTCCACGAGTTTGCGTCAGCTAATTTCCCTCCTAGGACGCTCTGCCTCACCCCCTTGGCAGAGCGTCCGCCCTTTTATGAATTAGGGGGAGTAAATGGAGAAGTTATGCCACCAGAACCAAGTATAGATACACAAATACGAATTGCATTTGAAACATACTGTCAAGAATCTGATGCATTTGAAGAAAAAGATATTAAGGCGGCCGCAGCGCGTGCACGTAAAGCATTAGGGACATTGGCGAAACTTGCAAAAGTCCGAAGAGGTGAAATTCAAGAACGAAAAAATTCTTTGTAAGGAGGAATTATGGGTCTCTTAGCCAAAGCGAATCGCATGAAATATGACGGGTATGAGATTGTTGCCACACCAGAAGAAAATGGAAAAGTGAATGTTTGGGTCTCATTTAAGAAACTGGGCAATCAAGATTTTATTATTGACGGTGTGAAATTTGTCAAGAAGTTAGAGAAGTTTATTAACGATACCTATAAACAGGGTGTCAAGGCAGCGAAAAAATGAAACTCGGTGATTATTTAAGTGCGATCAATAAGAATAAAAAGCCATTGATGGATAATCCTGAGGATGAGACAGCCGAAAAGGACTATGCGCCGTATATTGTTAATCGGCTATTGAGTTATTTCCCTGATGCAATTATGTATGCGAATGAGATGAATACTCGTGCGCATATTGACAAGAAAATGCAGTTTGACTACTATCGCCATCAGCTGAGAGCGTCAAATCGATTTTCAAAGTTTCAGAAGCCAGAAGTTGACCCTAATTTAGATATAGTAAAAGAGTACTATAATTATAGCAATAGAAAGGCGAAGATCGCTTTGTCGATCCTAACTCCAGATCAGTTGCAGTATATCAAAGAACGTCTGGAGAAAGGCGGTATCAAAAAGTAGAAATATCATTCCTTCTAAATATACATTGAAGGCCAAATGGCCATATTATGTATAGCATTGTTTGAGGTGAAGGAGGGAATGATGAATATTACCGATATGGTAGAGGTGACTTTGAATGAGCCTGATGACTTTCTCAAAGTACGGGAAACGCTGACTCGCATTGGCGTTGCCTCTCGCAAAGACAAAAAACTCTTCCAGTCATGTCATATTCTCCATAAGCAGGGCAAGTATTATCTAGTGCATTTCAAAGAGCTATTTTCACTAGATGGGAAGCCTACAAACTTTGGAGAGAGTGATATTGCACGAAGGAATACGATCACAAATTTACTATCAGAATGGGGACTGATTAAACTTGTTGATCCTAGTAAAACAAAAGAACCAGTAACACCCTTGAGTCAAGTGAAAATTATATCATATAAAGAAAAGAATGAATGGGATCTCCAAGCGAAGTATAACATAGGGAAAAAGAAAACAAACGAAGTTGTAACAACTCTGCCAGGTGACCCATTCGCAGAGTGAGATATTATGCTAGGGTTTTATAAATTAAATCCAAATATAAAAATTCCAGAGTATGCGACTGAATTGTCAGCGTGTTTTGATTTGCGTGCTTGGCTTGCGAATGATACGTTTGTCAAATCATACTCTTATAAAAATGATGAACTGCCGTTGATGGTACAGTCACCAAGTTCGTTCGCTGCATCGTTTTTGTCCCATAACTGGCGACAGAAACATCTTCATCTTATCATCCAACCAGGGCATCGAGTGATGGTGCCCACAGGTCTTATTCTGGATATTCCTGAGGGATATTCAGTCCGTATTCATCCTCGTTCCAGTCTTTCATTAAAGCAGGGACTTGTCCTTGCTAATGCAGAAGGTGTGATTGATGCTGATTATATTGATCCTTTGTATATACTGATAATGAATGTTTCTGGTCTTCCTGCTCATATCGCACATGATGAACGTATTGCACAAGGTGAACTTGTGCAACTCCCATCGCGTGAGTTTAGAATCCATGGAGAAGCTTCTATTGCTCCTCAACAAAAAACATCACGCGTCGGCGGTTTTGGGTCAACGGGAACCGCATGAGTCTAATGAACATCGTATGAGTCTAAAGACTCAATAAAAGTCATTTTGATATTGACTAAATAATATTATGGGTGCCACATAGGGTGGGCTCATATTTTATCAACCTTGCTTTCCATAAAGGAGGTTAGCATGACAGAATACCATTTAACAACCACAAATTTCGACAAATGGCTTGACAATTTTCGGCATTCGGCGATTGGGTTTGATCGAATGTTTGATCGAGTCGTTAACTTAGTGGATAAAAACACATGGGAGCCTGTTGCAGGTCCCTCGTATCCACCGTATAACATTCACAAGATTGACAAGTATCGTTATGTGATCGAACTTGCTGTTGCCGGGTTTAAGAAATCCGAACTATCGTGCGAGTTAGAAAATGGCAGCTTGTCTATCTCAGGTAAGAAATCAGATGTTGTCAATGATAAAGAAGCAATACCACTTCATCGTGGGATTGCAAATCGGTCATTCACACGGCGATTTACTCTTGCCGATGAAGTCGAAATTAAAGGTGCAGAGCTCGAAGATGGGCTATTAAAACTGTATCTTGAACACGTTGTACCTGAGGAAAAGAAACCTCGGAACATTCCTATCGCTGCTAAGGCGAATGGAAAGTTGTTGAAGTAAACTGTGGTTGGTGGGGGCGTTGCCCCCACCGTT
>Ga0208179_1000562_pt1 | contig 22994 bp, 25 predicted proteins | sample Malvired_Geostar_FD_184238 | JGI IMG/M metagenome (GOLD analysis project Ga0208179, IMG submission 184238) | Marine viral communities from the Global Malaspina Expedition - Malaspina viral metaG DeepMed_Geostar (SPAdes) (version 2) | ecosystem: Environmental > Aquatic > Marine > Oceanic | place... | reverse complement strand
GCCCCCTCACAATAAAAAAGCCCTATAAAACAGGCTCCCAAAAACTTAAAAGGGGGGTTCGATTGACTCTCTTCCTTAGAGAAAGCCCCCCTAAGAATTTCTACAATAAATTATTCAATACATAATCCCTAGTCACACAGTGATGCTTAGAGCCACTTACAGCTAATTACTTGCCATACTTAGTAAGGGGGGTATAGTATAATCATCCTCCGGCTGATAAACCATTATACACACACAGGAGCGACTTGTCAAGTAAAAAATGCATATTTGTATAAATACGCAATAATGTTGCGTGTAGACGTAATAATATTACGTATATCATCTTTTTTAAAGAAAAGACTTGACAAGATGTGAAATTGGGTGTATAATAGAAAGTAATGTCTATAAAAGCATTTATACTTGCTGCGGCTATTCTTGGTCCATCTCCTGATATTGGCAATCAATCTATATCATGGTGTGATGTTGCTACTCCCATCTATGTACAATCTGATGATTACAATCATCTGCAATCCACGGACCATGGTATGCAACTACTTGACTGGATTGAAACTCATAACCAAAAGATTATTGACCTTTGCGAAGATCTCCCCAGAACATTGCACAAATGAATTACTACTATGCCTAAGAAGAAATCGAGTCTCAAGCCCAAACGAGAGGGTAGTAATAATGTCACTCTAGCTACTAAGTTTCAATTAGCTCCTCGTAAACCGAAGGGCCGATGGGGGGAACAGGCTGATTACGAATACGAAGCTGCACGTCAAACTACAGATTTCCCTGGTAGTGGTGAAGCTAGTAATATAAAAATGAAGGTTGATGTTACTGACACCCCCGACAAGTATATCCATAGCCTTTCACCACAAGCTGCAAATATACGTGCGTGGGAAGGATTAACCCATGAAGCAAAAATGTTAGCCATTGAAACTTCTAAAAAATTAAAAGTTAAGGGGAAAATGATAATTCATTCTGCCTTTAGAAGTGAAGGCCAAAGTAAGGAGGCCATGCAAAAGGTAGGAAGTTTAAAAATATACCGTAAAAAGTGGAGAGATGCATTAACTCCCAAACAATTAAGTTCTGAACCAATTGGTCCTAAAAGCAGTAAAGAAGATAAGAAGCTAAGAACAAGCGCAGTACAGGCAATGTGGGATGCTGGGTTTAGATCACAACACGGAAGTTCTACTGGAGTAGGTAGTGCATTTGATATTAGTTATAAAGGTATGACTGGTAAAAAGTACCCTGGAAAATGGAAAACACCAAGCGGACAAGAAACTAAAGCTGCCCGTGCAGTTAAAGCTAAACTTAAAACTCCCAAAGCTAAAGTAATTTTAGAGCATAAACCTCTTCATATACATATGGAATCAAAGAAAAGGAAGTGGTAAGTTATGGCTGGACCAGAAAAGCAAAGAACTAAGGGAAACCAAAGTACTAAAGCGGCTGTACGAGCTCTTGCTTTTTCTTAGATTTTGCCTATAACTAAGTTGTCCATTCAAGGTTGGGACGTAAATAATTAACCTTTCCAGGGCTCGCCGGGGCATGTGTTGTGGCAAAACCCGGGTTCATCGGTGCCTGGACGATGACTAATTTGATAATGAAGGGCTTGGTATGAGTAGATATTCTCCTCTCACCCTTCTCGGTAAAGCTATTAATCGTGGTGTTATGGCATTTACTACTATAACAGGTGATAAACAATCCTCTCGTGCTATAAGTCAGGGTATTAAAGCTGCTGAGAAAAAACGCAAGAAAGGAGAGTTGAAATATAAAACATATTGGGATAATCCTTCATTTAAATCTAGGGGAATTCATGGAATTCCTGCACCATTTTCTTCAGAGCTTAAAAACGTGTACAAAAAGAAATCTAAATCTAAAAAGAAATAATGTGCCCAGTATGCTACGCTCCGCTATTAGTTTCTATTCTAAGTGCTATCGGATTAACCAGCGCCCACATATGGATTGATGAGAATCCATTTATTTCTGGAGTAGGGGTAGGTATTGGGATACCAGCCCTGTTTTGGGGACTTTATAAACTTTATATATATTTTACTAAAGGAGGAACTAAGTAATGCCTGTTCTCTATCCCGGCGATATCGCTACATTAACCCCACCTATGCCTGAAAAGGTCCAGGCTGTCGGACCAGTTATGGATAACGGAAAGGGAGTCTTTCCTGCAACGGATGTTGGCGCAATAAATGTATCTCGTGCTGCTAATGGCGGTCTTCCCGGCAAACGGCCTGTACTCGATCCTGTACCAATTCCACCCATTGAACACGCTTAGAGGTTATTATGCCTTCCCCGAGAAAAATGAAAAAAATCAGGAAACAACAAGCCCGTAGGGGTAAAGTTTCTCCACTTGATCCTGGTAAACAGATTAAAAAGAATGAGGCTGCTGCTAGGAAGGCTACTGGTGGTAAGAAAACCAAAGTAGATAAAGCTCCTCCGAAGAAGAAATCTTCTCCGAAGAAGAAATCTGCAAAGGCGAAAGTTCCACCCACAGGAAGAACTATTAGTGCAATTACTAGATTAGGTGCTGTTACTAGAGCAGGACTATACGGGGCCGCAGCATTAGGGGGAGTTGGACTTTTAAGTGCTTCGTTTAGCATGGCAACTCGTGGTAGAAAGACAAAACAAGCTTCTAAAAAACTTTTAGCAAGTCAAAAGCGTTTAACTGAAGCTGTTAAGAAGAAATATGCTGGTTTGGGAGTTCTTGGTGCAGATACTAAAAAACTTAAAAGTAAAAAACCAGAGTCTTTTATCGCTTTATCTGACATTCATGGCGGTACGATAAAAGATAAACCGTTGGTTCCTTATGGTGTAGAAGAAGAGGAAAGAGAGAAAGCAAAGAGAGCTAATATAGTAGTTCCTAAAAAGAGTAAAAAGAAGTTAGCAAAAAAAGTAGTTCCTAAAAAGAAAAAAGCTCTAGTAAAATCTACAACTAAACCAAAACCTATATCTAAACCTGTAGATAGGATTTCTGCCCAAGATTTATATACGAAGATTAGTAGTACAGGTACAACCAAAAAGGTTACAAAACCAGTACATCATCCTTACGATGTCATAGCCACTAGTGGTCGTGGCGTTGGTGTAGAAGAATTTGTACCGGAGCGAGAGGCTATGGCTCGTTATCGTGCTAAACCTCTTACGACAAGGCAGTATGAAGGCAAGACATATCCTCGTACAGAAGATGGAATACCTTATAATGTTTATAAATCAAAGGGTGGTCGTGGACCTACAGTTGCTAAAGAGAATAAATTAGGTAGGAATATAGATAATTTCTTAAGGGGACTAGTTTCTATATTCCCTGGAATAAATCCAAAGCAAGCTACGGATACATTGGCAAAGCGAGACAAAAGAAAACATTATTAAGGACTCTGGGAAACTACCTCCGTATGCCATGTTGGGTACGGAAACCGCATAGCCGAAAGGAATGCAATATGACTAGACTACACTTTCCTAATATCTTGATGGATACTGACCTGTGGAGCAATATGCTTTCGGAATTATCAAGAAATAATTTTCCACCAACTGATATAAGAAAACTTGATAATCACAAGTTTGTTATCCAAATGTCACTGGCTGGATATGATAAAGATAATATCAATGTAAGTCAAGAGAAACAGGTGTTAACTGTTGATGGAAGTTGTGAAGAGAATGAAGATACCTCTTATCTTATGCGAGGTATATCTAAAAGATCATTTCAACGAATGTTCCCATTAGCAGATAATATAGAAGTTGGGGGTGTTGAAATGAAAGATGGAATGCTCAGTATAGGTCTTGTAAGAAACGTACCCGAGAATGAAAAACCTAAAACGTTTGAGATCAAATGAAGTAGGAGCGTATAGTGACAAAGCAAACGGGATCAGCATTAATAATATTACTCGTAGGTCTTTTGGTCACTTACGCTCCTCTTTCTGTTAAGGCAAATCCTCCCCATATGTCGGCAATGTGTATGGATATGGAGAAATACACAGAAATAGTTTCAATAATTAACCCCGGCGTTGGGATTGTAAGATTAGATCAAAAGGATATTACAACTTTTCAATATAATTATAATAATAAACCACCTGTTACAGATTTTCAAATATCTGGAGTTGTATTTTCTACTAAATCTGATACTCCATTTGTATTGGTGGCTATTTTTATAGAAAAATGTTTAGTTGTTGAAATGCCTTTGATGCCTAAATGGATTGTCGAGGTAATGAAACCTATAGAAGGTATTTAAATAGATATGCCTAAGAAAGGTCAATATAAAGAAAATGCTTCTAAGGAGACAATCCGGCAGAGAAAGAAAAATCAGAAGCAAAGACATAAGGATAATCGCGTTGCAGCTAATAGGGCTAGACGTAAGGCTGGTCTAAAACCTAAAAGGGGTAATGCAGGTAATCCCGCCCGTCGTGCAGAGATGAACCATGGTAAGAAGGGTATTAAGTTAATGTCCCATAAGAAAAACCGTAGCCGGGACAATAATAAGAATCATAAGAGGAAGAAATGAAGAAGTATCGCACTAAATCAGGTAAGGTAGAAGAGAAACTCCCTGGAGTTAACGCTACCGTTAGTAAATCTGAAAAAGCCCAGATTGCTATGGCTGGTGGTGCGGATACTATTGCTGACGTACAGGCTATCTTAGGTACTCCTGGTAAGAAGAATAATCTTAAAGGTCAAGGAGCTAAACACTTAATGTCCTTCCAATGGGGCGATGAATCGTGGGGTGCTCCTGGTGGAGAGGAGGAATCCACTACATTTGGTTCAGAGCCTTCTACATCAGAAGATGTTTCAGCAATGAGTTCTAGCTCTCGTGATTATACTCCTGCTACATCTGGTTTTGCCCCTTCTGATATTGGTGAATCTGAATCCTTCATTCCTGATTATACAGATTATAGTGATCCAAGTTGGTGGAAAGCAAAGAGACAAAGAGATTTTGAAAAGACGGATCCTTCATTACTTGATAGAGGATTAAGTATGATTGATCCAGTAGCAAATTGGTATGATTTACCTATTTGGAAATCAACGGCTGTGGCATCTGGAGTAGGAAATCTTGCAATTGGTAATTTTCCAGGGGCGGCATTGAATGCTGCTCAATATGCATATTTATCAAATTTAACTGCTCCCGCTGAAGAAGATACGATTCCTATGCCCGGTATGACAAGTAAGGAAGCAGAGGATTATGCCGATAAGTATGCTACTACTGATCTACCTAATCAAAGAGATGGGCAAAACATACAAAAACCTATTAAGCGTAAGAAAATTAAGACTACTTCAGTTAGCGAGCCTAATAAAGTTACACTTGCAACAAGTGAAGAAGATACCCCTACTCGACAACAATTACGTAGAGCACGATTTAGTACTATGAGGTTTGCTTAATGTCGTTACCACCTACTAAAGCACTTTTTAAGCAATACAATCCTCAAGGTAAAGAGGATCTTGAAGAGTGGCGTAGACGATTTGTAGCTATAGCTGATCCTACTGAATACCAAGGTGGTATAGAATTATGTGGGTCATGGGATGAGTGGCAAGCATTTAAACGCAACTGGCCGACTTTTAAACATACTATCCTCATTGAATGGCTTGCAGAAGTTGAAGTTAAACTCCGTTCAGAGGCTATATCTAACCTTTGTGCACAAGCACTTGATCCAAAAGGAAGTGCTGCGGCAAAGTGGATTGCAGAAGGAAGATATAAACCTAAAAAAGTTGGAGCTCCCTCGAAAGCGGAAATAGAACGTCAAGCCAAGATCCAAGCTAGAGTATTTGATGAAGTTCAAGATGAAATAGCACGGGTTAAAGAAGTGGTGCATTAATGGCTCATCAACCTAAAACTAATGCGGAAAAAGCTTTAGAGAAGTTTCGTAGACAGATGGGTCCGTCTATTGAGGATAATGTTACTGGAAAGACTCTTACTTTATTCGGTTTTAAAGGTAAGGAGATTAAATCTCCTAAAGGTGGCAAAGCTAATAGTCAATTTAAAACAAAATATATGTATGTTGAAGGTAGGGTAATTTAATTGTTAATAAAAGCTAATGAATTATATAGTAAGGAGGGGTTAAATAAATCTCAATTAGAGATACGCATAGCAGCTTTAAATAACCTTGAGGCATTTATACGTTTAGTAGCTCCTTATCAACTTATAGCTCATTGTCATAGTGTTATGTGCAAGTGGGCTCAAACATATGAGAATGATAATAGGTTACTTCTTTGGCCTCGTGATCATGGGAAATCTCGCTATTCTGCTTTCTATGCTGCCTGGGAAATTGTTCGTGATCCCGCTACAACAATTATTTATGCATCTGCTACTGCCGAAAAAGCAGAAGAACAACTTCGGTTTATTAAGATAATTCTAGAAAGTAAAGTAGTAAGTCGTTATTTTCCTGGTCTTGTTCATCCCGATGAAGGTAGACGTGAGGCATGGAATAAGACGTTTATTGTTGTAGATCATCCCAATCGTAAATTACAAGGTGTGGTAGATTCTACATTAATGACTTGCGGATTGGAAAAAACGATTACTGGGAAACATTGTAAACGACTTATTATGGATGATATTGTAGTTCCAGAGAATAATACGGAAGTAGGTAGAAGGGATGTAAATAACTGGGCTGCACAAGCTGCTTCTATTATGAGTGCCGAAAGTTCCATGTTGGTTGTAGGCACAAGATATCATCCAATGGATGCATATCAAATAATGATGGATATGAATTTTGAAGATCCTGTTGAGGATGAAGATGGGGAAATCATTCTTGAAGAAGCAAAGATGTTTACCGTCATGCAGGATGATGTGGAAGTGGATGGTGAATTTTTGTGGCCGAGACAACAGAGGAAAGACGGAAGATACTTTGGTTTCAACCCTAGAATACTTGCGAGAAAAAAGGCTGTCTACGAAGCAAACAATCAAATAACTCAATTTTACGCACAATATTATAATGATCCTAACGATAAGTCAACTTCCCCCATTAGCCGTGATTTATTCCGTTATTATAAACGTGAGGAATTGGAACATATTGCCAGTCAATGGATGATCCAAGGTAAACCTTGCTGGTTGTATTGTGCTGTTGATATGGCTGCTTCTACAAAGGACAGGTCTGATTATTCTGTTGTAGCAGTGGGAGCTATTGATGATGAAGGTAATCGTTACACAGTAGATATTAAACGGTTTAAGACTCAAAAGTCGTCTGAAATATTTGATGCTATTAAGGAATCGTATATATCATATCAATTTAAGAAATTACGAATTGAGGCTGTATCTGGTTTTCGTCTAGTAGCTCAGGATTTAGCTGATAGATTATCTGACGAGGGGGTACGTATACCTATTGATTTATATATACCTCCTAACTCTGATGGTAAGTTTGCCAGGGTTAACGGTATTTTAGAACCCCTCTATCAATCTGGTGCTATATACCACTATAGAGGGGGTAATTGCCAAGTACTAGAAGATGAATTAGTATCCGTCAATCCACTTCATGACGATACAAAAGATGCATGGGCTATGACATGTGATGTTATGATAAGACCTATACCTCGTAGACAACAAGGTTCCGATAACGTAATAAGTTTTCATAATCGTTTTGGTGGAGTGGCGGCGTAAAAAGATATGAGTAAGTCACAGTCAAGTGGATCAGTTCTTTCAATAGAGGATGTTGATGATGTTGCAGTTCGTATTGCAGAAATGTGGGAGAGGTACAATACTGAAAAACGCAATGCTCTTACTTTAAATGAAGAGGCTAGACGATTTGTATATGCAACTGATATTGATAGTACTACTGCCCAAGAGTTACCACATAAAAACAGAACACACCAACCTAAACTTACGCAAATTGCGGATACTTTGAAGTCCCAGTATTATGAGGCTTCTTTGTCAATGCCTCAGTTTTTTAGGTTTCCACCTCCTCAAAATATTACTGCCGCAGTGTCTTTAGCTATGGAAAAGTGGATTCGTGTTAAACTTGATCAGCGTAAGTTCCGTGAAACTACGGGTCGAGAACTTGTTAATGACTATGTTGATTATGGTAATTGCTTTGTCGGTGTAGATTATGTTATTGAACGTGATAATGTAAATAAAGTTAAATACAAAGGGCCAGCCTGGAAGCGTATTTCTCCATTAGATATAGTATTCAATCCTAGAACTTCTTTTATTAAAAGTCCTAAAGTGGAAAAGATGTTGGCTCATGTGGCTGATATTACAGAATTTCCTGAGAGGTTTCCTAATAGCGGATTCAAAAGAAAGATAATACAAAAGGCTATAAATACCCGTCACCCCGATGGAATTGATGATTGGGTTGAAGTAATTAAGAATCGTGGCCTTAATATGGATGGTTATGGTGGATTTGATCAGTATTTTAAGAATGATATAGCAGAGATTTTAATTTATAGAGGTGATGTATTCAATCCCAAGACAGGGAAATCTCAACGTAATCGAGTAGTATATGTCATGGATAAGGTTCATGTCATACGTAATGAACCTTCACAGGCTCCTTCAGGATTTGATGGTATTCATCATGCTGGATGGAGACTTCGCCCAGATAATACATGGGCTCAAGGTCCACTCGATAATTTGGTTGGTATGCAATATCGTATTGATCATTTAGAAAATCTCAAGGCTGATATATTCGATATAATAGCACAACCTGTAACTTTTGTTAAGGGTGATGATGTACAAGAACCATCTGAAGGTTATAGGCCAGGAGCAGTATATTATGGTGGTGTAGATAGTGATGTTAGGATGTTAGTACCTGATTCTACTGCACTTAATGCAGATAATCAGATTGCTAACTACCATCGTATGATGGAAGAATTTGCTGGGGCTCCACCTGAATCTAGAGGTATCCGTACTCCCGGTGAAAAAACAGCATTTGAAGTAAGCAAACTTGACCAGAATGCTACTATGATGTTTGTTGATAAAGCTCGTATTTTTGAGCGTATGTTAGAAACCATGCTTAAGGAAACCTTTGAGCTTATGTTGGTTAACTTCGATATTGAAGATTATACAGATATTTTTGGAGAAGGAGAAGAGGGGGATGCTCTTGAAGCTCTTGCGTTAGTGGATACTCTTAGTAGAGGAGAATTTATTGCTATGGGTGCGCGACATTGGACTCGTCGCAATAGAGAAACTTTGGAAATGAATAACTTCATGTCCGGTCCACTTCAAGATCCAAAGATTAGGGCTCATGTTTCTGGAGTTAAACTAGCTGAATTTTGGGAACGAAAATTGCTTATTGAAGATGAGGATATTGTTGAAGAAAATGCTGGAGTTAAGGAAGATGTCAGAATTCAAGCAATCGCTCAGGAAGAAGCTAGAGCTCTCCAAGAAGAAGCCGGGGGAGAAGCAATCGGTGTGGGGGATCAATCTGGGACTGGTACACAGACTTTTACCGGAGAAGAAACAGCAGCAGACCGTCAAAGCCCAGGCGGCGTCTTGCCCCCAGATGATGGAGTTCCTAGAGGACGTAATGCTGGAGGAGTACCTAGCTAAAACATTCACTAAGACATACGGTGAAGAACGGGCTTTCGCTGACGGCGAAGCCCATCAGGCACAACATGTTTATAATATATTGAAAGGACTAGAAGATGGCTGAAGCATTGACCGATGCTATGGAATCTGTTGAAGCAAAACCTGTTGAAACAGAAGAAGCCGATTCAAGCGGGAAACCACAATTTTTGAATAATCTCGTAGGCGAGGGTAAAAAGTATAAAAATACTGATGATCTCGCTAAAGCATACCACCACGCCAATCTCCATATTGATGAACTTAAATCCGACCTGGAAGAGTTTAAAGGTGGTAAAGAACTTCTTAATGAGGTTCTAGACGAAATTCGTAATTCCAATCCAGAAGAGAGTACTGAAGTCTCGGCCCCACCAAAGGCCCCGGCAGAGGCTCAAATCCAGACGGAAGATGTAGCGAAGCTCGTTAGTGATGAGTTTTCAAAGAAGGAACAAGAGACACAAGCTAAGAATAATGTCCAACTTTCTTTTGAAAAACTTACAAAAGCCTATGGTAGTCAAAGTAATGCTAAAGCTGCCGTGGCTAAGACTATCGGGGATGATGAGTATATCAAAAATACCATTGATAATCTCAGTCTTACAAGCCCGGATGCGATGGTCAAATTTATCACTGGTGTAACCCCTGTTGAAGCTTTGGCAGAGGGAAACACTCCCGGTGTTGACGCTGCCGCTGGCTCTACAATTGGAGCGGGCGGGTTGACTTGGGCTCAGTGTAGAGAGATCCGTAAAACAGATCCTAAACGCTATAATAGTCCTGACTTTCGTCAATCTATTGAAGCCGCAGCTAATGCGGCTGCTGCTAAGGGCGTTGACTTTTTCGCAACATAGGAGAAGGGAGTATCTAGATGGCTTTAGATACTGTTAACAACTCTTCATTAGTTCGTACAAATGTATGGGCAAATGAAGTGAAGGATGTTCTCCAAGAAGAGTTAATGTTGGATTCTCATATCCGATGGATTACTGAGTTTCCCGATGGCGATACTCTGAACATCCCGACCCTTTCCGAAATGACGGTTCGCAACTATTCCGAAGGTGCGACTATCACTTTGGATGATCCTACGACTGGTAACTTTACTCTTACTATTGATAAGTATTACCAGAGTGGGTTCAAGATTCCTGAAAAATTCCGCCATGATTCATTTTATGTGTCTATTGCGGAATCTAATTTTGTTCAGAAACTCACTCGTGCGTTGCTTGAACAGAAGGAATCAGACATTGCCAACTTGCAATCTTCGCAAACTGCCTCTGACCCCAATACAATTAACGGCGTAGATCACCGTTATGTTGGTACTGGCACAAACGAAGCTATAACTCTTGCTGATATGCAGAAAGCAAAACTAGCTCTGGATAAAGCGAAAGTTATGCGTGGTGGCCGTAGGGCATTTGTAGACCCCTCGGTTTCTTACGAATTGCAGCAGATCAGTAATGTTATCCAACAAGATGTTTATGGTGGTAATGTTCATATTAAAGAAGGTATGAATGGAACTGCTTTTGTTGGACGATTTGCTGGCTTTGATCTTTTTGAGTCGTTGTTTCTTGACAACGCGATTACTGAAACGATCACTGCTACTGCTCCTAGTGCAGGTTCGGCCACTGGTACAAGTGCCTTTGCCAACATGTTTGTTGGAGAGGAAGCTTTTATCGGTGCTCTCCGTGCATTGCCCGATATGGATGCTTGGTACGACAATAACACTCGTTCAGACGTTTACCATGTGACGATGAGATATGGCATTAAGTTATATCGTCCAGAGTCCCTGGTTATCGTCTTAACAGAATAGTAGGAGGGAAAGATTATGGCGCAAGTTAGAACTCCTGCTGGATCTGGTGCTGGAACTGGCACTGGCTCCGAACAGACTGGTAGCTCCAGCACCACGCTGAATGCACCACAGGATCTCACGTTTAATGAGATTCCTGGTGTAGTAAACGGTATGGGCTCTGGACATGTCTGGTACGATATTATTGATGGTACTCTATTTAGTGGTACTGTTGAATCTACCTCGTCTGACTTCGTGTGGCAGATGACCGCTGCTGATAAAGGCCGCATTGTTGGCATCATGTATGCTAATGGCAGTGTGGCTATGAGTGGTAGTGTTGGTTGGGAACTTGATTTTATCAATGACACCCAAGCTGATGCCACTTGTGCGTACTTTGGTTTCGGTTCCGGTACGGAAGCTGCCAAAGGCACGGACAATGACGTTGCTGTTGCTGCGGATACTACTGTTTATGTATCCAACAGCCTCACTACTGGTGCTTCTCACTTTAACGCTGGTGATCTGATTCAGGTTACAGCGGATCGTGACGGTACAACTGGTGTTGGTTCGTTCCGGTTGCTCGTTTCTTACGAGTCACAGGGCCACGTATAAGTTTGTTGGGGGGCTTCGGCCCCCCACCATTCTCGTTCTATGAAGGATAAATAAATGGCTGTTGAACACTCAACTCTCACGACCACTGATTTACATGAGCCGAAGGGTGTTGCTGCGGCTAATGCTGATGAAGTGTATATTGCTGATGGTGCTGCCAGTGGTTCTTGGACTGCTCATGATAACTTCGTATACCTTAATTTACATATTGCTGATATTAGTACAGCATCTAGTTCATGGGTTGTAGCTCCTACTGCTGGTAATATTACTAAAATCTATACTATTATTGATACTGCTATTACAACTGGTGATGCTACTATTACAGCAAAGATTAATACAGTATTAGTAACAAATTCAGCTATTACTATTTCCCAGTCAGGTAGTGCTGCTGGTGATGTAGATAGTTCTTCTCCATCTGCTGCTAGAACTGTAGTAGCAGGAGATAAGATAGAGATTCTTACTGATGGTGGCTCTACAGTTGCTTCTAAGGCTGTTGTAACTGTGGTTATAGTACCGACTTAAGGGTAAATCATGAAGCTTACACTCCTTGATTTAGTTCAAGACATGCTTGTTGCCACGGATTCAGAGAATGTATCCACGGTAGGTGAGACAGAAGATGCTGGTATGTGTGTTAATATTGCTAACAGGGAGTTTGAGCGTCTTATTTCTAAGTTTCGTTGGCGTCATACTAGATCCTTTTCTAAATTAGAGGTTACTAGTAATAAACATGAGATGACGCTTGCATCTAATGCTATAGCTCTTAACCCAGAAAGTGTATATTATTCAGGTAATAGAGTATTTTGGATGGATGAAGATTATTTTCTTGCCTGGACTATAGCAAGAAAGACTACGGAAAGTAATATAGAGGAAATCAATAATATCAAAGTTTATAATGATAGAGATCCTCAATATTTTACTAGCTTTGATGATGAAACTTTGATCTTTGATGCCATACCTACTGCATCTGGTCTTGTAAAAGCTGACACTGATTGTATCGTTTATCTGCAACCTACTTCCCGATTAACTTCTGATGGCGAGTTTTTTGATCTACCTGCCCAAGCATTTGCAGCATTAAGTGCTCGTTGTATTGTGAAGGCAGTTATGGAAATAAAAGGAGATACTCAAGGAGCACAAGCAGAGAAGCGTGATGCTGATAATGCTATTGCTGCTTTATCTCGTAATGCAAGGTTAGTAGATATTTTTGATGATCGCAGAGAACATATTATACCAAGACGTTCTATGCGTAATACTTTCAATAAAACAAGGATTATATCGTAATGCAAACTACGAATATAGCTAATTTTACTAATTCGTCTGGGTGGCATGTAATTCATAATCCGGATATTATGGTTTATGAAATAAAATCATCGAATGGTAAAACCAGACCTGGGACTTATACCCATAGACTATTTGCTGATAAAGCTCTCTATGATTATCTTGAGTTTATTCAGACTGCCGATTCTTCTAAGATAAAAAAGAGAAGAGCTAAAAAGGTTGAAGTTAAATCTACTCCTGTTAAACGTACACTTGAAAAACCAAAAACTTCTCGTGAATTAGAAGTAGATAGGATGGCTAGTACACCTTTGACCCCAGAAGAAATAATAAAATATGTCAACACGTAAACTTCAGTTACCTGTTTCTGGATTTACAGATGGATTGAATACTGAAGCTTCTGTTTTAAACGTCTTACCTTCAGAATTTATGGATGGTACTACTAATGTAGTATTACATCAAAATGGTTCTGTGCGTAGACGTAAGGGTGTGGATTTCTTAGGAGCTTCTGATTCAGGGGGATTTCTACAAACTGTTCGTACTTCATCTATTAGTTCCGAGTTAAAACAAGAATCTCCTGCTGTTAAGTTTGTTCGACTTACTGCTCCCAATGGATCTATTGTTGAAAGAATTGTCGCTGATATAAATAATGAGTTTTGGGTATTTAAGGTTACGGCAGATGCATTAACTAATATTGATGTCCCAACTCAAACTATTACTCGAACTGCTTCTGGTATTATTCATAGTGATCCCGAACAGAAATTTGTAAATATGCAGTTTGCTCAATCCGGTAATCGTTTATTTTTTGCTGGTAAGCATATTCATCCTGGTTATTTACAAGTATCTGCGGATAATGAAACACTTGAAGTTGTCTATATCAATATTCTTATTCGTGATCCTAATGCTTCTAAAATTAATACACAAAGAAAGAATGGTTCACCTTCTGTCGGGTACGAATGTATTAAAGATCATACCTCTGCTTCGGTTAATGAGCCAGGGGTAGGGGCTGATTGGGAAACGTTCTGGTTTGCTAATGAAGGATCAACTACATTTTCAGCTTGGGCTAGTTCAACATCATATACTACCACATTTCTTAATCGTTATGATAAAAGAATATCCGTAGCGAGTACTGATACGTTTCCAACTACTGTGGATTTCTTTGCTGGAAGAGCATGGTATGCTGGAGATCCCAAGTTTCCCAATAATGTATATTTTTCTCAAGTTGTTGTAAATGATGGTGATTTAGAGAAGTCTCATCAATTTGCTGATCCATTCGATACCTCTGATCCTGCTATTGTAGCTGATGATGGTGGTGTGATTGCTTTTCAGGGTGCAGGATTGGTACTTAGGCTTTTGACTCTTGGAACTTCACTATTTGTTTGCTCTAATACTGGTGTATTTCAAATTACTGGCCCTAATGCTGCATTTAAGGCTACTGATTATACTACATTTTCAGTACTTAAAGATGGTATAGATGGCCCTGAAAATGTTGTTGCAGTTGATGATGAATTCATTATTTATGGACAAGATACTATATGGCGGTCTACTATTCAGAGTAGCCTCAATATAACTACTTCTGGACAAGCTACGTTTAAGAGTCTTTCAGAAAATCGAGTAGAAACTCTCTATACTACTATACCCAAGGCTAGTAAGACTTCTGCAAGAGCTCTTTATAATCCTTCAGAGCGTCGAGCATATTACTTCTATAATTCTATTAGTACCGATTTTGATAATTCATATAGTAGTCTTGAACAACCTGGATATTCAAAGGATGTTCTAGTTCTTGATACACGGTTTCAAGATGATATCCTTCCTACCGAACAACAACAAAAACTTCGTAGAACCGTTAAAGGAGCATTCTTTTCTTACAGTTTTAATGACGGGGCTAACAGTGAGAAACCTTATATTGCTTGCCCATTCATAGCTCCCGATGTTCCACCTGTTGATGAAGCTGTTGTGGCAGGTGGTGTAATTATTACTGATGGCGCTACCCCAGGAGTAGAGATTGTAGCTTCTGGTGCTCCTGATCCTAAAGATGTTATTTTGGCAGTAGCTTTACGTAGATCTGAAGTTGGTGCCAATGCCACTATACAAGCAGCATTTGCTTCTTTAAATACTACAACTCTTAGAGATTGGAATTCTTCCTCTACTTATGCCATATCCTATTCTAGTCCTATATTTAGTGGTGTTCAAACAGGCGGTGATGCACTTCATAATAAGAATTTGACTTATATTCATCTAGTTTTTGAAAGAGTTGAAGGTGGGGTGCTTGATAGTGATGGAATTGATTTAACTCCTGGGGGATGTTTTTTAGCTATTTCATGGGATTATGTAACTAAAGAAGGCGCTCCTGGTCATACTAATTTTGGACAACAAGTTACTTCTGGTAACGGAGCTAATAATGTTACCACTAGTGATGGAACTCTTGTATTTAAGCGTGATCCAATGCGTGAAGTTTATGTCCCAGCACGATTTACTAGTGATGAAGCAGGGGCGGGTTCTACTGATTATAGTCATGTCTATTATAAACATCGTGTGAGAGGTAGGGGTAAAGCATTTCAGATGTTATTTCTTAATGATGCAGATAAAGACTATAATTTAATAGGGTGGGCAGAGCAGTTTCATGGCAAACCTGATTAAGTATCTTGCTAAAGATGTTATACAAATTGTAGAGATAATAGATAATGGAAAAGAAGTTATTGGAGTTATTCGGGCAGAGGTTGGTGAAGATATGTTACTTATGCACCCTCGAATTTATTCCCCCACTAAAACTAAGTTCTTAGAATTTCGCAAATCTTTTGAAGTATTTCTACGTTATATGAAATCCGAATATTATTATGAAAAATGGCATGGTCTCCTTTCAATGCCAAGTCTTTCTGATAATAAGAAGTGGGCTGATATGATTAGTAATAATAGAGCATATCCTGTTAAATACATTATGGGAAGGCCACTTTATGAGTGTGAAATACAATGACAGGATTTCAATATTTTTTAGCATCTTTTGCTCTTACTGCTCTTACTACTGCTTATCAATATATAGCAGAAGAAAAGAAACAGGATAGATTAGAAAAATTAGAGCAGGATCGACTTGCTTTAGAAACTAAGAGAGCAAACTTATTGGATGAGGAAAGTAAACGTAAAGGTCGTGCAATTGCTAGATTTAAGATTGGTGAATTAGTTAATCGTGCTGCTGCTCAAGGACTGGATCCAGAAAATAGATTTAGTCGAGGTAATATACAGGCTGTTGAGAGTAGTCTTAAGGGAGCAGAAACATTTCTTGCTGAAACTTCTGGTGTAGCTGCAGAACTTAGAACAAGTGCTTCTGATATCTTATCAGAGGAGAGAGAACCTACATTAGGGTTGGCTTCTTCATTAGCTGTTGCAGGAGGTACTGCAGGAGCAAGCGTTTTTGGTGTACAGGCCGCTAAAGGTAAATGGGGCGATGTTTCAACTTGGTTGGGATCATAAGATTAATGGCTACTATAGATACTGAAGCTGCAAGAACCCCTAGTCAGGGGAATATAGGCGGTGGTAGGCTTGCCGGAGGTGGTTCTGTTCGTGAGCAATTGATTTCTTCTGGTGCGGAGAGTATTACTAAACTTATTCTCACCAGTATGGAGGGTGCACGAAGAAGTCGTATGGGGCAAGCGGTTATAGATCTTGGCGCTAAATTAGCAATAGCTAGAGTTAATAATCTGGGAAATACTGAGCGCAAAGAAATAAAACGTAAGTTTGTTAGTGGATTAGCTGAAGGTGGTATGAATCCCGCAGATGCGGTGGAAGTCGGCAAATTAGTGGAAGTACAAAAACTTCAACAGATTAGGATAGATGCTAGGAGAACTGGACAAATAACTCCTCAAGGGGATATTGTTAGTATAGGTGGAGAAATTCCAGGTGGGGGAGATTATTCACAAGGTGTCGATCTTTTTGGTAATGAATTAAAAAAACTTAATGGTACAGCTCCCAATACTGTTGCAGCATATAAAACATTTATTGAAAATAATATCAATGAAATTAAACATAGAGGATTGAAACAACAATTTGAAATATCCTTTATGCTTGCTAAAAATAATCTTACTAAATTTCTTGCTGAAAGGGATGCCTTTAAGATATTTGGGCAAGGCCGTAAACTTGTTATAGCTTCTGATATTAATGCTGAGAAATTAGCTAAATTGAATGAATTTAGTAGACATGTTTCAGAGGTAAGGCAACAAATAACTTCTTCTTCTATAACTGAATTTGCTAACGATAGTGATAATACTCTTTCTAAAAGTAGTATTCAAGGATTATGGAAAGCACTTCGTTTAGATATTACGAATAAATTAACCAGAAATGTTGTGGATGAATTAGGGGTTAATTTTAAAACTCTTAACGATATTCTTAATGATGAGGAGACTCTTGTAAATACTTTTGCAGAGAATGTTTTTAAGATGGGACCGTTAGGGTCAGCTACTGAAAAACATGAAACTTTATCAAAACTTCTAAGAGCAAAACAATTTATAGCTACTGATGAATTTCGTTCTCAACTTCCGCCAGATATTCAAAAAATAATACTTCAAAGGGAATCAGGATTCTTAGATGCTGTAGTAAAAATAGCAGAGGTTGCACAGATAATTGGAGATACTACAACTGTAGAACAAGTTATTAAAGAGCTTGTTCTCCCCACCGCTGAAAGATTTGCTGAACAATCTATTTCTTATCTTGAAGATCCTAGAAAATTTGCTAATGAGAAAGGAGAAGTATTCTTAGAAAAAATACTTCAAGAAATTAGAGCTGTTAGAAATAATCAGGCAATGATTCGTAGTCCTAATTTGGTTATTAGGTTTGAAATTGCCATGAATCGTCTTGTAGAACAATTAGAAAACCAGGGAGAGGGGAGAGCGGCTAAACAACTGCAAAATGAATTTAATAAATTTAATACTGCTAATGAAAAGAAACGTATTATTGTTAACGAACGTGTAGGATCTCTTGGTGGTGGATAATCAATTAGTAGAAACTCAAAAAGAAGAGCATCCCTTTGATTTTAATATTGTAGAATCTAAAGATTTTACAATAACTAATACGGAAGATGCTCTAGCTGGAATTCCTACGGAGATAGATCCTGTTCAATCACCGCTTGTTTCTTCGTCTGAACAAGTTGTTTCCGATATGGCAGAGGTTAAGTCTTATGAAGAAATTAAGTTAAAGGCTGATCTTGAAGAAGAGGATCGTAGGAATAGAGCTATTAAAGCTTCTATTTTTAATATCCCTAGTACTACTTCTGATATGCTTAGAGTTGTTCGTACAATAGCTAGGGAACCTCTTCCCAATAAGTCTATTGGAGAAGCTGTATCTTCTGTTATCGGTAAAGAGCTTAATAAACCTATTCGTAAAGATTTATCCTCTGGTATTAATGTAGCTATAGGTCAGCAAATATCTAAACAAGAAGCAGAGAAATCTCTTGTATTACCTCCTGGTAATTTCCAAGCTAATATGCGTACTCCTAATTCTGCTGTAGAAAGTATTGCAATTCATTTTGGGGATAAGTCAGGGTCAGAAAGTGTTTCAACACCATTAGAATTTTTAGAATTTATTAATCCCGTTGGTGGAGAATCTCCCAAAGGAATGGATATTCCATTATGGGAGATGACTAAAGATATATTTACTTTAGATTTCGATGCGGATGATTTTGCAGAACGAATGGAATCTAATTATGGTAAAGATTGGGGATGGAGATTTACTGGATTTTTGGGAAAGGAAGTAGCTATTGATACGCTTATTCTTGGTGTTACTTTCTTTATCCCCCCTCTTGCTGGAATTACGGCTTTAAGTCTTGCTGCACGTCGGGCTGGGTTTCTTGGATCTGTAATCCGAACAACTGCTATTGGTGGAGGTGGTGGTCTTATACAATCAGGGCAGAACTTAGCTCTTGATAGAGATGCTAATCTTCAAGGTGAAATTATTGGCCGCGCATTAGGACAAGGTGGTATCGAAGTATTAGGTCATGGTGTAAGAGCTGGTATAAGAGCCTTCCGTGGCCGCAATATGAAAGAATCTATATCTATTAATGCCAAGGAGGATGGTACTAAACCTCTCACGAATAAAGAATTAAAAGCTGCCCTATCTCCTGAATCTGAAATTTCTGCACACTCTTCTCTTACTCGTGCTCAATTAGATGGAGTAGTGGCAAATTATAATAAAGCTACAAGCGATGTAGCTGATGCTCTTATGGATAATACTCTCCCCCCAGAAATTCGTAAAAGCCTTGCCGCTCACCTTGGTATTGATGCAGGTAGACTAGATAATATTAAATTGGATATTGTTCTTCCATTATTTAAAAATCAGAACGAGACTCTTCTTAAACAAGGACTTACTATTCCATTATTAGAGCGGCAAGGATCTGAATTTTCTAATTTAAAATATTTGCAGGGAATATATTTTGAAGATCTAACATCTCCTCTTCGTGCTACTAGTAGAAATATTAATAAATCGGTTATTCCTACTCTTTATAAAGGAATGAAAACTGTAGGACTTGCAGAACCAGAGAAACTAGCTCTTCAAAGTGGATCTAATTTTCATACTAGTAAATCATTTACTGCAAAACAAATTAATGGCTTCAATCAAATGTGGAGAGATGTTTATTCTGGTCTTTCCTCAAAAGAGAAAAAACTTTTAGGTGCTATTAATAAAGAAGGAGATGCTAACGAAGTCATATATGACTTTGTTGAAATTGCCCCCAAATTAACTGGGAGAAAAGTTTCTCCTAAAGTTCAAGAAGCATATCGCAAGTTTAGATTTGTTAATGATTTGACTTATGAGGTAGCAGATGCGGGTGCAGTAGCTACTCTTAAAGACAGTGTTTTTAAGACTAGAGGAGGATATGTTCAAGTTCAGAAGAGTGCTAAAGATCTAAAGAATTTTAAGGCTAATGAAAACGTATCTGTTAGAAAGTTTGACGAGAATGTTCAATTAGCTGTGGGGGAAAAGTTTACTATTAAGGCTAGAGTTCTGCAAAACCCTAAAAATGAAATTACTACAATAGTCCCCTATCGTACTGGTCATGTTCCTCGTTCATATCGAGATCAACAATTTGCTGTAGTAGTACTTAATAAAAATACGGGTAAAGTAGATTATGAAGCTACATTTGATAGTAATCCCGCAGCTACTAAATGGATGGACGATCGTAATAAACTCCTTAATTTAAATGAAGAAATTGCCATTAAAATATGGAATAAAATGGATTCCGGTGCTGGTGGGGTACATATGACTCGCCAGTCGGCTAAGTTAATGAGTCAAGTAGATGAACGTACTGCTGAATTATTTCGTAAGGGTTTATTGGATAATGGTATTGGTGAAAATCAAGTGAGGGTTCTTCTTAATAAGATGATTGCAGCTCCTGTTGTTCCTGGTTTTACTAAAGCTCGTGGAATAGGTGTGGCAACTTCAAAAAAGGCTCAAGAAGCTCGTCTTAAATTAGCTCGTAATCCAAAAGATGAACAAGCACAGAAAGAATTTGCCGAAGCTGTATATGAAGATACTCCAGTTACCAAAACTACTCAAATAAATTACTCCTCTTCTATAGCTCATAATTCAGGTTATGATAATTGGCGTAAGTATTCTTTTGATGATTGGTCATCTAGATATGGTCATTTAATTGAAGAAGGAAAAATTCCAGATCCCCTACTTCCTGTATTTAAAGATGCACCTCAATTTGGGGCCAAACAATTTCGTAAAGAAGTAAGTGAGGCTACAGATTATTCCAATTGGCTTAAACAAACTATTAAACATAGGGATTGGTTGGAAGATCGTTATGATGATATTCTTGTAACAACTTCTGATGCTATAGCAAGAAAAGCTGTTGAAGGTAGCGTGTCAGCAAAAGCTGTATCTAAAGTAATTGATAATCTTGTCCCAGAAGCTAAGGGATTAGAGAATACTCTTCGTTTTGTAGCTGCATTTCCTAAACTTCTTACTGGAAATACCGCACAAATTGTTGTACAAGGATCTCAGGCTGCTCTTGGTGCTGGTGCTGCTTTTGGGTTCAATCCCAGATTAATGGTTGGTTCCATGTATAAGCTCGGTAAAATAACTGGATTAGAAGCTGCTCGTAGATTAGGACGTAGAGTTCCTAAAGATCCTAAATTAAATAGTGCACGTCAAGTTCATAAAGAGATGATTGAGTCTGGATATTTTGCAGATTTACAAACTACGGATACTGCTTTTGGAATGAGTCATGGTCTTGATCCTTCTGCAATGCGTAAGACATGGGAGTTTACTAAACGAGTTGGTGCGGTGCCGTTTAGACTTGGTGAAGCTTTAAATCGTTCTGTTGCCTATGTTACTGTAAGAGATCAAGTTGCTTTTGCAATCTCTCAAGCTGAGAAAAAAGGATTTGCTAATTTAAAACCCGAATTGCAGCGTTTAGCTAGTGACTTTGATGGTAATTTAATGACTACAGCTTCTATCGGTTCTCATGCTTTTAGAGAGGCAGTAGTTGAAAAAGCAAAAGTAATTGCTCTTAGTATGGGTAAAGCTGGAGAACTAAGATTAATGTCTGGTTCGGGTTCTGTAGCATTGCAGTTTAAGCAGGTACTAGCAAAAGAGATATCAGTTATAGACAGTTCTCTTTTGTCTCTACGAGAGAAGATAGTAGGCGCGGGAACTATGATTGGGTTATTCGGGGCAGGTGCTATTCCTTTGGCAGGAGATATACTCAAACTTTCTGATTATATCTTTTCCAGTAAGGATGAACCCCTTGATAGATTATATTTTAAGGATCAAGCTGATGCCTTTAATAAGATGCTTGGTGATAATTTAGAGAGTTTTAGTGATGGATTTGTATCTACTGAAGGAGTGCAGCGGTTCTTTAAGAAGGGTTTAATAACTGCTGCTTCAGAGGGTGAGATTGATTTTGCTAACCGTGTCGCACTTGGTAATTTTATCAATGAAACATGGGATGTGCAAGATCCTCTTGAAGTAATTGTTTCATTTGCTGTATTACAGGATGTAGTAGATGCAGCTAAGAAACTTGGTGTAACTACTATGCTTAATCCATTGTCTATGATGGAGGTAAGTGCTAGAGTTCTTGCTGGTGAAGATTTTCGTGATGTATTACTTGATAAATTTGAACCCGACTCTACAGCCTCTAAATTGATCTCTGGAGAGGTGGAACTAGGTGGAGCTATTCTAGATGTCTTTAGGGAAAGCGGTAAAGTATTTTCGCAAGTAGGTAGTATATCCCGTGTATTGGATGTTGCTAACAGGGATATCGTGGCTCCCGAAGCTTACTGGAGAAATCCTTTTGCTACACAAACTTATGCTACTTCTGGGCTTAGGGGTATTCCAGTGGAACGTACACGATCCCGTGATATACAATTTTTACTTGGTATAACCCCAGGTAAAATTGTAGAGCATTATAGTAAATCTAGGACTGAACGTATTTATGCAGAAGCTATTAAAGATTTTGGATATGATTTGGAAGGAAAGTTTCGTTCCTTGTTTGGTGCACCAGAAGCACAGAAAAAAGTATCTGCTAAGGCTATCCAACAATTAGTTTTGTTACGTAAACATTTGCGGGATTCAGGTCTGGATACCCCCATTACTTCGGGTGCTTTAAAAAGTGTACATAACAAACTTACTAAACTTATTTTAGATATCCAAACTGGAGGAAGGTAATGGCTGATCGTCCAACAATTTCTTCACACCCATCGGGTGGGCGATATAGTGTTGCTACCCTGAATGCTAATTTCCAGGCATTACGAGATGAGTTTGATAATGTACTTGGAACTAATGGTGTAGGCGGGGCTAATAATTCCATGTCGGGTAATCTCGACATGAATACATATAATGTTATTAATGCTGGTAGTATACTTGATAGTGCTGGTGTCGATCTAGCACTACAATCAG
>Ga0208179_1000559_pt1 | contig 23025 bp, 16 predicted proteins | sample Malvired_Geostar_FD_184238 | JGI IMG/M metagenome (GOLD analysis project Ga0208179, IMG submission 184238) | Marine viral communities from the Global Malaspina Expedition - Malaspina viral metaG DeepMed_Geostar (SPAdes) (version 2) | ecosystem: Environmental > Aquatic > Marine > Oceanic | place... | reverse complement strand
ATTGGATAATCTCCAAAATGAGAGGGAATCTTCTCAATACTATTTAATATCTCAGCAGCAGATAATGTTCCCTGATAAGTACGAAAATTCTTAGCACTAAATTCGCTACCTGCTACAGATTTTAAATAAGTATTTACAGTCCCTGGACCAACACCAATAACTTTATCTTTTGGTTTTAGAGTCTTTTGACGGCGAACAAGTTCACTAGCTACCATTTTATCAGTAACATTTACATAATTTGTCTTACCTGATTTACCAATAAACTCTAAAGAAACTTGTCCTCCCTTACTAACTTTAATATGTCTAGCTTGTAAGGTAGAAACACCATATGTGACTACTTGCACTCTAATAGGATTGCCATCTTTATCTAACTTTTTAGGACGGCCTTCATTACCATCAGCTGTAACCAAAGATTTTCCTAGTGGACCACCAATACGACGAGCAGTATTAAGAACTAAAGCTAAAGCTAATGAAGACTCTGTAATAGATTTAACCCGCATTCCACGCTTCTTACTGCCACTCACAGGGTCAGTAAAATCCGCTTTAACGGCCTTCTTAATCGCTGGAATCTTTTTAACTAATTTCGCAACCTTAGCAAATTTACCAGCAGCTTGAGACTCAGCGTATTTTAAACTATATCCCGACTTCTTATTTCTTTCAGCATCTTGATAGGAATACTGAATGTGATTATCTTCATAATCGAGAGAATCATCATTAGGAGCTTCAGGATTTACGTGTAAATTAAGCTTACCTCTTGGATTTATAAATTTACCAGTTTGTTTATCTATATTATCTTTACTGGTATCAATCTTCTGAACTGCAAGAAGCTGTCCATCTGTAGTCGTAATCTGAATTACAGTACCTTCCTCATCCACAATCTTAAGATTCGGTGCAATCGGTACTAATTCAGTGGCAGGCACTCTAAGCTTAATAGCTTCTTCGTCAATCATGTTTTGCTTTTCTGCTTTAGTAACTACTTTATCTAGAAAATCAAGATAATCATCTGCATCCTCATCGTCAGGATTAACAGCAAAAAAGCCTTGAGCAGCCATCTGCTTTATGAAAACCGAATCCTCAACCTTACCTTCTACTAATTCATCTTCGTCACTATCATCCTCTACTAAAGGATCAGCCTGAACAGCCTCTACTTCTCGTATTCCACTAGGCATTTCTTCCCGTAGTACTTTATCCTTAACCTGGTCAGAATCATAGGAGAGTCCACCCCTAGAACCAACACGTACTTCTACACCTTCAGGAGCATCCCCTCTCTTTTTTACATATTGACGTGCTTTAACTAAATACTCTAAAGCTTTTTCAAGAATTAATAATTTAGATAAATCATCACCTTTTTTAGCAGTATCATCAGGCTTTAATAGATTATCAACTTCATCATCATTGATAAAATGTGCCTGAACTTGTTGATTCTGAAAACGACGATAGGCTAGATATAGAAAGAAGCCCTCCGACATCTTTCCATTAGAATCTTCCATACTAAAAGATGTATCTAATTTATCAGCATTACGCTTAAAAAATTGTGCGCCTTCTGCTTGAAGAAACTGTTTTCTCTTTTTATCATGCCAAAAAGACGATTGTTCTGCCTTATGTATAGATAAAGCAATGTCATCAGGGTATTTGGATAATACCTCACGACTAGGAAGAACTACATATTCCAAATTTCCTTGATTATATATAGTTACAACTGCCATTAACTTCGTCCTCTACGCCCTTGTTGTGGCCCACCTCGCTGTGAGGGAGGAGTGTCGCCTTCAAATTCAGGCTGAAATTCGGGGGAAGATGGAGGAGCACTTTCAGGCTCTGGGCCACCTAATCTTATCCAATTACGAATACGACTTAAAAATCCTTCAGCCTCAGGAGGTGAAACATCCAGCCTCTCTCTTATCGCATTTATTTGTTCTTGGTCTAATCTATTAGAACTCTCTACCCTTGCCCTTGCACTTGCCCATCGATCTCGGCCTAACTGGGTTGGAGTATTTCCTTCGAAGTCTCCAACCATACCTCTTCTCATGAATGGAACTGCATACTTTTTAAAAGCTTCCCTTGCCTCATCATCGTTATCCCAAAAAGATTCTGCAGCCCAATTAATCGGGTCTATTGCTTTTTGAATTTTCTCAAGATCATAATATTTATCAAATATGTTATCTGCTTCGTCTCCTAACGTCTCTGGATTTTGAAGTCTAGTCATATACTCTTGTATCTCATTATCATCTAAATCTAAATCCATAAGATGAGCTGTAAGCGCATCTTGAACTCTCCAACCAAAACCTAATTTCATAGAATAACTAACTTTTCCCACATCTATATCAAGAGTTTGATCCAGCGGACCTAATCTACCATTCCCCGCATAACCATTATCAATAGCTAAAACTTTTTTATCTTTAGTGACCAACCAGTTACCTGAATGTCTATCATCATTACCAGATATAAAATCTAATAACATAAGTTTAAAAAATTCTTCTCTACCTTCTTTAGTAGTCAACATGTCAGCGACACCCTCCGCAGCTTCTTCACCCCCAAGACAATTTTCACAAAATTCCATAAAATGTCCAGCTGCGGCTGGATTTTCCCATCCCTGACCAGCAAACCTGTCTTCTAATTCGCCCATAATATAGGCTGAAAATAAATGAGGCGGTCTACCGCTCTGACCAACAACCGTAGATATAATTCTATTTACAATAGGTTCTTTCTGCGATTTTTGAAAAGCTTTATGTAATGTATCTATATCCATATTATAAGGTTTAATGTATGGAACAACATTCAAACCCAATGCTCTATCTATCGAGTAAGATAAATGTTCAGCCCTATTTTCACCTGATACGACTTTATAAATAAAAGGTTTACCATCTATAAACGTAGTCCAATTGAATTCAGAATGGATACCTGCACCAGAAGGCGTAATCGAGCCTTCAAAACTACCGTCAGTAAAGGCAACATACTCTAAATTGTCACCTATTAACTTTGAATCATCGAAAGGGGTACCTAAAAATTGTTTATGTTCTGGATTTATAGAAGATAATACCTCTTCTAAATCTGTAGCCATAGCTTCAAATTGTTTTCTAGACTCATCCTCGAATGATGTTCCACTTTTCTGACGAGCAGTCTCCTCCTCCTCTCTTACACGAAGCCGTCTCTCAAAGGAATCCCAATCACCTGGAGATACAGCTTCTACCTCTCGTTCCTCTACAGGAAGTTCTGGAGAAGATATGGTGTGCATAGAAGGGAATTCTTGTTTTGATTTTGACTCCCCCGGCACATAATACCTAACTCCTGGTCTACTTCCTGGGTACTCTTTAAGACCTTCAGGAGCCTTCTCACCGGGAGCTAGATATTCACGCTTACCAGATTCGACTTTAGCTAGATACTCTAAAGCCGTTTCAAGAACTAAAAGCTTAGAAAGATTATTAGTCTTTTTCTCTTCTAGTTTCTTACGTACTTCTTTAATCCAGTCTGCATTCTCAGCATCATCAATAATAATTGGTTTCTTAGATTCTTGTTCATCCTTCTCAGCTTTATCAATACCTTCTAAATCTTTCTTTTCTGCTTCTATTATCCGCAAATGTTCTCTATACTCAGAACCTTCCAGGGATCTTGGACTGAATCGATTTGAAATAACTAAACCACGATTGCTTACTCTTTCATCGGCACTATATGTATCTTCTCCTCTTTCTAATCCAATAGAATGCTCCCCATCTCTATATCTAGCTCCAAGGGTAAAATCATCCTTATGTGGAATAACAATCATTTCTAATTCATTACCATCATACGCATGAGTCATAAAAGATGACCAAATATCTTTTTTACTGACCCTACGTCTAAGAACTACTCCATCATCACCCCTATCTCGTGCAAAATTGGCAGAAGCAGCATGATAATCTAAACTCCAACTAGTAAGTGGATTCTCGTCAAACAGACCACTTACATTTGAAAAGAGTTTATCAAAATCAGGAACGGGAGCATCTGGATCAAAGAATTCGTCCTCTTCTTCCTCCTCATCTTCATCAGCTGCTTCCTCTTCACGAGAGGCTTGATCCCACTCAGCTTGATCTCTAGCTAGATTTTCAAGTTCTTTACTTACACCTCTATGCCCCAAACCACGAAAAAGTTCAAAGTCATCAATATCGGGAAAAGCCATATCTAATAATTCATAAGTTACCTGTTTTTGAACCTTCAGATATTGATCAACGAACTCTTTACTAGGAAAGTGATTTTGATAAACTTCATACACCGATTCTATTCCTGCGTGAATCATTTCAGCTGAGTACTCATCCCCAACCATCTCGTTATGAAAAACAATTGGACCATCTAAAATCCGACTTGCCGACTCTTTTAAAACACCAGCAAGTGGCTCCGATGATCCTTCTTCCCATTCACTTTTAGACTCAAAATGAAATAAACCATACGGAGTAGACTTGTATAGTTCATCTATAAGCTTAACCATTAGAGTAGTTGGATTCTCTTTCCTCCATATATTCTTCATAAGGTTTTGAAATTTCTTAGGCCAATCTTCTAATGGAGGTAGTAATCTCTCATCTTCTTTTAAATCATCAATACGAGATGCCTTTTCTTGAAATTGAGTACTAGCACCATCAGGAAAATAAGTTAGACGTTTAAGTCTTTGTAAAGCAATCATTTGTACTGTATGATTTTGTAACAGATTAGAAGGTTTCTCCATCACATGGAACATACTCTCTTGAGGCTCTATCGTAGATGTAGATAACCTCTTTCCTTCATGAAAGTCATACCATTCTCGTAGAAGACTAGAAGGGGCCATTTGTATTAATGCAGACACTAGTGAATCGGGTAAATCCTGGTGAAGCTGAGTTCCTTCAACAGCATCTACAAGAATCTTTCTTATTAAAGGATTATCATTGCCTTTCGGTAAAGCTTGTAAACGTGGTAGTAAATTTTCAACGAAATAAGCATATTGACGTTTGAGATTATACTCAGCATTAATAATGGCGGATGGAGTATTACTGATATCAATTTTATGTTGTTTATGTTCTTTAAGTTGCTCTTCTAAAGTACCTACATCTTTATCAGGTCGTAATTTAACCACCTCTTCAGCCTCTGCAGCCATTTCCGATAGAGCATCATAAAAAGGCTCTAAATCTTGAATCGGAATTACATCCATTAATTCCATTAACTGCTCAAAATAATCCATCGGTTGCATTATTCCGTCAGTTGCCCAATTTATAACGTCTTCTGCCGTCTGAAGACTTCTCTCGGATTCCTTCAAGTACTCAAATTGAGTGCCAGCTAAAAGACGTTTAACATAACCCTTTCCTTCTTCATTAAATTTCTGAAGAGTGCCTTCCATCTCATGATAGTCCTGTCGCCGTTGGTCTTCTTCAGATAATGGTTGCTGGTCTTCTTCAGATAAAGATTCTGGAGATACAACTTGTATCTCCCGTTCTTCTTCGGGTTCTAACTCAGATGGTTCTTCAGTTTCTTTTTCTCCTCCAACTACTTCAGAGGGGTAATACCCACGTGCGCCTCTTGCAGTAGTATGGATACGAGTATCGCCAGGAGCCTTCTCACCTGGAGATAAGTATTCAAGTCGTTCCCCTGCTTCAGCTTTAATGAAATACTCTAAAGCAGTTTCAAGTACCAACAACTTAGAAAGATTAGAGTGAGTATTACCAACTTTATCTACAGAATCACCAATCTTAATACCTAATGTTTGAACCTCACCACCATTAATCTCTAAAGCAGTAGTCGCATGTTTTTTAGGAGTATACAAAGATGCACTTTCCAAGACAGGTACTAAAGCGTTTTCAGTTAAATCTACAACCTTATTATCAGCCATCCAAACAATATCTAAAGGAAATTTCATACCCTTCATAGTTATGACAGGAGACTTATCAAAAATAAACAACATCCCAGTATTTGGAGCCAACCTATCCCGCCCCGAAAGACCAGAAGCAGGATCAGTAGCCACTTCAATAGGAATGTTTAGATTACCAATACGAATAGAATCATCAGCTGAAGTAACTGTATCAAGTAAAAGCTTAGAAAGATTATCTGTTATTAAATTATAGTTATCTCTTAATTCTCCGCCATTAGCTCCTTCAGCTAGTACTGTTATTTTAGATATAGGAATCGAATCATAAGTTGCTGCTGTCACCTCTCCTGCAGCACCAGATCTAGCTGCCCAACCATCATCATCCGAATACTCAATTGCAAGTAGAACAGTAGGTTTTGGTTCTGCATACTGAAGACTAGGTTCGCCAGCAGCAAATATTCTTCCATCACCTTTAAGTGCTGGTTTAAGTTCTCCTTGCCCTACAGCATCATCATATTCTCCCTTATCCATAACACGATATAGACGAGTTGGGGCTTCACCTGAAGGAGTACGTGGAACTACCCTCATTCTCCCAGTTTCGGTATCACGGACATAACCTTCGACTAATGTTGAACCAAATGGTGGGCTAAGTTCAGGTTTAGCTTCTGGAGCCTGTACAGCTTCTGAAACACCAATATCACCATATATTCGTATCTCTTGTAAGCCATATCGATTATCTAAATCAAAATCAGTAATCATAGCCCCAGTACGAAGGGCTGATTTAGGAATCTCAATTACATCAACATTTTCAGGATTTATTTTAGCTAAATCTTCTGGGTCAGTGAAAAATAACGGATTAAGTTTTTCTTTACCTAAATTTGCTGTCTCTCTTGCCCTAAAAGTAAAATACTGAGCAAGCCACTCTTTAGCATTATAACCTTCATGCATATACTCATAATGGTCATCAGAGTAGCGACTGAATATCTCACTATGCCACCCCTCTTTTTCCATCTCTTGGTTTAAACGTTTAAGTATTGCTTTTGATGCTTCTGTACGTTCTGGAGTCCTGTGTTCTCCACCCCCCATACGACTAATTTCAGAAGCAAGTTTAGTGTCTTCCGCTAATTGATACGCAATCTCTTTATTAATAGTTAAAGAAATAATCTGATCGTTAGTATCACCACCCAATCCTCCAACACCACCAGCAATTAACTTTTTAGATGCTCTTACTGCTGGAGCATTAGTAGTCATATGATAGACAGTTTCTGGAATTTTAGAATCATAGATTGATATTGGCTTACCACGCACAGGTGCTCCCTGCGGTTGCTTTAATGAGTGTATGCCAGGTTCTACACCATGTACGTCAGGATTATCAGGAACTATCACACGAAGATATTGTTCTGTAGCATGGTCAAATATTCTTTTAGGGTATTCAGAAAGTGCTTTAGTTTTAGCTTCAGGAGCCTGTACAGCCTCTATTTCTCGTTCTTCTGTGGGTTCTGCTTCCCGTGGGGCTGCAGCTTCTTCTTCCCCTCCAGCAACCTCAGAAGGGTAATATCCTCTGGCACCACGTTGGGTAGTACGTACTGGAGTCTCCCCTGGAGGTTTTTCACCAGGGTTAAGATACTCAAGGCTCTCCCCTGGAGTAGCTTTGATAAGATACTCCAAGGCAGCTTCTAAAGCTGTTAATTTTGATAGAGAGATAGGCACTTAAAAACCATATTTTTTAAAAATTCGCAAGACCTTAGACTCATTGCTTTTCTTTACTGAGGATAATGCTAACGGTAATTGTGAATCCAGTTTTGGTGCTGGTCTGCCCCCGCCGCCCTTACTACGAACTGCCTGAACAAACGGATCTTTTGCTAGTTGTCGCTCATGTTGCTCATGCACCGTGGGCATAATATCTTGCTTTTTCCGCCATTGAAGGTATGGGTCACCTGCTATCTGTCTCTTATGAGTATCAGAAACAGAAGGCTCAGACGGCATATCTACTTCAGGAAGATCTGAGGAAGTAACCGTTTCCTCTGGCTTTGGCTTTATGTACTTCGACTTGCCTGGACTAGTTCCCCACACCTTCGGATAGGCTGCTGAAGGTCCTTCGGGAACCTGATATGCCCTCGCTGAACCCCCAGCCGCAGTAGAATAACCTTTACCAGTTGCACTGTCCCAAGGAACGTCAGGTGATGTTGTCCACAACGAACCTTCTTTTGCTGCCTCAAAAGGAGTTGCTTTTCTCCCAGCTGGAGGTGGAAACGGCCCGTGTTGCTTATCTAGTCCTTCTTGCTGCTTCAATATCATTAAAACATCCCACAATCGCTTGATCTCTGTTCTACGTGTCATAATTTCTCCCTCACTTTAGTGTATATAAAACCAGAATCCAAACAGCAATAGCAATCAATAAATCAGAAATCGCTGCCGTTACCATACCAACAATCATGATGGTATGGTAATTACAGCGCAGATGCGTCTTTACCCACAACGGGAGTATTCGCATTCCACACACGAAGCGCACCCTTCTGCCATAGAAAGCACACTGCCACATTCAGGACATCGAGGACCACCAACTACTATCTCTTTGAAGTTTTCCAATGTAGTGGCATCTCCATGTCCATTAGCGTGAATAGATACCCCACTCGACTCTGCTAATACCTGACCTATCCCGTCTGCTAACGACAATACCATTTTACCGTTATTCCATACCGGACAGCAAGTAATTCCCAACAATTGTTTTGTAATAACTTCTACAGGTACTCCATACTGAAGAGCAGTTGAGATTAACCGTCCCATAGCCTCAGTATCCGCTGCATTACATTTACCTGTTTTACCTGTTAAAACAAGAACTTCATGTACTTGATCCTTATCATAATTTACCGTTACACGCATCTTACCGTGACCTGTAGGCATAGCGGTAGTTTTACCTACCAAAGTGGTAGGTACAGAAACCTCATTAGGATTACTAGAAGGAGCAACAGTAGAAACTAAAACTTCTCGTTCTCTAGAACCACGTCGATATACAGTTATCCCTTTGCAATCCGCTTCCCATGCTTGATCATAAGCAATCGAGATATCAGCTTCTGTCGCTTCAGTAGGAAGATTAATAGTCTTAGAGATACCAGAATCTACATACTTTTGAAAAGTGGCTTGCATCTTAATGTGATTACCGTAATTAATCTCATCACTGGTAACAAAAACTTCTTGAAGAGTCTTATCCATTAACCCATCAATACTATGCCCTTCATGTAGATAATCAATGATTTCTGATTCCGACATGTTTAGACGATCTTTTAAATCCTCATTGATATAAAAAAGTTCCATATTCTCTAAAGCAGCTGACATATTATGCTTCTTATACGCCAATGCAAACAATGGCTCAATTCCACTGGAGCAGTTGGCAATCATACTGATAGTTCCAGTAGGAGCCAAAGATAATCGCCACGCATTACGCATAGCTTCCCATTTACCACCATTAGCTTTATTCAGTGGAGAATCGACAAAAGCCGGGAAGCTTCCTTTCTGAGAGCCAATAACCCTAGAAGTCTGGTCTGCATGCTGTTGTAGCAAAAAACCTATACGATCTGCCAGCGTAATTGCTTCATCACTATCATAAGGAGTATTAGTACGAACCAATAAATCAGCAAAACCCATGATACCTAAACCAATCTTACGAGTAGCCTGATTCATCGAAGTAGTGTATTCCGTAGGATGTTGATTAGCATCTACAACATTATCTAAAAAATGCACACAAGTAGAAACAACTTTCGCAAAACGTGTTTCATCAAAAGAATCGTTAATAACAAACTTACCAACATTTATACTGCCTAGATTACAAGACTCACCTGAAAGTAAAGGTTGTTCTCCACAAGGATTAGTAGCATTGATAGTACCTAGAGCAGGAGTAGTATTATCTTTATTAATACGGTCTAACCATACCATTCCAGGTTCGCCATTTAACCATGCACCCTTGATAATCTCACTGTAAAGCTCTTTAGCCCTTATAAAACGTCCATCCATACCTTCAACTGGGAATTCATAAGAAGTACGGTCTAAAGGCCACGCTAACCGGACATAACGGTCTTCACGGACAGAAGCCATAAAAGTACTATCAGCCCCAATAGATATATTGAAATTAGAAATTTGACCCTCAATATTCTTACAATGAATAAATTCTTCAATATCGGGGTGATAAACTTCCATAATAGCCATATGTGCGCCATCACGTTTCCCGCCTTGCGTAATCATAGTACCTACTTGAGAAAGTACTCGTAACACATTGATAGGCCCACAAGCCTTACCCTGAGTGGTAGCTATTACCTGACCTTTAGGACGCAAAGCAGAAAGACTAAAACCGATGCCACCACCAAACTTCTCTATCATCGCTTGGTCATGAGCAACACGCATTATGTCTTCCATGCTATCTGGTATATCCATTACATAACACGCAGACATCGTCCCTTCGCCTGTACCAGCATTCATTAACGTCGGACTGTTTGGAATAAAATCCAAATTCCACATTAAATCAAAAAATTCACGTTCTAATGTTTGAACATCATCATCACTAGCCCCATACTTATACTCTACTTCAGATATAGTACGAGCAACTCTAGTAAACATTCCTTCAGCGTCCTCAATAGGACTACCTTCCTCATCTTTTAGATAATACCTACGTTCTAATATCTTCAAGGCATTATCCGTTAGATTAAACGTCGCTGCTTTCACAATTCCCACTTCCTTTTACAAAATAAAAACGGTTTCGGTGCCTCAGATCCACAAACCCGAAACCGTTAATTAACAGTTATATAACTGCGAATGTCCCAATAGATTACGTGACACGTAATTGACCCCACTTAGCTATCATTAAGGCATCGATTGAATCTTGAGATAGTTTACTGACATCATTTCCTAAAATCTTTATAGCCATCGCCTTCACCTTATCCTTATCTGCCCCGCCGTCACCGATAACATCCTTCTTCCAGGTCTTCACATTTACAGTAAAGACATCTATATCGTGATGCATAAATACAACACGACACATAGCTAATACATGAACCAGTTTAATGAGAGACTGACGGTTCTGAACTAATGGGATATCTTCAATACAAACAAGGTCGTCTGGAGTGACATGTTCTTTAACCCATGGACGAAATTGTTCGTATAATCCTTTTAACCTAGTTTCCCAAGATTTAGATTTAAAGGTTAATTCTACCACGTCAAAACCTTCTAAGGAAAGGTTTGCAATGGCTATTTTCGAAGTGCTTAAATCAAGTCCATAAACACTCATATCTTAAAACGTTCTTGACCTCTCCTGGTTACCAACCGACTAATCGTTTCAAATTGAGATTCATAAAGACTGAGTCTACCTTTAAGCAATTTCAACTCGGCAGAGAGTCCAATAACACGAACCCTAAGACTTTCAAGCTGATCATCTTCAGACAATGCTAGACCTTTCAATGAATCTTTAAGTAAACGTTTATCAGATTGTTTTTCTAACTCAGCTATCTTAATAGATAGCATGACATCAAAACCTTCGGACAAGATTGTATGCTGACTGTCTAAACTAGCAATCTTATGTGACAAATATCCTCGCCATGCACCAAAAAACAGTAACCATTCCTCTATTTGCCCGTCACTAAGACGGTCTGCATTCATAGGAAATTTATAGGAATGGCCCCCTTCAGGATACTCTGGTACAGGATACTGTAAATCGATATTATGTAATTCTGCTGTCTTTTGTAAAAATACAGATACTTTAACCATGTTACATTCCTTTTATAAAATAATCTTTTTCACAAGTCTTACGATAATTACACCAGTCATGTTTCCACTCTGGTTGATACGGATAGAATTCACCCTTATCTAGATACTCTTTTACTTGTCTAAATTTTTCTAAAGTAGTATCAATAATAGAATCATTACGCTCTGTCTCACAGATAATGTATTCCTGATTATTCTTATTTATATAGAAAATGATTCCCTCATTAATCCCGGTCATCAACGAGTATAAATTCCACTGAATCAGATGATCATGTCGAGGGAGATATTGAGCATACTTAGGATTTTTAGGTTCTGCCATACTTTTCAGTTCTAACAGAACTTCTTTATCATCTACAGGACGTTTAATGATAGCATCGTAAAAGCCACGGATAAGTGGGTCCTCATAAGTAACCTCTTGCTCCGACGATACCATTAGACCAGTTTCAATTAATTTCTTCTCAATAAACTCATGGAAAACGGTACCGATACCCATACGACGAAGACTTTGAGACGGTATAGGATCTTGATCATATCCTAACATGTAGTAATACAAGGCTCGTGGACATAAATGAGCTTGCGAAGGACTAAAATGTGTACGTTTATATGAATCTCGTTGCTGCGTTAAATCATAATTATCAAAGGCCGATTCAATCCAATGTTTTTCTCTATCTTTAAGTAATTGACTAAGTTTAGGCATTTATTTGCTCCTCTGCATATATTATTAATTGAGTAATAAACTCGTTTTTAAATGACTGTCGCACCTCTTTTAACGGAAATCTCCATATCTCTATCTGATAATTGTCCCGTATGTATTCATCCCTAACTGCATCGTGCCGTTTCATATGGTAAGGCCCATCAATCTCCAATGCTAATAATAAGTCTGGAATGTATATATCCACTACGTATGGTTCAAAATCTTGCTCTAGGATACTCCCGAAACCTGCCTCACGAACCCATTCTGCCATCATAAATTGTTCAGGAGTATCCTTTTTACGAGGCTCTGGCCTCATTTACCTATACGTCGCATAGTAGGATTATCGGTATCCCAACTAGACGTATTTGGCCCACCTGCACGAGAAGTTATTCGTTCAGTTTGTAATAACCGCTCTGCTAACAAATCTACATCACCGGCATCCATAACATTAAGAAGAGTACTCTCTTGCTCCGGTAATTCTTCAGCACCAATAGCCCGATCAGGTTGCTCCAGACTCTCCGCTTCAACAACCTTATTACGCCGCTTCCGTTTCTTAGGAGGTTTCTTTAAACCTTCACTAATCTCAGCAGTCATGTCGGCATAAATAGCCCTGGCAGTCTCATGAAGCCGAGCAGAAAACTTATCAGCCATCTCAGCCGCTAAATCCTCATCTATATGATAAACACCCTCTAACATACTCCCAAAAGATTGCAAGATATTATGTAAATCTTCTGCTAAAGTCCTTACTGTGGTCATGCCGCACTCCTTATTTCCTCTTCAATGGACGTTCTAAGGCCATCATTGTCTTTCATCAACTGTAAAAATTTCTCTTTACCTAAAGCCTTATGTAGGATTTCGCCTGTTGTTTTATCTAGATACGAATACTGAGGCCCATTACGAAGAACTATGCCCAAATCTGAGGCCATCATAAAGGCTTCATATACAGGATCGGGTAAACCTGTGTAATAGAAGGGTACACTAGAAGTCAACAAAGGAGTATAAGTTTTATTCTTCTCTGCTTTCATTTCTATAAAAAACCCTTGTGGACTTTTTTGGTCACCAATGGTTTCGCCCTTCCTAACACGAATCATAATTCGTGAGAAGAATTCCTGTCCTTTACCGCCTGGAAGAGCATCACGAGTTATATACCCGCCAATACCTGCCCTAATCTGGTTAATCAGTATCACCGCTGTCTTCTCATTAGAAGGAGCCAACTTTCGAAATAACTGATTCATTAGTCTAGCTTGTAGACCGATGCTTAGATGGTCCATGCCTTCTTTTGCTTCTGCCGTAGGCAATAGAGCCGCTATAGAATCCAGAACAACTAAGTCCACACCTTGTTCACATAATGCCAGCAGAATATCTAAAGCACGTTCTCCAGTATCAGGACGAGATACTATCAAATCTTTAGTACTAATGCCAACATTGGATGACCAAACGGGATCATACGAGAATTCAGCATCAATAAAACCACAGGTATACCCTAATGTTTGAGCATGAGCAATAATACGTTGACTAATGTAAGTTTTGCCAGAAGACTGGTAACCAAATAGCTCTGTTACAGCTTGTCGTGGCACACCGCCACCTAACATATTATCTAATGCTGGCATCCCGGTAGGGATACGAATCGTATCTAATGCGTCATCATCCCCAACTACAAGATTAGTTTTTAACTGTTTGTTAATAATATTAACAATTGAAGATATACCATTATCCATCAATTAAATCTCCCCAAGATTCTTTAGACCTTTGAAAATCAACCACCACTGGCACGTCCCCTTTTAAGGTGAAATTTTCCATAATCTGTCGAAGATCTTTAATAGCGGTTTCTTCAAGATTATCAAAGACAATCTCATCATGAACACAATTAGTAATCGTTCCACCTACTGATTCTACATACTCAGCAGTACGTAATAAAGTAAGTTTCATCAAGTCTGCTGCAGTACCTTGAATCATATAATTAAACGCCTTAAATTCTTCACCCGCTTCAATAGGTAACTTACGTTTAAACGCTGTTTCAATATACCCATCTCTTTCCGCTGCAAGTTTACAATAGTATGTTTGAGCTTTTAATTGTGGATAGGCTGTATGTAAATGATTTAACAGCACTCCAGCTTGTGCTTTAGATAACTCTAAATCACCCGATAATTTACCAACACCAGCCCCATAAAGGGTTGCAAAATTCAAAGTTTTTCCAATGCGACGATCCTCTTTAGTAACTTCACTCAATTCCTTTTGAAAAACTAAAGATGCTGTTGTAGCATGCAAATCTTCGCCATTTTTAAACGCCTGAACCATATTGCGTTGATTAGAAAGAGAGGACGCTATACGCAATTCAATCTGAGAGTAATCAAAGTCAAAAAACTCATTATCAGGAATAAAAGTACGCCTTAAAGGTTTAGGCACATTCTGCATATTTGGAGAACTGCTACTAAATCTCCCAGTACCAGCACCCATAGCATTCCAATGAGGATGAATTCGACCTTGAATATCTTTATATGGCTCCAGAAATGTACTAGACCACTTAGTTAAATTACGGTTACGCAGTACTAATTCTACTACTGGAGTACCAACCGGATGCTTAATTTTTTCTAAAGTCTTCGAATCAACACTTCGTTGTCCAGTCTCAGTCAATTTAGCAGGTTTTATCTTTAACGTATCATAAAGATAAGAAGCTAATTGCTGATTTGAATTAACCTCCAGAGGAAATCCTACAATCTGATAAAGTTTATCTTGAATAGCTCGTTGTTCCACACGATATTCTTTTATCAATGTATTAACATATTCTGTATTAATACGTATACCAATGTCTTCCATTTTAAAAATTACAGGAATTAAGTCATGCTCTATCTTAGTGATTTGACGTTCTTCCGAAGATCTTGGAACATCCATATAAATATGAGCTAATGCTTTCGTAAGAACAGTGTCTAATACAGCATAAGGATCCATAAATTCTGATGGAACTTGATGATAACCTTTTAATCTATATTTATGGATATATTCTTTAATTACATCTTCTGCGGCCCCTGCAGCAGCCCCAAACACTATCTCTCCAAGTTCTTTTAAACCATGCTTAGAACTTGGATTATCAACATAGGACAGACGCATCGTATCTAAAAGAGAAATTGGGAAATTAGTACCATACGTGACTTTCATCATATGCAAGTCAAACTCAGCATTATGAAAAACAAACGTCTTCTCAGTAGATGAGAACAAAGCGTTCATCAGTCTACCAATATTATCTGCCCCAAAATCCGTATTACGAATAAATATGCCGTAATCATCCCATGCTAGAGAGACACCAAACGCCCTATCAATAGTCCAATCCAATCCTGTCGTTTCAGTATCGACAGCAACAAAATCATCTCTGCTGCTTAAGATTGAATCTCTAACATCATCAAGGTTCGTCGTATTGAATAGACTGTAGGATGGTAAATTCTTCTGTGCCTGTACCAATTCGAAAAGCTCCATTACATTGAGATAAAATTTCCACGTTGATTGTTTCTTCTTCAAAAGCAGATATACATTTGATTAAAAATGGTAAAGAGAAATAAGTACGAGCGAACTCTTTAACTATCTCCACATCTTCAATTACCAACTCTGCTTCAATAACAGCTTTAGGTATGTATATATCTAAACCATCACTGGTGCCACTGATACCAACCATATCTTCTTTAGTAGTTTGATTGGCTAATCTAAAAGTCTCTAATAACCGTAATTTATTGGCGGTGAATAAAAGTTCACCCTCAGTTTCAGTTAAAGTATAAACAGTAGACGGATACTTCTCACTAGAAATACGTGTAGAGATTAACGTAGGGCCATCAGACATAATAAGTTGTTGCTGGTTTGAAAGTCCTATCTGTATATCTGTACTTGAAAATAATCTACTTACCACCGAGGCATACTCTGGCGGCATAACAATTTCAGATAAAGTTTCTCCCGAAAATGGCACCTTCGTCGCATACTGATAGATAGCTCCCGCTCCAGAGATAAAAAACTTACCATCTTTATTACCCAGGTAGCAATAAGTCAGTCCCACATTCTCAGAAGTCTTAGAAACGAAATCTTTAGACTTAGATAAAGCACGAAGAAAATCTCTTCCTACAGTACAACTTACTTCCATCTTAGGAGACTCAGGAATCTCATCATAAGGGCCGTCACAATATGGGACTACTACTCTAGACTTACCGGAAGTAATAACAACGGCTCCCTTGGTGTTAACCTTTATATCAATAACTACGCTTTTAAATCCACTTACTATAGTACGAAATACTGATGGGTCTACAGAGAAAGTAAATTCGTCATCTCCCTCTGTTTGTACCCCATCCCAAATAGGCATGTAACTATCTTGCCAAAAACTCAATTGTCCTTGAGCATTAGCACCAAGCAATGGATATGATGAATTAGAACTTAAAGCGGAAGTGATTGTGGTCAACTTCCGCTCTAAATCACTACGGATAACCGTTACCATTAAAAACCTGTTCTATCCTTACCATTAGATACAGTAGCTAATTGTTGTTCCATGGTAGTCATACGCCTACCCAGTTCAACTAACAATGATTCATTCTCTGATACATCAGATTCGGTAATTATCTTGGACATAGACTCTTCAACTTTAGCCCACGCCTCATGCACCACTTCCAAAGCACGTTCAATTTGAGGCCCAGCCTCTTGCTCTGTATCTATATCCTTTATTGTTATGGATGGGCGGATAAAATTAAATCCGCCACCCGTTGCCAATTTAAGTGTTAAACCTAGCTCTACAGTAACTTTTGACATCACAGTTCCTCTACATTCATATTAGCCATATTTGCAAAGGCATCATCTGCATCTTGTTTACTCAAGCCTTCCTTTTCGGACTCAAGTGATACTAAATCAACTTCAACAATCAATTTAGCCGCTATAAGTTCTAGGTCAGGTAAGTCCTTTTCCATATCCAATATCTCTTGCGAATAATCATCGGTAACCGCTGTGTCCGACAATTCTATTGAATACTGGGTAATATTAGCTGGTCTACTAGAACTGTAATCAAAATTACGTCCCAAAAGACTAGAATAACGTTCATACTTTTCTTCAATATTCTTAAATAAAGTAAAGGACGTATTCAATAACTGTGGCTTCTTCACCACTTCACGGAAATATGTCCGATTACCTAACTTCACCTGATCCCAAGGTACCTGTCCATCACGGTCTAGAAACGGATTTTGATCTGCATGAAAGGTGCCGTAATGAAATACCCATGCAAGGTAACGAGAAGTAGATTTAGCGATTTTTTCATCACCAGACATACAATGTTCACAGGGCGTAGAGATAACAGGCCCACTTTCATTAACATTTAACCGTGAACAATATTCATATGTAGTAAACTGCTGCCCTTTGGCAGTCATACCAGGAAGAGCATGAAATCTAGACATATCACCATTAGCGAAATCTGTTACGAAACGGATAACTGCATGCTCTCCAGGTCTAATCCTAACTGTATTACGCCAGATTGACTTAGGATTACGTAGGTCACTAGAACCTGAATCCGAGTTGAAATTTTGATTGTACATACCCTTACTTATTAGTGGCATTTTAAGAACGCTCCATCATATAATTTATATCTTTATTTAGTGCCTTGAGTTTCCAATACGAATGATATTCTAACCCTGAAAAATCTTCTAAATCGCCAAAATCTTTGGCTCGTCCCGGTGCAAATGTATACTCTACTCTCAAACCCAGCTTCATTAGTATCCCTGTCGTCTTGTGAGCCATTTTAAGGCCACTAGGATCCTTATCAGGACATATGACTATAGTACTAGCTAAAGAGCCTAAAAGCGTTGCCTGTTCATGAGAAACATAACCACCGAATGTGCATACTGTCTGTATCACCCCCTCTTGGTGCGCTTTAATTGAGTCAAATAAACCTTCAACCACAATGACTTTACCATCGACGGGTTGAACTTTATCCAAAGGAAATAACGTCTGATCTCTATCGAAACCCGAACTATTTACGTACTTCGGATTGCCGGATAGATTCCGTTGAACACTACCAACTAAGTTACCGTGTTGATAGATTGGTACCACGATACTCTTAAAGGCTATATGATATTTAATATTAAAATCATTAATTGTTTGATTGGTGATTCCTCGTTGTATCAGATAAGGATTATCTATCGCTGATGGCAATTCGTCTATATCATATTTAGTTTCATTATTAGGACTAGTTTCTTTCCTAGAATCATACTCTTTAATAAAATAAGCAGGAAATCTGTCTAAGAACAGTTGATATAGATTCTTGGTAGGCTCCAATTTCTCTAATAATGTCTTAATACTTCTTCCCTTACCACACCCTGCAAAACAGTGCCAACCCTTTTTGGGATTGATAGCTAAACTAGCTGTACGGTCACTATGCCACGGACAATACGCTACTATCTCATCACCATAAGTTCTAGTGATAACAAATCCGCATTCTTGTAAAAATTCAGCTATCGTATTCAATTATGTCTTAAGTTGCTGTAAAACTCTTAAAGTTATAAAAAGGACAATACTGGTAAATAACGTAAATGCTAGGACTCCAGACCAAATACCCAAATACATAGAATAACTACTCAATAGGTACCCACCATATGCAAATCCAGCATTTACAGTTATGTACAGACTAAATATTGAAACCAGCCATAGACATTGGAGGAACCTCGCCAACGGTACTGCCAATATCACCCGTATCGGTGTCGAAAGAAATCGGATAAGCCCCCACAACTGCCCTACCGCTACGGATAAGAGGGATAGCGACCTCCCTAACATTAGGAGTAGCCCTAGAGCCACCGATTGAAACCAGAACGTCAACAAACCTATTGAAATCGTACCCATAGGCCACCGAATTCGCCTGAGGTAAGACTGAATTACTTTCATTGGACTCTCTTTGCCTACTTGTTTGATTTGTAACCAGTAACACTACGTTTGCTTCCGTTGATAGTGTCTTTAGACCTCGACAAATATTCCTAATCTGCTCCCATGACTGGGAACCATGTTCTTCATCTTGCATGAGATATATGCCATCAATAAGAACTAAATCTGGTTTATCTGTTTTTACTATTGACGCTACTGAAGATACCGTAAATTTATCCGATGGAGTATTTAAATAGAATATCAAGTTTGACTTATCAATGGTATCCAGATATTTCTGGTAATTCTCTTCAATACCCGGTACACCGTATAACAACTTCTCATGTGAAATTGGGAAACCGGAATCATAAGCTAATATGGTATCTACACGTGCTTCCATAAGGGTTCTATTTAGCTCTGGAGACACAATAACTATCTTATTACCACGTAGATAATTAGTTAGAGCAATCTTTAACCCTAGCCAAGATTTTCCTACTTTAGTATCGGCAATCACACCAACCATCTGACCACGTAACATCATTACAGGATAGTTATCAAACGGCTCGATTCCCCACCACAAACGTTGATTAGCAATACCATCGGCTCTATTTTTATAGGCATCGAACCTATTCATAGCTTCCGAGTCGATTACCACCCTACTCATATCATCATGACGTTGTAAATTTTGAAGTTGATGAATTATACCGACAAGAGCAGCTTCGCTATCCTTACCAATAGTGGTTTCATGGCCTTCAATAGTCGTGTAGATACCACGCCGTACAAAATCTTTGCGAAAGACCTCGGCTATATAGTCAAAAGAATCCGTGGGGGTATACTTGAATTTAGGGAATGTGGCAGCAATCAGATTGAAATCTGGTGCCGTACCCTGTTTCTCGATGTAGTCCCAAATGAACTGAGCTTCGTCAGTGTAATAGGGGAAGTGCCGAGGAGATAACCGATATTTTTGTCTTAGGATATTTAGATGTTCTGGTGTTTTTAATGAACTTATTAACGTGCGTTCTATTTCTTCGGGTTGCATACTCTCCCTTCTTTTTTATCGCTAGAAGAGTATTGTAGCAAATCTCACTAGCCAAGTCAAGCTATTCAGGAAACCACTTTTTAGTCAGTAAACGCTCTCATCATACTTAGTCGTATCTTCCGCTGCGAAGCCTGCTACAGCTAAAGCTTCTTCATAATTAGTAGCTACGATGGTATATGACCTAGAGTCATGGGTGACATAGTATACCGTTAAATTAGAAGTATCACTACCTCTAGCTACATCAGTCATGAAATCATATTCTGGATTTTTTATAAAGGGACTCGACATAAATTCTACCTCTTATGTGACGTGGTCAATATGATGTTGACTAAAGTGATCATTTAATCCAACCGTATTTTTACTAGAGTTAAAAATCACGGCATACATAATACCTATACCATAACCATAATCAGTGGTTGCATCATTCCAAACTTGAGCAGTGTCTTCTTCATTATGGGCATGCGCTATAGACATAATAATTCCGTCAGTTCCAGCCCCAGTAACGTTAATCGGGAAAGAGGTATTAGCGAAAGCAGTCAACGTATAAGTATATGGACTGCTTCCAGCCTTATTTGAGACATAATATAACCCATCAATTACTGGCGTGGAATTAGATTGTGCAATCCATACAGCCCTTCCATTAGGTAAATTACTTGTAGTAGTAATCACAGTGGGATTAGCAGCTGAAATAGCCGTTATGGTGTGTTTACCACTCCCAGTGACATTATTATTAGGTAATCGCCATACCTGGAATGTAACGGCTGTGTATTTATTCTGACCATCAACTATCCAATTGGAAACTTGAACTATTGAATTCCCATATTGCAGTTGTCCATTACCGACATCAATACCTCTCTCATCACTACATAGTTGAACAAATACTAAAGGTATAGAATCCAACTTTGGCAAATTAATAGTAACTCGACCAGAATTATCCAAATCTAGATGACTTACAAAACCAGTGATGCCAGTCATAACTTCTGCTTGAATCTTAGGAGTATCCGTGGTCCATTCGTCATAAGTAGAACCACTATTGAAAATATCCCTATGTGCTAAATATAGACCAGAACCTTCAGTAGACGTTGCTGCATTTCTAAGATAAAGAACACCTTCATCCGTCCCAGGATGAATATCTGCAGTACCACTACCACCATTCTTATCCCTAGCAATAAATCCTAATCCTGCTCCCCCAGTAGAAACACCACCTTCATCAGGATGAAGACCAGAAAGATCTACTCGCATGAGATCTTTAGAAACTGTTTCTCTTGTATTATGGTTAGAATATAATTTCTTAGTCCACCAAAATTCACCAGTGTAATTACCTACAGTGCTGCCACCTTGATTATAGATATCTAATGAAGTACCGACTGGACCAAATTCTTCTCGACCAACAAAACGTCCTGGCCCTTCTGGTAGAAAATCCAACCCATCAACAACAGCTTTATCTAATGGTTGAAATACAGCATTAGCAGTCTCTCTAGACCTCGCCACTAGGTCCCTAAGAAGTCTACGTTCTGCAGATCCAGACTCAAAAACAGTAGTCATATCTCTGAATAAAGTTAAATCACATTCCCAGCCAGCATTTTGTCCATATTTACAATGAACAGAATAAACCAACCATACTTCATTTGTGATTCCTTCTTGGGAAATAGATACATTAACTCTATCACCTGCTCTTAAAAACAAAGGACGTTTTAATAATGAATATACAGGAGACTTACTAATTCTAATCTTACATTCCCTAAAAGTACTTGTAGCTCCAGGCTTAAATTGCTCTAGAAGTGCACGTGCTCTAGTCTCACATTGCACCGAATTACTTAAAGATGAATCATCAACCAAACGTTCCTTAACTAATCCATAAGATGCAATACTAGTGGCATCCTCCGCCACGCCATATGCACCACTACGTCCTCTAACACTTACTTTATTAACGAATTCAATGGGCTTATCGTTTAAAGAATAAGATGAAATTACATGAGTTTGATCACCATCATTCTCATCTTCTGACAAATTCAAACCATAAGTAGCTGGATCTGAATGTCTAACTGAGTCTACTCCAGAGATAGTCCCAACTTCCATGCCTGGATGCCAAAAATTAGGCCCAACAAATCCTTGCCCTATTTTGGCAGCAGAAGTAGCTGGAGTACCGCTATTACTACCTATTCTAGCCCTTATATAATAAGCAGTCTTACCGAAACTTTGATCAGTAGCATTAACGTCTTTAATTCCCGGCTGGCACGTTTTCCAATTAACAGGTTTATCAAAAGTTATTTCACCAAATCCACTAGTAGTAAAGTCACCAGTTTCATCAACATGCGCTAATGTGGACCAATCATCAGTTGTCTGCCCTCGAAAATATTCATAAGTAGTGCCAGAATATCCAGCAGATGACGAACTCAAAACATCAGTAAGATTTAAACGAATAGACGAAAAAGGCTCATCCATACCAAAATAAACAGCATCCCCAATCTGTCCGTTGTCTAATGCATAGACTTTCTCAGGAACAACTGTTCCAGCTGTACCAGCTGTTGTTACATTCACTGCAATAGAAAAGGTAGTTGTACTTAAAACAGTTACGGTGTGAGTACCATTGATACTAGGAGTTGAATTCGACCCAGTAATGACAACTTTATGACCTGTAGTAAGTCCATGAAGAACGATTGGGATAGCAGTACCAGCACTACCAGCACTAGTAACATTTACAGGAATAGTAAAAGTTGTCGTTCCAGTGACAGTTACTTCATAAGTACCATTAATATTAGGAGTGGAGTTACTATTGGTTATAACTACTAAATCATCTGTAGCCATACCATGAGCCGCAGAAGTTGTTATTACAGTAGGTGCCGCAACAGTATTAGAACTAATAGTTAAGCT
>Ga0208179_1000557_pt1 | contig 23103 bp, 58 predicted proteins | sample Malvired_Geostar_FD_184238 | JGI IMG/M metagenome (GOLD analysis project Ga0208179, IMG submission 184238) | Marine viral communities from the Global Malaspina Expedition - Malaspina viral metaG DeepMed_Geostar (SPAdes) (version 2) | ecosystem: Environmental > Aquatic > Marine > Oceanic | place... | reverse complement strand
TTCTATTAGGGGGGGGGAGAATGAGAATCAATAGGCCCAAACATCCTACTTTAATCCGTTATGACGATAACGGAAATCCTATAGATCACTATAGGAAAACTACTCTGCCTAAATTCGGCACTAATAATCCTATTATTGTATTGAGGAAAGTGCAACATGACTCAGATGAAAAACCGGATGAAACCGTTGGATGACGATGAGTTAGAAGTCAAAGTTGCAGTGTATATGGAACGTCTAGATACTTATATAGAGACTTCCACAGAATTAAATAGAACTTTAGTTGCTGGATTAGAAAGAGTTAATACTGAATTAGATGAATTGAAACATTGGCGTACTAAATTTTACGGTGCTAAGACATTAGTTATGATGTTATTCGCTATGTTTGCCCATGCGGGAGTTGTTTTAGCTGCGGTGATTGGTATCTTAAATTGGTATTCCAAATCCCCAAATTAATATTAGGAGTCTTGCATGGCTAATGAACGACATAATGATGCACGGGAATGGGAAGTAGATTTATCTACTCGCCAAGCTGTTCATCCTTATACAAAGTATACCCCATTCAGAACTGCAACGTCAACTACAGCGGCAAATCTATTAGCAATTGATAGGGGAGAAATTGCAGTAAACTGGGTGACGAACCCTAGAATAGAGGCTGCTGATGTTACAATGTTTACGGCTACTGGGTCAGCTATTGCTAGAAGTACAGCCCAGCAATCTGTAGGAGCAGCCTCTCTCCTCACCGATCCAGGTAATTCTGCTGCGGGTGAGGGTTTTTATTGGGTTTCTTCTGATATTGGTTTTGATGTACATCCTCAGTATTTATCTGCTCAATGTGAAGTACGTGGTGCATCCGCTTCTGGAAGTGTTAAAATAGAAATTAGGAATGCTGCGGGAACTACTGTCTTGGCTACTTCTGCCGATACTAATCTAACTACTAGCTTTGCTCGTATTACTGTTGCATATACAGTAGTAGGAAGTACTGCATCAGCAGGGTATAGGGTTTATGTTATTAGTGCAGCAAACCATAATATTAACTGGTATACTGATAAGATAATGTTTGAAGTACGAGACGATACTAATGCTGTATCTACTTATGTGGATGGAGCTTTAGGGTTGAATTATGAATGGTCGGGAACGGCTAATGCTTCTACTTCTAGGAAACGTCCTGCTATGTCTATAGTTAGAGGAATTCAAATTAAAAATGAATCTGGTACTTCGGCTGAAATTGTTTATGTTGGTTTTGATGTAACTGCTTCTGCTACTACGGGAATAGCTGTATTGGCAGGAGCTACTTATGAATCTAATTTCCCAATAGATTTTAGAGATAATGTATCAGTTATATCAGCTTCAGGAACTCCTACTGTGAGTGGAGTTATTTGGGGGGCTACTCATTAATGACTACAGAGACAATCCAGACTGAAGTAGGGAAGATACCTAGCCCTTCTAACTGGGCTAATAATGCTCAAATGTATCAAACTATAGGGTCTGATACACCCATCCTACCTATTGAAAAACAGGATAATGGGCAAGTTTCCTTAGAAGATATTTCTAATGCGCTTGATGAATATAAGCGTTTGCTTAAAGCAGGGATAGCTTCTAAGGCTGAAACTATGACTTTATCCAGGGCGTTCCCAGATGATGTTACTTTTTCTAAGGCCGCTTCCAAACTTAGTGAGGGAGATGCTATGGTCTTAGGTGGCCCCGCTTCTGTGGAATTAATAGATAGGGAAGGACATCTGATAACTACGGACGCTTTAAATAAAGCATTCGATAAGTATATGGCTAACTTCCGTACTAGAAATACAATGGTACTGCATTCTGATGTGCAAGTTGGTTGGGCTTTGCCAGCCTATATTACTAAGGGTGGACAAATATTTAAGAGTGGTGTAGGAACAAACGGACTATTTTTTATTACGGAACTAAGGGACGATACAAAAATTGCCCAACGGGTTATGGATCAAGTAAATGAAGGAAAGCTAAGAAGTTATTCAATTGCGGGAAGTGCAACCAAAGTTCAAAATATGCAGAAAGGTTTGCAACCCTATATGCAAGTAGACGAAATGGAACTTGCAGAGGTTACAGTTTGTGAGAAGGGAGTAAACCAAAGTGCTGGATTTGATATACTAAAAGCTGAAGGAGCCGTTGCTACTTGTATTGATGGGAGTTGTCTAGTACAAAAACAGGAATGCGACGGTAGTTGCTTTCTTCAGAAAGAAGAGGGTAAGATTACTCAGCCAGATTCAGGCTATAGAAACGCTACAGATATTGAAATGAAGAATGGTATTATGTGTGGTGCATGTAAATTCTTCAATAAACAGGAACAGACATGTGATATAGTGGAAGGAATAATTGAAGACCACATGTACTGTAAAGTTTTTGCTCCGCTAGACGCATCTCCAACTCTTGAAGAAGGTAGGGAATTAACTATGTTAATGGAAAAAGAAGACGGGTCAATTGATTTCACTGGATCTTTCTTGGAATGGATGGAGAAACAAGCCGCTCCTAAAAAGAAAATGGCTGCTACTATTTCTACACTACTTAATGTAGAGGGAAGAAGGAATGAGCATGACCAGTTATTGAGGGAGTATGGATTTCCATCTGCCCAACCTTTTGAATCTATGCGGTATACCCCAGTAGTAGAAACTGAAACAGATAACTTTGGTATACCTATGCATATAAAGCCACCGTGGGTAGTGAATGAAGCTGGGGAACATCTGGGAACGAAACTCGATAGTGATGCTTCTACTTATGATTCTTCTCTAGCCGCTAAAGCTCACGAAAGTTTTAAAGGTAGTATGCATCCTTGGTACTCTGTAGAGATAGCGGTTAAGAAATCTACCCACCCATTTTCCAAATGGTTAGAGAATAATAAATCCTATTTATAATCATGATATACAATATTAATTGGATATAAAGCTTGACTTTCCGAATTCTTGGTGTATAATAAAATGACACAAGAAATTTAAGGGGGGTCAGATGATAAGTAGTATAATTGTTATTGGTAGTACGGTGGCTGTATTTATAATGATGGCAGCATTCTTAGAAAGATTTTGTAAAGGGCATTCTATAGAGTACTATAGATATTTAGAAAATAATAAAGTACCGCCCCCAGAAGACAGACAAGATAGAGAGATTCTTTATGGTGATTTATGGGGGGTTAGGAGAAGGTGAAATCCTTGCGTCCACAAATTCTTTTAAGTATAATTATCCTAGGGGCTATTGCTCTACTTTCCCTGGAATTAGAACATATTGAAATTACTACGGGGTGTATTACATTGTTAGGGGCACTGGGAATGAAAATATTGGAGTCGGAAAAGTGAGAAAGAGTTGGGTACGCTGTCCAGGTTGTAATAGAAAGCAACATGCTAAGACTACTAAATCTGGAACTATGTGTACTCCCTGTGCTAAAAAGGGTAAAACTATTCAGACAGGTAGATTTAAATAGATAAGGAGTATTAAAATGGCAGAGTGCTATTGTGATGTTAATGCATACGCTTTGAAGGGTACTTGTGAATGTGAAGAAGACTGCTCATGTGAGTGTGAAATATGTGAGTGTGATGAATCCATTGATATGTGGTCTTCTGATTTACCTTCAGGTTGTGCTTGTGGTGGGAATTGTAGTTGTCAGGAATCCTCTGATGAAGCTCAATAGAACTTTATTAGTTAAAGGGATAGCAGCGGGAATGGAACTCATTAGTTTCTTCATTAAAAAAGACGTAGGAAGATATAGCCCCACTATTATTAATGTTATAGATGCTGGTCATGATGTGGGAATGACTGTATTAACTAGTGTAGAAGTTTTGAAAGATAAGAATCTTACTCCTGAAGAAGAATTAGAACTGGCAGAAAGACTAACCAATAATAAGAGAAGTTTAGATAAAGCCTTGACTTCTTTGATTAAAGATCTTAAAGACCATGCACTTCATCAAACAGAGGAGAAAGAAAATGCTTAATCGTTTTGTAGCTTTATTGATTAGACTTAAAGATATTTTCGCTAAGATAGAGATAGAGCGGAATGAACGTGCCGGGAATGGGGCAGAAATTGTAGAGTTACAAACTAAGATTGCTTCCTTAGAAGCAGACCAATCAGAAGCACTAGTACTACTAGATGAACTAGAAGAGGTAATTAAAAAATGGGAATAGTATCTAATAGAGTAGAAGCTCTTAAAACTATGTGTACTCCTCCTGATTTAAGTGACCCTTTATTTGAGGCAGATACTAGTTGGATAGGAGAGAAATTACGTGATGTAAATATTCTTAATACGGGAATGGTTCATAAACCATTAGACAGTAAATATTGGTGTTGCTCTCGATTAGATTTTGATGCTATAATCAAGTGGGATTGGACTGATAATAAAAGATATATAGCAGAAAAATATGACTGCGATAATTTTGCCTTTAGTTTTAAAGCTAGAATGGATAGGAGATTTCATTTGAACAACGTGGGCTTGGTGATTGACTATGCGGGTGGACACGCCTATAATGTGATTGTTTTCTCCGATGGAAGTGCGACATTGTTTGAGCCTCAATCAGACAGCTTCCCACGTTTAAATCCATCAGCTGGGTATTATAGATGTACCTCAGGGTTTATAGTGATATAATGGAACTCCCTTGTCAGGGGAGTAAGGAGGTGATCCACTTCACCTATGGGGGCATCTGAATAAGGTGCCCCCCACCACTTGACGCACTTTTCAAGCCGTGGTATGCTGGACTCCGAATTAAATTTTGGAGGTGCTTATGAGCATAGATAATCCAGTAAAATTCTTTTGGGTGATGGTATTTATAGGAGTAATTTGTAGTGCCTTATGAATAAGAATGATGACGAGAAACCTATTCCTAATTGGATTTCCTTAGGTACTGAGTTATTAGAGAATGCAATGGAACTTGGTTCTTATACTGAAGCCCAAAGATTATTAACAGCACCTGGAGTAGACCCTGCATTATATATGTTATTTTGTTCTATGCCCCAAGGGAATAATTGTGCTACGAATGGGTATCCAGAAGCAATGTGGTCTGTAGATGAGATACGAAACTTGATGCAATGTGCTTTTATGTTAGGTATATATGTTAAAAAATCTGTAGGAGAAGCAGATAAGTTATGGTGATGTCCTATTTAGTTACGTCTAATGCTGATTATACTAGACGAGTAGATGAGATTGAGCAGAAAATTGATATATTGTTAGACAAAATGAAACTTTTGGAGTATAATATAAGTGTATTGTCCGATGCCTTGAATAAAGAATTGGATTATCTTTCAGATAAACTCAGGGCAATTAATTAGTAAAGGAGGGAAGTAGTATGGGTTTAAATCAATTAGAAGTTCATGAGAAAGTTTTGTACCCAGTTACTAAAGTATTGGCAGGACAAGCTGGAGGAAGTGGGGTCTTAGTGTATAGTAAAGAAGACCCTGAAAAACCTGGGGACTTTATTAATATTGCTTTAACTTGTCAACATGTTATTGATGGAGCTATTAAAGTATCTGAAACATGGGATAACATCCTTAAGAAGGATGTAAAGTCAGATGTGTTAGAGGAAGTTCGCATTGAAGTCTTTGACTACGATAAGAGTAAAGTAGTGTCAGCTAATTCTACCTCTGCTCAAATTATTGCTTACGATAAACACCATGACTTAGCCGCTGTTAAACTAAATAATACTAGACCTATGGTTAATGTAGCTAGTATTATACCTAAGGAAGAAATAAAAGAACTCCAAGTAACTGACCCCGTATGGGTTTGTGGATGTTCTTTACTTCATGATCCTTTTCCAAGTCCAGGTAACCTAACATATCTACGTGAAATTATTGACCAGAAGGCTTACCTAATGCAGAATGCTCCCAGTATATTTGGGAATTCTGGTGGTGGTTTGTTTCATGGAGAGTCTGGACATTTGTTAGGATTAACGTCTAGAATTACTTCTACCCAATTAGGATTTGGTATAGACATTATGACATGGATGGGATTCAGTACTCATCCCGATAGACTATATGAGTTCTTTGAACACCAAGAATTGCAATTCTTGTATGATGATAGTGATAATTATCATGATGCTCAAGAACGAAGAGAGAGTAGGAGACATGAAGCTTTACGGAACCTTTTGTTTGAGTCCAAAGGAGAAAGTCCGTAGTGCCAGGACTTGACATGCTTGTGCGATTCGGTTATTGTATCATCTGTGACAACGGGCCAGACAAGCAGAATCGTGAGTGGGTTGCAGATTTGGTACGGGATAATAAAATACCACCTGTAATAAAACAATGCTCTAGTTGTAAAGGAGAGAAACCTAATAAAAATCTATTGTATTTAGCAATAGATATTCCAGGGTTAGTGAAATAGGTATGAATAAATGGATCACTAGAGATAAAAAGTTAGAGAAGAAACGGAAGCGTAGTGGTATATATACTAAAGAACTACCACATAAAGATAAATTTACAAGGAGAGATATTAAACAGGCCCAAAAAAATAAGGAGTTGGATAAAGATAACTTTGACTCAGAAGGTGACGAATGAATATTAATGAAGACTCAGACTTTTACCCTGACCCAGACCATTTAAGCCGTAGTTGCGATGAAGACGAACTTAAAAATTTACTACTTACTAGGGATGAAGTATTATACATAGACGATCAATTAACTATGATGATAGAAAGGGATGGAAGGTCAGATAATTTCTCTACAGTACGTCCTATCTTAGCTAATGCAGGACTACCAGCCCCAGTGGAATTACTAGATAAAATAGGTATGGCAGTATTACAAATTACTGATGAAAGTGCTGAAGATAATTCTAGTGTAACTGTAGTTGTAACAGCCACAGATTTATATATGCTAAGAGAAATTGCTAAGTCAACGGTAAAAATAAATGGACATTTCGTAGGGTTTGAATTAAAGAAAAAGATATACAAACTTTTGTATGAAAGTGAATACAGACTAGAGAAGAGCTTAACAAGGTTGTTGGCAGATGTAGATATGGATCCTTCTACAGCTGAAACTTTAGATTGGAGTGGGGAGTAGGAATAGAATTTATTCTATTTCTATATTTTATCCCACTAAATGGGTTCCCTTGCCACCGGGGAACCCATTTACTTTAGGAGGAGTATGGTAGAGTTATTTGTTGTAGGATTAATATTAATTGTGACGCTATTGATTTCTATGTTCTTGGCTATAGTTAATTGGAAAATCTATATAGTAACAGTTAAAATGTTATCAGTAACTATAGATATATATGTACAGACATTGGAATTATTAAACTATACTAAGAAAACATATGAAGTGTTGGGCGGCGAAGAGGGAGTTGACAAATTCAGAACGAGATGATATGATGATTCAAACGAAGGAGGACAAACGGAATGGTGTATGAACGGAACGACTCTTTCACCCAAAGGAGGGAAAACGGAATGGTTTATGAAGTGACATCACAGTATATTTGTGCAGGGGAGCCTTACGATATTAAAGCATTAGTGATTGCTTACAACTTACTTTCAGCCCAAGCCCAATTAGATTGGCTGGTGCAGAATAAAGATTGTATGTGTCAAGAATGTATCAGGGAATATGAGATAAGTTACTCTACTTTTATGACTTTACCTCAAGGAATGCCAACCTATACTATGTGTGTAAAGAGATAATATGAATACTCCAGAAGAAGAGAAGAGAGTAGAACACGATAGAGTTAGAGCAAGCATACATAAATTTCTAGGATGTACTGAAGACGTAACCTTTGAAATTATTGATCTAATGTTAGATGATGTTTTATTATTTGACCAGAAGCAACGAGATTATGGTAGTACTAATATCAGTAAGTTTGGGCAAGTGGGTGTATTGGTTAGGGTGAGCGATAAAGTGGAGCGGTTGACAAACCTCATTCAATCTGCTAGAGTTCCAAACAACGAGTCTGTCGAGGATTCTTGGCAAGACTTATCAATATATGGGGCTATTGCAAGAGTCGTTAACAAAGGCTCTTGGTAGTAAAACTCTGTACGGAAACTAAAATTTAGGAGGAAGATTTGAAAGCTAAGGGAACCCAGAGCAAAAGCTCTAACAGTAGTCAGGTATATCTTGCAAAGGCAAGACAAGCAGCGCACAAGTTGGCGCAACAGAAAGGGTTTGTTACTTCTGATGATGTTGTTAATGTGGTCGGGATGCCCAGTTCCCCGTCTCTAGTTGGCTCTATCTTCAAAGGGAATGGATTCACCAGGGTTGGTTACACGCCTTCCACTCGCAACTCTACTCACGGTAGGGAAATCGGGGTCTGGCGTTTGAAATCTAAGCTTAGTTAAAGCTTAGGATACACAGGGCTACCCTCTAGTTGCAGAGTCTAGAGGGTAGCTTATATTTTGAAGGAGAAGAATATGTTTAATAGGTGGATGATGGTAACTAATGCCGGGATTCTAAGTGGAGTATGGCTAACATTGGTAGGTTTACTACTAGGAGTTCTTTAAGGAATGGATGAAGAAACAGTACAGTTAACTTATCCAGAAGCGTCAGAACAATTAAGAAAGGCATATGAACAGGAAAAGATACAGCTTACTGCATATATATCTACGTTAGAGGTTTCGGTAAGTCAACAGGCTATTACAGTAAGTAACCTACAAAATAGTTTAGTGAAGGCCCAAAATATAATTGCAGATAATGTCCAAACTATTCTACGCTTACAGGAATGTACTAACCAGAAGTGGTTACAAGAACAAGAGGATACAGATTAATATGATTGTAGTGAAAACATTAGTTGACCCAGAGAATGAAATTATTGGATTGAATGGTGATTTCTATTTACTAGACGATATGGGTGAGGTTATGGAGTTTGAATCTGAGGGAGAAGCTAGAGATTTTCTTAGCTGGAATGGGGCAGACCCTAACGATGAATTTATAGAGTATGAGAATAACAATGACAATTGACCAGTTTCTAGATAAGATAGAACAATTAGTCTATACTTTCAAACCTGAAGATGTTCCAGATGATGATTTCTATATTAGATATGAATACGATTCAGATACACATTGGATTAAAATGGGTATTCCACCTGAATGGTTTGACCAGGATGAAGATGAAGTATAACTTTACCATCAAGGAATTAAATCCTTATGATGCTGTAGAGTTTATACAAGCTAGGCATTATTCCAAAGTGATGCCAAGGTTGACAAAACATTACTTAGGCATTTATAATGGGGGAGACTTAGCTGGAGTCCTTACGTTAGGGTGGGGAACACAACCGTATAATACAATACACAAGTTGTTCCCTACCCTAGCTAGTAAGGATTACTATGAGATAGGTAAGATGTGTATGGATGAATCTTATCCTAGGAACTCAGAGACACAGATGCTTGCTCAAGTTTGCAAATGGATAAAGTATAACCTACCAGAGAAGCAGTTCCTATATACATGGGCAGATGGAATCGTTGGGAAGGTAGGGTATGTATACCAGGCATTTAATTTCTTATACGGTGGTTATATCTGGACTGATATTTATATAGGGCCAGATGGAGAAAAGATACATCCTAGGTCAACCAGGAAACTGCTTAGAGAGAATGAGGAATGGGAAGGAAAAGAAAAGTTATTCTGGTTGACCCATGACTTTACAGAACACAAGGGAATACAAAGAATAAAAGGTAAACAATTTAGATATATATTACCTTTAACTAGAGGAGCGAAGAGGTTACTAAATGAATCTACTGTTACATGGAATAAAAAATACCCAAAGGAAGACTCTCTCAAATGGAAGATACGTACAGGAATTAAACAATACGAAGACCTCAAGTCTATGCCAACGTTTAATTTGGAAATTGTTAATATTAACAAACAGAATGTAGAGGGGCATAAATGAGTGCATTTTTTGAAGACTTAGGAATGACCCCAGAAGAATATTCTAAGTGGTTCCATTCTAAGTTAGACCTTCTTACAGGGAAACAATATCTGGATGAATGGTTTGATACAGATGAGTTAGAAGCATTCGTAAAGGAACGAAGTCTACGAAGGACTGATTGGGATGACCCTATTGATTGGGTGAATGGGGTAACTATTGGGTTAGCCTTTCACTTCAGGGAATACCTGCCTGATGTTAATGCAGAAGCTAAGTTCCGAATGCAAGTAGCCATGTTCCTAACGGAACTAATATGGAGGATAGATTTTCATGAGAGGTGATGAGGGAATACAATTACATTTATTTGATATGGATAAGTATGGAGATACTGTGGACGATAACTTAATTATCTTACAAGCGGAAACTAAAACTCATATGGAGTTTACTTCTATACCTAATGGGAATACAGATACTAAATATTGTATTACGGAATTGGGTGGGTTTGGAGGAATGAAAGGTCATAAATGGTTAGTGGTAGAAATTAATAATAGGGTAGGTAAAGACTCAGAAATATTTAATTCTATGACTGAAGCTATGTCCCATGTGGAAACTCTTACAGGTAAAATTGTGAAGTTCCGACGAGGGAGTTGACAAACTTTTTCGCTTGTGATAATCTGATTTCAGTGGGGATGCCCCTACCCGAAAGTCAAACCCATAAGGTGGTGCCATCATGTAATAAGAAAGAAAATAGAGAGGTAGTGGACAAGATACACTACGCTAGTTCATGGCTAGTATGTGTGAACAAAATGCTTGCCCTATGGCTAAGTTCTGAAAGCCATATCCTCTGTGGAAGTAGAGCTAACTTCTTCAGAGATAGGGATGGGTAGGAGTAACCCAGTATGACAACACCAAACGTTGTATCGTTATTGAGCCAGAAACCTCCTGTTGTAGCCTTGTATCGCTTAGGTCTGGTAATCTAGGATTCTAGATACTAGATGGGCCAGCTAAGGTCTGACCTGTTGTATCACAGGGTAGTGGTCTGTTGTATCATAATGTACCGTCCCTGGTCTGTCTACTGGGAACGCTCCTACCCATTCCTTATTTTGTTTTTGAGGAGTTGACAAAAATGATGGATGACTTTGAAGATGGTATATGTATTCGTTGTGGTGGCGATGATGTAGAATGTCTGGAAGATTGTACTATACATAAATGTATGGACTGTGGATATATAGAGGAACAAGATTACTCTACAGCAAAAGATAATGTAGACTCTTCAGGAGGATAAATGGATTACCTTATAACAGCATACCCTACCATGTATAGAAGATACTTAGTTGAGGATGTAAATACTATAGAAGAAGCCTGGGATAAGTATTATGCAGAATTGCCTGACCCGATAGAAGAAGAATTTATGGGGGACGATGGGGATGTAGAAATAGAATTGCTTACTCCAGAACTACGTTCAGTATATGGATTGGGAGAAGAATAATGTGTGTTCAATGCGGAAGATTGGTTCACTGTAAATATAAAACTATATCTATAAAGGGTATAGATTATATTCCGTCAATGGCAGGAGATAAAATGAGTAGCTGGGAATCTGAAATGACACCAAAGGAATGGAAAGAAGTGAATAAGATTTGGAATATGGATAACGTTCAAGAGATACTAAACCAAGTAGAGGTAAACTGGGAAGCAGTTGCTACGGAATGGTGTACCTGTTCTCAGGATGGAGAAGGGTTGTGGAATGGTGCAAGTGAAGGATATACTTTCCATTGTCCACCCAATCTAAAATGTCCATTGTGTAAAGCTAGTATTGATAATGACCATTACCATTGTGGAGTCTGTTCTAAAATATCTCAGGTAGGATAAACAAATGCCATTGTATATGATGGGAAGGAATCTATTAATGGAAGAACCACAATCTAGTAGACAGAAGTGGGAACACTTAAATGTACAGCCTGTAGATATGCCTGTAGAATCTTACGGGAATTGTAGTAGAAAGTCATGTAAGAATATAGATGTATTAGGGAATGGATTATGTGGACAATGTTGGGATAAAGGGCATCGTCCTCCTAAAGACCGCCCTACTATAAAACATAGTAAAGAGAATAGTGCTACTTGGGAGATAATTGAATATCTAATAGCTAAGGCCGAAGGAGGGAGTTGACAAAATTTCGCCCAGGATGTATGATGTTTTCAGAGTCGATGGACTCACAAATATTAGGAGGGCATACAAATGCCAGCAAGTATATTCGGAGACAGATTCCTAGGTAGAGAACCAGCATGGCACAGACTTGGTACGGTAATGGACACCACTAACCTAACTGCTACGGAAGCTATGAAGATAGCAGATATAGCATTCCCTGTAATTAAGGTGCCTACTTTGGCAGAGATGCCTAACGGTGCTTTAATAGAAACTAAACAGTGGGCTATAGTTAGAGAGCCTACAAGTGATGACCCTGAGTATAGGATACTGTCTACAGTAGGAAGCGAATGGACAGCCATCCAAACTTGGGAACTTGCTCAGATGCTAGACCCTGTTACTGCACAGTATCCAGTAGAGACAGTAGGGGCATTGGGGCATGGAGAAAAGATATTCTTCACACTAGATGCTGGTGAAGGTGTGATAGCAGGGGAAGACCATCACCTATACTATCTAGTTACAGACCATAGGGATGGGATGGGAGCCTTGCAAATTGCTTTCACTCCTGTAAGAATAGTCTGTCAGAATACTTTAACTGTAGGTTTGAATACAGCTAAGGTTCATGTCAGTCTACACCATAACAAGAGTATCAAAGCTGATACCCAGTGGTACATGAACATATTCCATAACATGCTTAAGTCTAGGGATAGTGTGATTAACACTATGAATCAGTTGTCTCTAGTAACTATAGATGAGAGGCAAGCGGAACAAGTATTACACTCCGCATATCCTAATGCTTCCATGCCTCGTAGGTTGAAGTTGGCTAGTGACATTACTCCTGACGATGTAGATAAGAATGTCTGGATGCAATTGCTGAATGACAAAGCTTTCTATGCTAAGGAATATGATAAGGCTAGGGAGCGGGTACAGGTTCTTAGGAACGCCGCATGGGAACGGTACGAAGTCTTTAATGATAGCTTCCCTAAGGTAGCAGGAACGCCTTGGGCAATCTGGCAAGCGATTGTAGAGACTGAAGATTATCGTAAGGGTAAAGTAGGACAGTCTGATAAGGCAATCCTTTACGGGAACAGAGCGGAAGCTAAAGCAAGGAGCTTTACTAAAGCTCTAGAGTTGGCTACACTCTAGAAATATGGTGGGTGGATTTATTCCACCCACCTATTTTTATAAGGAAGAATAATGAATTGTAATGCAGACGCTCTATGGTTACGGTACATAACATGTATGTTATTAAGTGATGAACATGGAATAGATAGTTACGCATGGGAACTAATAGAGAAGGAGTTAGTAGCTGGAGGAATCACTGATGTTTCTAAATGTGTAAAGGCTACAGAAGGAAGATGGTATATTACTGATGCAGATTTAGCTAGGCTACTTGTTCCGTAAAGGAATACTAATGGGTAAGAAGTGTACACTAAAGAAGAAGTTTAAGACTAGAGACTTAGCAGATGCTTTTGCTCAAGACTATATGCGCCGAATAGTTTTAACCTTTCATCCTATGGCATCTTATTATTGTCATAAGCATAACTCTTATCATGTAGGACATAACGCTTATGCCAAAAGAATGATAGCCTACGACACGGAGTTGACAAAATTTTCAGCCTGATGTACGATGTCCACATCCTGAGTTGAGAGGCGAACATGATTCATAATACACCAATGGGAGTGCAGTTAGCGATGGCTAACGGGTGGACAGTATCTATATCCTTAGGTCACTATACAGCTAAAGAACATTGTGAGATTGCGGTATGGCCTACAGGTAAAGATAACCAAGATAGTTGGGTACGGTGGGGAGCAAACATGGCAGAGCCACCAGACTATCCTATATATGATAGGGTACTCACTAACCTAACTTCTGATGAGTTGGTGAATGTATTGAGCAGTTTATCTGCTATGCCTAGTTCCGAAGTGGTAAGTGACAAGTGGTTACCCAAAGGATTCTCAAAGGATGCCATATGGAAAAAGTAATATCTAGGCAAACTTACATGGCTATAGACTTTGCTAGGCAAGAGTTACATGAGGAGGTGGTTAATAATCACTACAGTCGTGGTAAAGGTAAGCCAGGAAGTCCAGCCAAGTTTCTAAGGACGATAGGATTTCTTAACAAGCGCAAGGATAAACTCCTAAGAGAGGTTACTGTGTTCTTAACTTTAGTAGAGGTGGTTGACTAATGGCATACAGACACCGGAAGGATATACGGAACAGAGTTAATATAGAAAGGAGTGGCAACATGGTTACCAAACCCAAGACCAAGCGAGTCTATCACTACAACTTAAACTCTAGCACCCAGGAAGAATTCGATGCCCTAGTACGATTGAATAAGCATAAGGAAGCTAGGACTGCGGGTCATCCTATTAGAAGGGGTCTATCACAACTAACCACTTCTAATGTCCTAACCATTAAAGGATACTTTGATGTGAAGGGTAACAACCTTGTTACGTTACGTTCTACTATATACAGGTTCGCTAAAGAACTGAACCTGCATATAGAGACTGCTTACTCCAGAGACAAGTATGCTTTACTTGTAAGGATTAAGAAAAACTGGCCTGTCGGAGTTGACAAAACTTAGGCGATGTGCGATATTGAAATAGCCAAGGGTGCCACGGGCCGTTGCAACGGTTGGTAACAGTGGTTAAACGTTGGGTTAGAGAGATGATTCTGCTGGGCTGTACGGGCAATAGACCTAGGTGAGTGCTGTACCCGTTAGTGGAACATGGTCGGCCCTTGGTATAAAAAATAAGGAGAAGGATATGGCTACACAAGTTATAGAGAATCCTACAGAATCAGCAAGGCAAGTCATTGGAAATACTAAAGGAAAATTCTTTTCTGTAGAGTTTGTTAAGAGAACTACAGGAGAGGTACGGAAGATGAATTGCAGGACGGGTGTTACGCTAGGAGTGACTGGTATTGGTAAAGCCTTTAATGATTCTGATAAAGGCTTGGTTACGGTATGGGATGCTCAGATAAGTCAGTTTCGTTCCATACCTTTAGAGGGTATCATTACCATAACTAGCCAGGGAGTAGAATGGAGATATGGATGAATCCAGGTATAGCCCACATGACTATTGTCCTAAGTGTGCTGTGTATAGGACTAGGGTTGAGGACTTGGAAAAAATAAATAAAGACCACCATAAACTTAATTCTAGGCTACGGAAGGTTATTGCCAATCTACATTATTGGGTTGGTACTTTAGAGAAAGAATTTAGTCCACCGGAGACAGAAGGTTATGAGTATAGGTAGAGAAGAATACGAAGAACGGTATGGCGAACATATTATACGATGTAACGTACATGGTGGAATCCATATAGATAGTTGCCCAATATGTGAGGATGAAGATATGGCAGATAGAGAAACCTTTACTTGTGCTACTTGTCACTATAAGTCTCAAGAGGTACAAGATTTTTTAAGAGTACCTATACTCGTAGAAGTACCCAATGAATTTGGAGACTCTTACTTGTTATGTCATACCTGTTATGATAACTATACAGTGGAACAGGCGAACAAGTCAGAAAGATTCTCCCAAGCTATCAATACAGACTACCTACATTAAGGAGCGATTGATGTTAACTCAACAAGAATACATAGAGGAACTAGAACAAGAGATAAATATGTACAAGGAGTTGATGCAAACTGCATGGGGAGAAGTACCCATACTGGAACCTAAAGTAGAAGTAGTATTGAAAGTCTCTATGGACTTTGACCTTGGAGACTTTCCACATAAGGGCCAGTCCTTTATAGTAGAGCCTGGTAAGGAAGCTAAACTTACTCCTGCTAAGGTAGCTAAGAGTATAGTACAGGAGATTAACCAGCATAGGAACCAGTGTAATAGATGTGGTGTACCTACTCCTCATATCTGGAGCAGACAGCACGGAGCCAGTCAATATCTTAAGAGTGGTAATGCTAGAAACTGGAGAACTGGAGAACCTTATAGTGAAGCAGAAATAATGATGTATGACTTACCACCCGATGTATTGGAACGCTACATACATCCTGTACTTTCTCGTAGGTTAGATAAGAGACTTTCAAATGCCTCACTGTGATTACTGTAAGAAAGAGGTAGATTATAATGACGGCCCTATCATAGAGATAAGGGCCGTCCTTAATAATAAGAGTGACATAATAAAACTATCCCACTATCGTTGTTGGATGGGAGTTGACAAGATTCCAGTCACGATGTAAGATGGCAACATCTTGAATCGACGGCAGAGGACATGAAAGCACACAATAAAGTTAGGGGTAGTTACCGTAATATAATTAAATGCTATGACGAAGCTTCTTCTATATCTAAGGATGACGGATACAGATGGTATAAAGAAGCTGGAGACATGGCTATTGTTATTGGTAAGTTAGCAGGATATAAAAACTACCAAGCCTTGTTTGTAGGAGCAGGTATCTTAGCGGCTCTATCCCCACAAGTAGAATGGGGAGATAATATCCAATGGGCTATTCAATTAGTAACCTCTGGTGTTCGTAAACAAACGTGGAACAATCATATTAAAGGCATGAGGATATTAGCTGGTGAGAAACCGTTGGATGTATTGGGTGGTAAGAAGGTTCGTGCTTTCTATAAAGCTATAGTAGCACCGCATGGTACAAGTGAGCCAGTAATAGATAGACATGCAGTAGCTGTCTATATGGGCCGGACTGTAACAGAGAGAGAGTTAAATTTTTTAGCTAGTCCTAAGGTTATGGCGAGAGTACAATGGGCCTATAGGAAGGCCAGTAGAGATTTAGGAATCCACCACCATGTAGTACAGGCTACCACATGGGCACAGTGGCGTATCAATAAAGGGGTAACTAAAGCAAGGAAGTGGAGTTAATGGATTACTTATCAGAGTGTTGTGATAGCCCACCATATGGGGAACTAGATATGTCTACTGTACCATACGGTGGGCCATCAGGGTTTTGTAGTAAGTGCTATGACAACTGTATCTTTAAGGTAGCAGATGCAAAATGCTACGCTTGCTTTGTTGAAGATACTTACGATGATTTCATATGGGCTGATATAGATGGTGGGTTACATCTACTTTGTTGGAACTGTACAGACAAAATACATAAGGAGGATATAGAGTCATGTTAACTGAAGCTGACTACCAGGGTATGGAAGAATCTAGGAAACTGTATGAAGCTATTTTCGATTCTGAAATGGCTACTAATATCATAGAGTCGTTGGAACAGGAAGGGAACCCTACAGATTGTTTACTCTTTACTATCTTTAGTGATGCCGTACAACAAGGTTATATAAAAGAGATACCTGATGTAGTAGAAGAACATAGTGGTACTCCTATGTATATAGTATCTTCTAATCATCTTAGAACGATGCTCTATACAGGTTTAGTAATAGGTATGTACACTCAGAAAGGTACGGATAAGCTAGATGCTATGTGGGGAGTTGACAAAAATCCAGAATCGGCGTAAGCTGGTTTCAGTCAGACCAAAGGAGTGTAGGAATGTACGGACATGATTATATCAATGGGCATGAGTGTCCCTCTTGTGGTAAGACAGGAATATCCTGTACCATAGAAGATGGGTTCTGTGAAAATGATGGTGACTGTGATAACTGTATTAAGGAGCGAGTATATAGACAGATGGAACGAGAGGATGGTGAGGAAGATTATTCTAACGAGTGTCAAGAGTGCGGTAGGTATATAGGTGATGACTGTGAGTGTGAGGTAAGTTAATATGACATTAGTTATTCGGTGTCCACAATGCGGAAATACTATCCAGACATGGAACCAGATTAACGTAAGTGGATACAAAGAGAAACTATCCGACAAGCCTTGTTTAGCGTGTAGAGGAAAGGTAACAAGCATAGAAGCTAAATTACTTAAAGCTATATTTGGAGGGAACTAAGATGGGACTAGACCAATACGCTTTTAGGGTAGATGAGAACGGGGAACGTACAGAGATAGCTTACTGGCGTAAGCATAACAGGCTTCAAGGATGGATGGAAAATCTGTGGTATGAGATAAGGAAGAATACAGAGGAATTTAACTGTGTAGATATGGAACTAAACTGGGAAGATGTTATGCAGTTAGCTACAGATATAGAGAAGCGGAATCTACCAGATACTACAGGCTTCTTCTATGGTAGTGACTCTTATGACTATGGTAGCCTTAATGGAGTGTACGAAGATTTACCAGCAGACCTAAAGTTTATTGAGACAAGTAAGATAGCTTTAGACTGTGGAGATAAGGTAGTCTATACCTGTTGGTATTAAGTATATAGTATATGGGGGAGTTGACAAAAATTCTCCCATCGCCTATACTGACGGCATCTTGAAACGAGGAGATTGCGATATGGCTAACTGTACCAACCTAGTATCCCATGAGGAGTACAACCCACGGACTGGAAACTTAGTAGAGTTTGCAGGTAAGTGTGGAGACTATCTTTACTTGAAGAAACGGTTATGTTCCCCTTGCCTGACCGCCGCTACTAAGAGTTACCCACAAGGTTGGGATACCTACCCAGGAGATATATGTAAGCATGGTACTTACGTCGGTGGAGTAGAAGCAGATTATATCTGCGGTGCTTGTGAATATATTGGAGAGCAGGAGTAAGAATGTTTAATCCACTAGCTATCACAGTCGGGGACTTACTCAATTGGAAGGCCAAGGAAGATAAGAAGAACTCTGAATACTACCGAATGGAGACTTATAACAAAGCCCTACAGAAGGCATTAGATTGGAGTGTAACTAAGCCAGCTTCAGCATCTAAGGGAGCGGCCCATGCTTACATATTAGCTATGCCAATGGCAGAAGATGAAGGAGCCATGATGTATAATAGCCCTGCTAAAGGAAGGGCTACACAGATTCTATACATCCTTAGTAATCTCCAAGGCTGGCGTGGAGAGGAAGCTAGGGAAGCCAAGGCTATCTTAAAGGCTCAATACGAAAAGGATAAGGTGTAAGGACATGGACATCCGTAACATAAAGATGCTACAAGCTACTCTTAGTTGGTTGAATGACACTTTCGTTCCTACAGTGGGTATGAAACCACTGGAAGATTTACCTTATGGGGAACGCTCTAATAGCAAGACTTGTGTTATAGCTAACGCCTTGAATACCAACGCTCCTCCTAAGGATGGATATTGGAGTGTAACCAATCATGAAATAGAGTTGGTAACGGATGCAGGGTCTTGTCGGTGGGAAGTCCCAAGTGAGGTAGGTAACTTTATCAATATGTTTGATGAGGGTAGCTTTCCAGACTATGTAGATAGGGATTATGCTTTTGGTAACTAGGTAAGGAGTTGACAAAAATTTGGTTTGTGGCTACAATGGTCACATTCCAAATTTCAATTCGGCGGGAGTAAAGCATGGCTAAGAAAGTCTATACCATAGAAGTAACTGGTAAGTATTTCTGCAAGCACAAAGAGTACAGCGACTTCCAGGGTAAGGTACAGGCTACCAAAGCTGTACTGGATATGCTACGGTACGATTCCGGTAAGGTAGTGTACATGGATATAGTTAAAGAGAATCGTAGCTTTACTGCTATCATTAAATGTCCAAGGTACACAAAAGGCCGCTGGGACTCGTTTGGGATAAGGACAAGAGAAGTTAATTTTAATATGGGAGTAGAGTAAATGCCAGACTATGTACAGGTAGCCAAGGATGCAATAGAGTTTAGGGAGTCACCTAGAGGTAGGTTTATTATGGCCCAGGCTCTCTACTACGGCATTAAAAAACTGACTGAAGTGGAAGGCATCATGAGGGAGGTATCTAATATCTGCGATATGCAGTACCTGTTAGATACCTTGTATCCAGGGTATGAAGATGCCTTTCACCTTATTGACGAACACCACATTGCCATAACAAATGGTACAGTCTCTACCTTTGGTAGTGTAACAAAGTAAGGATTGAGGGTCATTCTACCTACCGTGAGTAGGCGTAAAGAAGCCCAGGTAATGGGTAGTAGGAGAGTAGGATTAAGGGTGGAAGCTCCTGCTACCAACCCTCATTAAGAAGGAGTAGTAATAATATGACTAAGCACTCAGTTTACCCTGAAGGAGGATAGCTAATGGAGCATACTTGCATAGATGGTACTATGGCACACCATTGGATAATAGAACCTAGTGGTAGGGCATCCTCAATGGGAAAGTGTAAGCGATGTGGACAAGAACGTAAGTTTAGGAATAGCATCCCTGTAGTTATCAATGGATGGAACAAGGCTAGTGAAGATAGAAGAAAAGAGCGGGAGAAAGAGAATGGTAACTCTAACTGAGAAGCTAAAAGACCAAGTATCAACAGACTTAATGAGTCAGTTATCTAAGAGTGACTTAGTACATATTCTACTAGATATGGGAGAGCCACAAGAGGTACTAAAAACAATACTAACCACTAGAGCGGGGCAAGTAGAAATGGAACAAAATGCTTCTAAGCATACAGGCCATAGACGGTATACCTGCTGTTATGACTGTGAAGGAATACATAAGGTACTAAAAGAGGTACTACTCAAACACCACCTTACAGAAAGGGATATATTGTATAGCTAGTAGTTGACACCTACCACATATGGTAGTAGTATTACTTACTAGGCTAGTCTCAACAGGGAGAGTTGACAAAAATATTCCAGGGGTATATACTGGCCTCAGTCAGGAAACGAGGGAAGCAATGAGCAGACATAACTACATAGCAGGTGGAAGCGTACCTTACATAGTCACTACCAGCACTCCTATCTATAAGGTTCCTACGGGAAGGCTAAAGATAAATCCGTATCACTGGAAGCCTGGGAAGGTTATCGTAATAGCAGGATGGCCTTTTGGGGATGATACACTAGATACCACTCCTACTCCCACCCAGGAATCCCAGGAACAACCTGTAGTAGTAGAAGCGGTACAATCTAAAGCCATAGCAGACTACGGAGAGTGGTATGATAGTAGGAGGTAGTATATAGGATAGCTATAGAACGGAGTTGACAAAAATCAAGCCTGGGAGCATAATAGTCTCACGGTCAGCGAACCGAAAACATAAGGAGTACCTACAATGGCGATAGACACTAGCAATATGAACAAGGCAGACCTGGTAGCACTGGTAGCTAAGATGGAAGCCAACCAACCTCAGCCTAGGAAGATTACAGTAAAGCTATCGGAGACTACGGGTAGCATCGTAGTAAGCGGCCTATCTGGTAGGTTCCCTACTACTCTCTATCGTAGCAGTTGGAAGCGGTTACTAACTAAGGAAGTAGCTTCCCTGATACTAACCTTTATCCAAGAGAACGATGAGGAGATAACTAAGGTAATGGCATCAGCCGGGAAGGTAGACCGCTAGGAGTTGACAAGGTAGGGTAGGTATGGTATACTTACCCTACACCCTCCTATGGGATATATCCCCCTCCCCTATACGTCCCCCTTATAGGAACCTTTCCTGGGAACCTTTATACCTGGGAACGTATATAGGTATACCTATATCTCTAGTACTACTATCCCTAGTACCATAGGGTCATAGTACTACTATATATAGTATACCTATACCTACTCCCTGGGAGTTGACAAAATTCGAGCCTGGGAGTATGATGGTGTCAGTCCAAATTTGACCAGTAGGAGATACCATGCTAGACATAGAGTACAACCCACCAGTACCTGTAACCGTCAACCACTTCCGACTCACCTTTCAGGCCATTACCATCCCCGTAGAGGAAGTAAGGGGAATCGTAGAGAACAACTTCGTCTGCTACGATATGGGAACCCTGGAAGGCTTCAACAAAATCAGTGCTATCAAGGAACTACGCTCCCACTTCCAGCTACAGACCAACAAGTACTACACCATGTATGGGAACAGTAGCCTAAACTTTGGTCTACGGGAAGCAAAGGATATGGTAGATGCCGTATACCAGGAAGGGCTAGACTCTGGGAAGTACCGGGGAACCTGTAGCCATGTTAGCAGGTATGACAACTCTGTAAATCTAGCAGAGGATGCGGTACCTACTAACGTAGACCTACCTTTCTAGTCCCTTACCCACCAGGCTCGGAGTTGACAAAACCTGAGCCTGGTGTCATAATAGTCACACGGTCAGCGAACCGAATCGGTAAGCAGAGGTACACCATGCCAATAGACACCAGCAACATGACCAAGGCACAGCTAGAGGCAGCAGTCAAAGCGTTAGAGGCAGCACAGCCAGCACCTAGGAAAATCACCGTCAAGCTGTCAGACACTACAGGCTCCATTGTAGTTAGTGGGTTGTCTGGCAGGTTCCCTACCACCCTATACCGGAGTAGCTGGAAGCGACTGCTAACCAAGGAAGTAGCTTCCCTTATCCTTACCTTCATTGAAGAGAATGATGAGGCTATCACGGCAGTCATGACAGCTAACGGTAAGACCGACCACTAGGAACCAGGGACAGGGGATACCCAGCAATGGGTATCCTCTTTTCCCTCCTACGGGATATATCCCCCTCCCCCTTATGTTCCCCCTATAGGTATATACCTGGGAACATGGCTGGGAATCTATACCCTATGGCCTTACAATCCAGCCCCATGCTACCCCTTACCATCAGGTGTACTACTACCATATATAGTATATAGGTATCCTATACCTATACCTATGGAGTTGACAAGACCGGAGCCTGGTGGTATCATGGTGCCAGTCCAAATTTCGGCACAGGAGATACTACATGGAGTACGAAGCTGTATGCATGGGATGCGGTCAGACCTACCAGATAGGCCCACAGGCTGAGGCCATCATAATTGAAGGAGGTAAAGGATACTGCGCTATAGTACGGCAGTGGGTAGAGTCTGCTCTACAGGGTAAGGACATCGCAAATCTTTACAGCGTAACCTTATCCCTGTAACCTGGTCTAACGGGCTGGCTACGGTCAGCCCTACTTTACTGAGGAGCTATAGACAATGTTTGAGTTTATTAACATGGTGCTAGAGAGCAGGGCTTGGTTGGTGGTGGCCTCAGCAGTCCTAACGTTGAACGTGGCTGTGATAGTCTGGGGTATAGGATACCAATGCAAAGAACATCTTAGCTGGGATTAGGAGATATTGGAATGCTAGGAATACGTATAGAGCAGAACCCAGTGATAGGAACTACCATACGGTTCAGGCCAGGAACTGACCTATTCCTAACCAATGGGAAGGGACTGGGAATATCCATTATCCTACAGTCTCCCATAGAGTTCAACCTAACCCTACCACTGGGTAGGCGTAGACCCAATACC